>Ga0247843_1000427_pt1 | contig 100449 bp, 90 predicted proteins | sample LaCruzMarch2017__FD_192420 | JGI IMG/M metagenome (GOLD analysis project Ga0247843, IMG submission 192420) | Freshwater microbial communities from meromictic Lake La Cruz, Castile-La Mancha, Spain - LaCruzMarch2017_8m | ecosystem: Environmental > Aquatic > Freshwater > Lake | place: Spain...
GCGGGACTTCCACGATGGTATGCGAACCTGCGAACGCAAGCCAGGGCCGCACTCTAGGGGACGAGGACAAAGCCTCAGGCATATGCGCGGACTGATCCTGGCTGGTTCACCGTTTAACTTACTAGGCGGATTAATTAATTACACGCTTTTTGGGGCGCTTTGAATGGCTCTGCGTGGCTTTGATTGGCCTTGTGTGGCTGGTTTTCTCGCTCGGGTTCGGGTTGGCTTTTGGGGGCGAAAATTTATTATTTACACTTCCCGCGTTGGGGGAGAAACATAAATTTCTGGTTTTCGACTCGCGCGGCTCACAGTGAATAGGCGCGGAGGAGGGGAAAAGTCAACTTACGATTTGCCGATTTTTGATCGTGGCTTCATACGAAGGTTCGAATATTAACCTCAAGTTGAGCCAGGATCGCTTGGGATGTTCTGCACTCAGGTCGTGACCCAGGTGGCAGGTGAGTCGACAGAGGGCCGCCACGTGGCTGCTGCTTTAGGGCCGCGGATTCGAACCGAGCGAGGATCGGGTTGCACTGCCGTCAAGGATTCAGGATGCGGTGAAAGCGCATTTTGAGAACCGGGAACGACTATCCATCTGACACCGCTTGGCCTGAGGTGGGGGAACAGCCTCGGGATTCGCCTTCAAGATTCTGGCGGAGCTAAGTTCGTGTAGATAATCTCCGTCCGGTGCTCTTTAGGGAACTCGGCACTGGTCTGGAGGACGTGGTTAAGCTCGCCATTTCGAAACGTAAAGACCGCCGTTTCATGGGAATCAGTTTCACCCTGTTCGAAGATCAGCTTGAAGCTTGTTGGCCCGGCTTTGTAACGAACCGATTTGACGTCGTATAGCAGGGCTTGGGCGGACCGTGAGACACACATATCTTCGCCCTTGTACCAACCCGTAATTCTAATCACGTTCGGAGGCTTACCAAATTCCTCAAGAGCAACCGAACAGCAATCTTTCGGATCCAAGGTGTAGGCCTCAAACGTAAACTTGTAGTGTCCAGCGACAAATTCCCTGCTGGGGCTAGCAGGTTCAAATGAAAGGAAGAGGGTCGAGAAAAGTAGTGTAAAGATCATTGGTTCCTCGGACAGTTTCGGTCGTCGTACTGGCAAATCATATCGTACAAATGCGCCGGTTGCCAACACTAGAATTCGCATGAAGGACGGTGGAAGTTCCTGTTGGCTGATCCAAGACGCTCCCTTTGATTGAGCGCCGCCGGTAGAGCTAAGCCGCTGAGAATGGACGCAGGAGTAGTAGAGTGTTCGGGATTCTATACGGCCAAGACGTTGAATCAGGAAGAACAAAAACGCTTCTTCGGATGACAACCCAGAACCGGCCCGGCGTGTCAAACAAATGATGGCAAATAATCCACTTGCTTACCAAACTACTCTTAGCCCACTCGATCCCTTTTCATCTCATTGGCGAGCAGAGTTGCTCCTAAAAAGATAAGAATTAAACTTAGAACTTCTAGCACGCTCCAAGCAGAAAAGATGATTTCGGTGACGCGTTTTGGCAGTGAAGAAAGTCTATGACGCAGTTTATCATCAAGAACGTAGACGGCAGTTAAAAGCGACTTGAAAACGAAGATACACCAAACAGTAGCTTGGATGGCATGTCTCTTATTAATCTTCAACTAGCTATCCTCATTTCCATTACAATACACCGTGTTCTCCCTAAACTTGAGATGAAGTCCATTCCAGTTCAACTCCAAGAAAAATTGGTTCGTTGGCTGCTCATCGGCTTTATTCGTCCAACTCCCTTACAAACTTCCATCCTTCAGTCCCGTTTGCCCAACATGACTGATCGGTTAGTTCAACCCCATAATTGGGGGGAGAAGCTTCAAATTCAAAGGTGTCTTCACTCAACTCGCGCGAATCCTGACGATGGAAGGTCTTCTTATCATTGAGATAGAAGTACACAACTGTTTTGTATTCAGGGCGAGATTCGGGCTCTGTTGCCCACGTTGAGAATTCCCGTGCCGGTAGCACGAGCGCGATCCCTTGAGTGTTACGCTGGCGCTTCATCAGTTCGTTGACCTCGGCTGCTGACTGCGTTTTCAAGTACACGACGGTTGGGATACCCTTCTGCTGGGTCGTACTGAGCACTCCAAGGCAGGCATTGGCAAGCCTTTCGCGCTTCTGAATGTTCATCATTTCCGGAACATTCTTGAAGTCCACTCGACTGAGGAGTCCGTAGCAGACAAGCACTATGACCAAGATGATGATGCCGACTTGAGATTGAATGGTTAGCTTTTTCCAAGGCTGGCTTTTCATTGATCAAACCTTTGCATCGATAGTCGCTGTGAGAATTCCTCGATTATAAGTCATCCAGTGCTGATTTTCGAATTGATTGTGACAGTCGTACGGCAGCTAAGTTCAATAATCGGACTTTGGCAGAACGGAGACGGAGCTCATTGCCTTAAACAGAACCTGACATGTTTCGTCTTCCGGGTTGGGACAGCTCGACGGAGTCTTAGCGACGACAAAATCTTTTAGTTTGCTTTCAGCCGGATAGAACCAGATGAGCGTACTTCCATCCCGGTAGTGCCAAACTTCACCATCCTCGACCGAAATGGAGTCACGGAGCGCGTTCAGTGACGTGACTTGATCCGGCTGGCCGAACCTAGCACGGAGCCCACTTTTGAGCCGTTGCGCTCCCGGGATTTGCCCGTAGTTTGTCTCTTTGGAAGGGATGTTTGTGACAAGGGCGGTCTGCAGCCAGATAATAGTCTCCTTTGTTCCTTGCAAAACGATCTTATAACCCTTGTTCTTTCGAGATGAACGTCGCTCTAAACCGGTGCCGTCGAAGTACTCGTACCTAGTCTGAACGGAAGCAGGTACGGGTGTCGTTATCGAGATGCCTTCGAGCCTCAGAGTGGTTCCTGCAGTTATGGAGAAGGGCAATTCCCGAAAGAATAGAATGGCCAACCCGATACCTATAGCCACCAAGCTCGCGACGATCTTTATCGGGTTATCTATTCGCACCAATCTTCCAAACCTCGGATAGCAAGTCTCGCACCTTGGCGTAAGTCTCGGCTACCACTCTCAGGATGATGTCACCAAAACCGACTCGAATCATTTCGCAAATTCTAGCGCACGTCTCCATCGTGCTATTTAATTGAGACGACGTCGGACATCACTTCAATTCGAAAATCCGGTGCATGCTCAAAGTCAATTTTTGCATAGGGTCATTGCCATTAAACCTGTGCCCTCTTCCAGACTGATCAGCGCTGTATACCGGCTGCGATGCTCAAAAGTACAATCTCCCAGATGACCACCGCCACCATCCTCGCCCGACTCGAAGCTCTCTCCGACCCGAAACTCAAGGAGCAGAACGCCAAGCGCGGGGTCAGTGAGAACCAGTTTGGGGTGAAGATGGGGGATATTCGGGGGTTGGCTAAGGAGATCAAGCTGAACCCCGAGCTGGCCAAGGAGCTTTGGGCGACGGGGAATTATGAGGCGATGCTGCTCGCGATCTTGCTGATGAAGCCGAAGCAGCTTTCGGAAGACGAGGTTGAGGGCATGGTGCGGACGGTGAAGGATGCTTGGGTGGCGGATTGGTTGAGCAGCTACGTGATTAAGCAGCATCCGCGAAAGGAGGCTTTCCGGGAGAAATGGATGACGGAGAGCCACGAGATGGCGGCGCGGTTTGGGTGGAGTTTGACGGCGGAGCGGATTGCGAAGAGTCCGGAAGGGATTGATCTGGACGCGATGCTCACGCGGATTGAGGCCGAGATGCTGACCGCGCCAGAGTTAGTAAAGTGGACAATGAACTACGCGCTCGCAGAGACGGGGATCAACCATCCCAAATACCGCGAGCGCGCGATTGCGATTGGCGAGAAGCTGGGGGTGTACCGGGACTACCCGACTTCGAAGGGGTGCACTTCCCCGTTTGCGCCGATCTGGATTAACGAAATGGTTAGCCGCCAGTCTTGAGATACTTTTCGGGGATCACGGTCGACGGGTCTTCGCTCTGCCAGTAAATGGTAACCACCCACCAGCGCTTGCCGTCGTTCCAAAGTTGGAAGCTGTTGATTCCGCGCATAAACGGCTTGTCGTCGCTTAGCTTGGTGCGGGCTTCATAGGTGCTAAAGACATGGGCGATGTTGCCGTACTGCTCCGTCTTTTGGGAGACTTCTTTCTCGAAGAATCCACGCTCTTCTAGAATCGGGCCGCTCTGCTTGATGTAGTCCTCGACGGTGATGGCGCGCTTTCGGACTTCGCCGGCGGGGGTTTTGCCGACGGCGATCATGCGGGCTTCGGGCTGAAAGAGGGAGCGCATTTTGTCCCAATCCCGCTTTTCGCCCGCCGGGCCAGAGATGACTTTGTAGACGGCAGCGACGGTGCCTTCGATGGTTGTGAGGTCATCCGCCTTCGGACCAGAGAGCGCAAAGGCGGAGAGGGCGAGGAAGGAGCACGCGGTCATGCGCCGGAGTATAGCGGGCTACGGGATATTCGTCACCACCACGTTCGCGTCGCCGCTTGGCTTGTGGATGAGGTCGGAGTAAACGCCTTTCAGTTTTTCGTCGAAGAAGGCGATGAGATAGCGATGATAGGTCTCGAACAGGGCCTTGGCGGACGTAGTGGTGCTGACGTTTTCGCTCGGGATTCCAAAGGCCGTCCAGAGGGCAGCATCCGAGAAGTTGTTATGTTCAGCCTTCTTCATGTCCACCCGAACCGCACCGGGGGTGTTCTGGAAGGCAATCGTGTCCGACGACAGCCGGAGCATCACGACATCAATTTCCGCCTCGGTCAGCCCAATGCTGGCTAGTAATGGCCGGACTGCGGCTTGATCCTCTGCGGACGGTCTCGGGCTGGAGACGAACATGTACGGCTTGCGGGCACCAAGCGAAAAGTCGTTGTTAAACACCGTGCCGTCTACGTTCGCGGCGGCACGCACCTGAGGATTCTCGCGTAGCAGGCGGAACGAATGGGAACCGCCGAACGAGTGACCGAAGGCGCCAATCTTATCGAGGGCGAGCCGACCCTTTAGAATCGGATGGGTTCGGTTGATTTCTGGGAGTTGGCTGATCACATAGTTCATGTCGTCGGCGAAGTACTTATCCAGCGCTACCACGTTTTTCCAGTTTTGGTCTCGCGGAGCGAAGCCCGAGGTTTCGTTGATCTCCGGGCCAACGCCAGTGGCGGTGGCGGCGATGTCGCCGGGCAGAATCTCGGTATCGGAGAACGCGCTGATGATGGCGTTAAACGTGTGGTTGACGCCAACAACGATGTATCCGCGACCGGCGAGGTACTCAGCGGTGCTGGTGTGAGCCAGAGTGGATGCGCCGTCTCCCGCCGACATCACCAGAACCGGGTAGCGATTGGCGGAATTGGGTGCGGAGGAATCGAGATACGAGTTGTTCGGTAAGGACAAAAAAACTGACTTAGGAATAGTTGTCGCGGCCGAAAGCGCATCGGCGATCGCATCAGAGAACAGCTTTCCGGGGCGAGCTCCAGAGGCCGGGGCGGCCGGGTACCAGATGTAGGTTCCGATCCGTCGGCGACCGCTCACTCCGCCGAAAAGTTCCGTTCGGCTGGGATCAGTGAGGGGGACGAAAGCACGTCCGACGGAGGTGGCAACGCGGGTCGAAGTGCTGGAGCTTCCGCCGCAGCCGGTGCTGGATACGGCAAGCACGCCAGTCACAAACAGGAGGCCAAGGGTTTTGATACTTTTCATGGGTTTTTCTTCCGCTGTCCGGCGGCAACTGCCGGTACTGCGGGTGGAATGATTCCGCTACCTTGGGCTCTCAATCCATCGGTCGGATCGACGACTTTTTACGGACTTCGAGACGGAGAAATCGGGGGCAAAACTTACTGCTGTCGAACCGGCGTGAATACATCTCGGGACCGATTGCCAGGAACGAGATTGCTCGGTAGGATTTCGATTGAGTCTGATTGCCATGAACTTGCCACGCATTTCCGCCCTCAAATCTGCTCTCGGCGCGATGAAGCTACGTTTGAAGCTCACGCTGTCTTACGTGGGGGTTACGGTCCTGACGTTGTTGCTCTTGGAGATTGTGGTCATCGCGCTGACGACGCAACAGTTCAGCAACAACTTTTCGGACGGCAAGTCTCTCGTGACCGACGCTCGCACTTTCGCTCCGGCGGCAGCTGCCTTCTGGCGACCGGACGGCGGAATTGACAAGGCTGGGCTTGAGAAATCTGCGCAGCGGATCATTGCCATAGAAGAGAAAGCTGGGGGCGGGTTTGCAAATATTCAGGTGCAGATTGCTTTCACCGACCACACCGGCAGCACGGTAGCGACTTGGCCAAAGGGAAGCTTTTCAGGCTCGCCACGGTTGGCGGATACTTTGAGCGAACGCGAGGAAGTGTTCCTGAGAAATGCCTTGCGCCAGAGCAAGGACGAGACGCAGCTCAGCGGATCGACCAGCCAAAACCAGGCGAGCATCGCAATCCCGCTGGAAAACTCTGAAGGGCGTTTCGTCGGAGTGATGTACACGAAGATTCAAGGTGCTTTGGCGCCTGGCTTTCACCTTGCCGCGATCCAAGGTCTGATGCCCATCGCCGGAATGGTGCTTGTTATCGGCACGATCTGCAGTATCGGTTTGGGACATTTGATGGCGCGAAAGCTAACGACCCGAATCGATGAAATCGGGGATGCGGCAAACCAGTGGCGGACGGGTGACTTTCGGTCGACCGCACCGGAACGCCCTTCGGACGAGCTTGGCCGACTGGGTGAGCACCTGAACGAAGTGGCCCGAGACATGAGCCGTTTGGTGGAACAACGCGAACGTTTGGCCCAGTTTAGCGAGCGGAGTCGGATGGCGCGAGACTTGCACGACACGGTGAAACAGCACACCTTTGCGGCGGCGATGCAATTGGCAATCGCAGAGAAGACTCTGGCACCGTATGAGCCAGCAATCACGAACATCCGCCATGCTTCGCAGTTGGTGGAGCGGGCGAGAAGGGACTTGACGGCGATGATTTATGACGAACCTACGCTCGATTTTCCGAAGAACGTTGCGGATGCCATTCGCTATCGGACCATGGAATGGGGCGCCAACAGCCAAGTAGAGGTCAGCCTTCACGTCGAGTCGGCTGAGAATCTTCCGGTGGGCCAAACACAAACGATTGTTCGCATCTTGGATGAGGCGCTGGCGAATGTGGCGAGGCATAGCGAATCTTCGCGGGTGATGGTGACTTTTCGCGCCGAGGGAGGTCGCGCTTATCTTACGATTGAAGACGAAGGCGTCGGATTTGAGGGGCATGATTTCCAGACCGGCATGGGCCTCAACAACATGCGAACGCGTGCGCTTTCCTTGCCTCAAGGTGGTTTCTGCCTTTGGACCGCGCCGGGAAGCGGGACCAAGCTTGAGGTTGATTTTGAGCTACGAACCGAGGTGGCGGCCTAGTGGTGGATGCTCGCGTTGACGAGGTGACCTTGATTGTTGCGGACGACCATCCGCTGGTTCGCCAAGGCGTTTGTGCGTTTCTCGAGATTCAGCCAGGCATCCGAATTTTGGGCCAGGCGGCAACGGGGCTGGAAGCGGTGGAATTGTGCCGTGAGCATCGTCCCGATGTGGTGTTGATGGATTTATTGATGCCGGAGATGGACGGCATTGAGGCCACGGCGGCAATCCGAAAGTTTCATCCGGAGGCTAAAGTCATCGTGCTTTCCTCGTTTCATGAAGATTCACACGTTTTGCGCGCGATTAAGGCGGGGGTGCTTTCTTATCTTTTGAAGGATGTTGCAGCCGAGGAGTTGGTTTCTGCGATTCGGAAAGCGGCGCGCGGAGAGGCCGTTCTGAACTCGCGCGTTGCGTCTCAAATTATGGGTGCCATTACCGGAGGGGACCGACCGGTAGCCAACGCGCTGGCCGAGTTGACGACCCGAGAGATAGAGGTTCTACGAATGATTGCTCAGGGATTATCCAACCAGCGGATTGCCGACCAACTGGTTCTGAGCGAAAAAACCGTGAAGACGCACGTGAGCAGCATTCTGATGAAGCTGAACGTGGGAGATCGAACGCAAGCCGCCGCGATTGCGTGGCGGACGGGATTGGTTCAGCGAGCTTAGATTTGGGTTTTCAGCGCAGCTTCGAGGGTGGTTAGGTCCTCCACGCAGCCGCCCCAGGGGCCGCCGCTGAGGTGTTGGATGAGGGCCCATTGGCGGATGTAGTCGGGCAGGTGGGGGTCGATTTCTAGGTCTTCCCGCTTGGTCCGTTGGGCTAGGATTTGGTCTCCGTGCTCGGCAGAAACGACTTCCCCATTTTCGCCGACGAGGTTGAGGGAGCCTTGGAGGCGCTTGGTGTCGAGGAAGATTTCGACCATGTCGCCATCGCGGAGCTTGCCGAGGTTGGAGTTTGGCGCGAGGGCCTCGGGCGAGACGTGGCCGAAGCAGGGGCCGGTGGTGACGCCGGAGAAGCGGGCGTCGGTGATGAGGGCGCAGTCGGATAGCTCGGCGATGCCTTTGAGGGCGGCAGTGACTTCGTAGGTCTCGGGCATTCCGGCGCCGAGGGGGCCGCGGCACATGATGACGATGACCTCGCCGGGCTGGACGATGCCGGACTTAACAGCGCTGATCGCGCTCGATTCGTTGGTGAAGGTTCGGCAGGGGGCGGTTTTTTGGTAGATGCCATCGGCATCAAGGAGGCGGCGGTGGATGGAGGTCGCCTTGACCACGCTGCCTTCGGGGGCGATGTTTCCGGTCGGGTAGGCGACGGTCGGGCCGAAGCCGAGAGCGCTCGCGCGGGCGGGGGAGAGGATGACGTCGTCGGGATCGATGCCGTCTTCAGATAGCAGCCGTTCGCGGAGGATTCGGCGGCGGTCGCTGTCTTTCCAGAGTTGGAGGTTTTCGCCGAGGGTGAGGCCAGTTACGGTGAGGGCGTCGAGTTCGAGCAGGTTCAGCTCGGCGAGGTGGAGCATGACTTCGGGGACGCCGCCAGCCATGAAAACGCGGACGGTGGGGTGGATTCCGGTCGGGAGGCAATCGACGATGCGCGGGACTTTGAGGTTGATCTCGTGGAAGTCTTCGCGCGTTGGGCGGCGAAGTCCGGCGGCGTGAGCGATGGCGGGAATGTGGAGGAGAAGGTTGGTCGAGCCGCCCATGGCGGCGTGGACGGTCATCGCGTTTCGCATGGCGGCGTCGGTAAGGATCTGCTTGACGCCGAGGCCGGTTTGGCGCATTTTGACAATGGACTCGGCCGAATCTCGGGCAAGGTCGGTCCAGATTTCGAAGCCAGACGGGGCGAGGGCGGCGTGGGTGAGGGTGAGGCCCATGGCTTCGGCGACGGCTTGGGCGGTGGCGGCGGTGCCGAAGAACTGGCAGCCTCCGCCGGGGGTCGCGCAGGCTTTGCAGCCGAGGTCTTGGGCTTGTTCTAGGTTCACCACGCCTTTCGCGAAGCGGGCGCCGAGGCTTTGGATGGTGCCCGCGTCTTCGCCTTCTTCCGGCGGCAAGGTGACGCCGCCGGGGACGATGATGCCGGGGAGATTGCCGGGGAATTGGCAGAGCGAGGCAATGAGCATGGTCATTGCGGGCAGGCCTTTATCGCAGGTGGCGATGCCGAGAACGCCTTCGGCGCAGGGGATTCCGCGGAGCTGGGTGGCGAGGCTCTTGAAGATGACGTTGCGGGAGGCGAGGCTGATGTTCGCCCAAATGGTGCCTTGGGTGCGGCCGTCGCAGGTGTCGCTGGTGTGGAGGGCGAACGGAAGCTGGCCGAGGCGGCGAAACTCGTGGGCCGCGACTTCGACGAGTTTGTGCAGCTCGTTGTGACCGGTGTGGGCGCCGATGGCGGCGTTTGGCCAGCCGCCGAGGGTGCTGAGAATGACCATGTTCGGGTCGGTGGCGTTTGCGCCGGAGCCACTCATTCCGGCGTTTTGGGACATGCCGAAGAGGTCGCCGCTGGGGCGGTTGAGGAGGTCCTGTTCGGTGTAGCCGAGGGTGCCCTCAGGGCCGGGGCTCTTGAGGGGGAACTCGAGGCTCGGCGAGTTACTCAGGTGCCGATTTAGCAGGTCTTCGGTTGGCATGTTTAGAACCCGAATTGGACGACTTTGGTTTCTGCTTCTAGCCGTCCCAGTTGGGGGCTGGAGATGGTGACGATGTCGCCGGGCTCAAGGGCGAACTGGATGGGCGGGATGATGCCGGTGCCGGTGAACAGGGCGAATCCGGCTTCGAACGTGCCGTCTGGTTCGGCGGCGAGGGTGCGGGCGTGACGGACGAGGCTCTCTGGGGTGCGCTTCATTTGGCTACTGCCGTACTCATCGCCGTACATGCTTTCGCCGTTTCGGTGGATTTCCATTCGGATGATGATTTCGGGCTGCGGGAGCTCGGGCGAGAAGACGGTGAGCCAGGGGCAGAGGGTGGTGCAGCCGGGATAGGTTTTGGCCGCCGGAAGGTAGAGCGGGCTGAGGCTTTCGAGCTGGCGGGCGGTGGTGTCGCTGCCGAGGGTTTCGGCGATGATCTCGCCTTGTCGGTTTACGATGAGAACGCGCTCGGGTTCGGGGACGCTGTTGCCGATCGCGCCATCTTCCCCGCCGTCGGGGCGAATCCAGAGTTCGTTTGGCGCGGCAAGGTGGCCGGTGCGAATGGCCTTGAAGAAGACTTCGGGCGGGTTGGCGGGGTCGTAGACGACGTCGTAGGGGGTCGGGCGGCCGTCGTCTGTGATTTCTTCCATGCTGCCTGCGCGGAGGGCTTCCATGCGGCGTTCGCGGTGGGAGTTGGAGAACGTGACGCCGGCTCCGAGGATCGGGGTTTGGGTGGGGTCCAGGAAGTTTTGGAGTTCTGGCTCTTCTTCGAGGGGGGTGCCTTGCGTGGCTTCGAGGAGGGTTTGGAAGAGTTCAGCCCGAGTGAGTTGGAAGATGTTTTCCGGGAGGGTCAGGGGCCAGAATTGGCCCTCCGCCTCGACGACCAGGCCGTTCGGGGTTTGGGCAAAACGGAGGCTGAGGCGGGTTTGGTTCATGTGAGGATTATTCCTTCTCGGCGGTGTCGGTGACCGCGAGTACGCGGTCGAGGCGGATGGGTTCGGCTTGCTCTTTCAGCACCAAGAACTCCTCGCTGGCAACGGTCTTTACGTCTACGACAGTGCCGTTGATTGTTCCGGTGTCGAGTTGAATCTCGACCGGAACGCGGCGGACGGCGGAATCCTCGAGTTTGTCGTGTAGTTCGCAGTCGATCGGTTTGTATTTGTCCATCGCGGTCTGAATTAGGGGTTCAGGTGGCGGATGAAGAACTCCATCCGTTTCTTCTTTCCGTAGGGAGATTCGCCCGCGCCGTGGCCGCCGCCGGGGAAGACGATGAGGTCGAAATCTTTTCCGGCGCGAATGAGGGCGTCGGCGACTTGCATGGTCGAAGCGGGGTCTACGTTGGTGTCGAGCTCGCCGACGGTGAGCATGAGTTTGCCTTTCAGGCGGGCGGCGTTGACGACGTTTGAGCTGTCTTCATAGGACTTGTCGACCGGGTAGCCCATCCACTGCTCGTTCCACCAAACTTTGTCCATGCGGTTGTCGTGGCAGCCGCAATCGGCGACAGCGGCTTTGTAGAAATCGCCATGCCAGAGAACGGCCGCCATGGCGTTTTGACCGCCAGCGCTGCCGCCATAGATGCCGACGCGGGTGAGGTCCATCGCCGGTTCCTGCTTGGCGAGGGCTTTCATCCAGGCGATTCGGTCGGGAAATCCGGCGTCTTTCAGGTTCTTGAAGGCGACGTCGTGGAAGGCTTTGCTGCGGCCATCGGTGCCCATGCCGTCGATCTGGACGACGAGGAAACCGAGCTCAGCGATTTGCTGGGGGTTGCCGAAGGTGGGGCTCCACTGCTTGGGGACAAAGAAGCCTTGCGGACCGGCGTAGATTTGCTCGATGACCGGATACTTCTTTCCGGGTTTGAAATTTTTGGGTCGCCAGAGGACGCCGTAGATGTCGGTTTTACCGTCGCGGCCTTTCGCAACAAAGCGCTGAGGAGCGCGCCAGCCGGTGGCGAAGAGGCCGGTGATGTCGCTGGTTTCTAGAGTCGCGATTTTGGTTCCGTCGCTCTTTCTTCGAAGTTCGGTCACGGGGGGCAGGTCGACGCGGGAGTAGGTGTCGAGATAGGTTTTGTTGTCGGGCGAGAAGGTTAGGCGGTGGGTGCCGTCGGCGGAGGTGAGCGGCAGGATCGCGCCGGTGGCTAGGTTCAGCTCGACGTAGTGGTCGTGGTAGGGGTCTTCTTTCGGCGTTCTTCCGGCGACCCGCAGGAGGAGGGTGTTGGCGGCTTCGTCGTGGGATTCGACGCTGCGCACGACCCATGGGCCGCGGGTGAGTTGGCGCGTGAGGGCGCCAGTGGTGGCGTCGTGGGCGTAGAGGTGGTTCCAGCCGTCCCGCTCACTCATCCAGATGATCTCATTCGATTTCGGCAGGTATTTAGACCAAAACTTGCCGGAATAGTGAATGAAGGTCTTGCTTTGGTCTTCGAAGAGAGTGGTTGGCGTGCCGGTTTCAGCGTCGACGGAAAGGACGCGCATGAGCTGGTGACCGCGCTGGTTGTAGGCGAAGTAGAACTGCTTGGAGTCCGGGCTCCAAGTGACCGCATTGCCCCAGCCGCTGTTCGCCAGGGGAGGGAGGCTCCATGGGTTTGAGAAGAGCGCGTTGTCGAGCAACTTCGCGGTTCGGGTTTTGACGTCGATGAGAACCGGGCGCGGGAGGGCGATTTGGTCGCCGGGCTTTAGGTAGTCGAGGGTGATCAGCTTCGGCTGAAGCTGGTCTTTGGGCGACGAGGAGACGATGTTGACCTTTCGCTCTTGGGCCGTCCGGGTGCGGAAAACGACGAGTTTGGATTGGTCGGGCGACCAGAAGTTGCCGGTCGTTCGATAGTGGTCGGAGGGGGTGCCGTCGAATGTGATCTGGAACTCTTGGCCGGTTGAGATTTCGGTTGCCCAGAGGTCGTTTTTGCGGATCGTGAGGTTCCAAGGTGCCTGCTGGCGCTCGGGTCTTGGGGTGGTGGGTTCGGGCCGCACGTTCGCCTCGATTTGGACTTTCCCACCTAGGGCGGGCACGGTGACGTAGCCGATGGTTTTGCCGTCGTCGAAGCGAACTTCCCAGACGTGGCCGGAGAAGGTGCCTTGGACGTGGGACTTGGCGGAGTCGATTTTGGCGTAGGGGACTCGCTCGTCGTCGTTGACCCAGAAGATTTGGACCGGCTTTCCGGCGCGGTTGAGGAACTCGAAATCGACGCGCTCGCCGGCGGCTCGGGGTTGGGGCTGGGCGGTGAGCAGGAGGGGCTTTTCGGGGCCCATCGTTGCGCCGAGCTTCTTTCGGAGTTCGAGTTCGGTTTTGAATCGGGACACTTTGCCCGCCGGGTCCACTGCCACCCATTCGAAGGTGTTGGGGCCGGTGTCGATGCGATACCAGAGGCCGCCGTTCGGGAGCCAGTTGGGCGTTACGCGGGTTCGGAACGCTTTGCCGCGATATTCGCGCTCGATGCCGAGGGCGCGGTTGATGTCGGGCACGACGGCCGGACTAGCCTGCGATGCAACCGAAAGGAGCGCGAGGGCAAGTGTCATCTTTGGAACGCAACGTTACCTAAAGTTTCGCGGTCCGGCCATTTTGCTGATACATCACACCTTAAAATAGACCGGTGATTTTGCCCTCGGCATCGATGTCGATGTTGAACGCGCTGGGGGCTTTTCCTAGTCCGGGCATCAGGAGGATGTCTCCGCAGACGGCGACGATGAAGCCGGCTCCCGCCGAGAGGCGAAGCTCGCGTACATGGAGGTTGAAGCCTCCCGGGGCGTTTAGGAGGGTTGGGTCATCGCTGACGCTGTATTGGGTTTTCGCGACGCAGATCGGAAGTTCGGCGAAGCCGTGCTTTTGAAGCCAGGTGGCGTCTTTCTTGGCTTTGTCGGACAGTTCCACTCCGATTCCGCCGTAGACCTTTTCCACCAGCGCTTGGAGTTTGGCTTCGATGGGGTCGGAGGCTTGGTAAAGGGATGAGAATGGGCACGGGGTTTCGGTCGCCATGGCAACGTGCTGAGCGAGGGTTTCGCAGCCAGCGCCCCCGCCGTTCCAAGGGTTTGCCGTGATGGCTTTGATACCGTCCTCGGCGCACTTGTCGATCAGGAACTGGTGATCGTCAAAGGAGTCTTCGGCGCGTTGGTTGATCGCGACGACGACCGGCGGGCCGTATTGGGAGAGGTGCCGGATATGGCGCTTCAGGTTCTGGTAGCCGAGATTGAGGTCGCCGCCGCCGTGGTGTTGGAGTGCGCGGACGGTTGCCACCAGGACGATGGCGTCGGGGCCGTAGCCGAGGCGGGGGCATACGATGTTCAGGAACTTCTCTGCGCCGAGGTCGGCGCCGAAACCGGCTTCGGTCACCACGAAATCGGCGAGGCCGAGGGCGGATTGGGTGCCGACGATGGAGGAGCAGCCGTGGGCGATGTTGCCGAACGGTCCGCCGTGGACGAGGGCAAGGCCGCCTTCCATGGTTTGCACGAGGTTGGGGCGAAGCGCGGTCGCGAGTAGCGCGGCCATCACGCCGTTCGCGCGGAGGTCGCGGGCGAAGACGGGAGCGCGCTTCATGTTGCGGCCGACAACGATGTTGCCGAGGCGCTCCTTCAGGTCCGTGATCGAAGTCGAGAGGCAGAGAATCGCCATGATTTCGCTGGCGGGGGTGATTACGAAACCGTCTTCCCGGACGACGCCGTTTCCGGAGCCGAGACCGACGACGATCTCGCGGAGAGATCGGTCGTTCATGTCGATGGTTCGGGGCCAGAGGGCGGCGCGGGTGTCAATTTGAAGCTCGTTGCCGTGCTGCAGGTGAGCATCGAGCATGGCGCTCAGCAGGTTGTGCGCGGCGGTGATGGCCGGGAAATCGCCGGTGAAGAATAAGTTGATGTCCTCCATCGGAAGGACTTGGCTATATCCGCCGCCGCAGGCTCCGCCTTTCACGCCGAAGATGGGGCCGAGGGCGGGTTCGCGGGTGGCAGGAATGGAGACCTTGCCGATCTTCGCGAGCCCTTGCGCGAGGCCGATGGTGACGGTGGTTTTGCCTTCGCCGGCGGGGGTTGGGTTGATGGCGGTAACGAGGATCAGCTTTCCACGTTTGGTGCCGGACAAGCGTGAAACGGCAGCTTGGGTGAGCTTTGCTTTGTAATGGCCCAGCGGCTCGTAATCTTCAAAGCCTAGCCCCGAGTTAAGGATGATTTCGGAGATCGGGCGAAGTTCGGCACTCTGGGCGATATCGAGGTTGGTCATGGGCTTTGTCGTAGAGTCTGGCAAATTGCCGCTCGGACGGGCTTGATCTACGCAGGTGAACCACGCCAAGGAAGCATTTCTTTGCTTCGAATCCGAGTTTTCACGCTAATATGGACCGAACGTGAACTCTCAGATCGAGACGCACGGGCTGATTCATGACACCGCTTCTCTTATTCGCTAGTCTCGTGGCCGTCGCGCCACCCATCGTCATACAGTCGGCACGGATCGAAGTTGGAAACGGCCAAGTCATTCCGGTCGGGAACATCGTCATCCAGGACGATAAGATTGTTGCTGTCGGTCCAGACGTCCAGGTACCGGCGGGCGCTACGGTCATTAACGGAGCGGGCCTTACGGTTTATCCCGGCTTCATTGATGCGTATAGCACCTCTGGGCTGAAGCTTCCGACGCCGCTGGCCAGCGGCACCAAGCAACCGGACACCCGGAACACCGCACCGGCGACGATGTGGAAGGAGAACCGACGCGGCAACCGCGCGGATGTTAAGGCGGTAATGCACTTGGACCTTAAGTCTCCGTACGGGGATCGGCAGGAGAACGGCGTGACTTCCCTGCTGCTGAGCTCGGGCGATGGCACGATTAGCGGCACCGCGGGAATCGTAAACCTGGGCGCCGAGCCGAAGGTGCTCGCGAGCGAAGTCGCGACGGAGATCAATTTCCGGTCCAGCGGTGGATTCCGCGGCGGAGACGAGATGGCGGGTGGCCAAGGACGACAACAGACACCAGCAGCCGATCCGGGCTACACCTATCCGCAGACGCCGTTTGGAGTGTTCGCGCTGTTGCGCCAGACGCTGTACGACGCGAAGGCTTATGCGGCCAAGACGCCAAGCAAGGCAGACCCGAGTTATGAGGGCTTGAAGCCGCTTGTCACCGGAAAGATTCCCGCGCTTTACTCGATTGCGAACTCCAGAGATATTGCTCGAGCGGCACGATATGCGGAGGAATTCGGTTACAAATTTATCGTTAACGGTGGGATTGATACCTACCGAATGATTCCGACCCTGAAGAAGCACAGCGTACCGGTGGTGGTGAATCTGGACTTCACGGACGAGCCAACGCGGAAAGTTGGCGAGGGTCGCGATGCGACTCCGGCGGCCGTGCTCGAAGATCGCTGGAAGACCTGGAACGAGCGAAATGCGAATGCGAAGCTTCTTAGCCAGGCAGGGATTCCGCTGGCCTTCCGAGGCAGTCTTGGCTCGAAGGGGTACCTCGGCGGCGTTCGCAAGGCGATCAGCTACGGAGTTCCGCGCGACGTTGCGCTGCGCTCGATGACGCTTGGCGCAGCGGAGATTTTTGGCGTTGGGGACAAGGTCGGTTCGATTGAGCCGGGCAAACTCGCCAACCTCGTTTTGATGAACGGAGACTTTGCGGTGGAATCGAAGACCGTGGTTTCGGTGATTGTGGAAGGCAAGCAGATTGCCGTTGGAGCGAAGCCAGCTAAATGAAATATCTATCGTTAATTGCAACTACCGCGCTCGGCATCGTACTCGCGGGTTCGGCGGCGGCACAGACCGCAACGGCGGCGCCGAAGGCACCGGCGGAGGGGCCAGACAAGTCCTGGCCAGTCGAAACTTCGGCAGACCGGAAGCCAAGGCTAAAGACCAACGGCGACGTCTTCATCAAAGGCGCGCGAATCCTGACCGCTTCTCACGGAACGATTGAAAAGGGCAACATCTTGGTTCGAAAGGGCAAGATCGTCGCGATTGGCAACATCGCTCAGCCCGCCGGAATCACCGTGATCGATGCCACCGGCAAGGTGGTCAGCCCCGGAATCGTCGACACCCACGTTCACCGCGGCGCGGACGTGACGAACGAAGGCAGCGACTCGATTGTTGCCGAAGCACGGATTCTTGACGTGCTCAACCCCGAGTTGAAGAACGTTTGGCAGGCGGTTGCTTCCGGCGAAACAACGGGAATGTTGTTGCACGGCAGCGCAAACCCGGTCGGAGCCGAGAGCTTGGTCATCAAGTTCAAGTACGGGGCGAATCCGGACGAGGCGACGATTGCGGATGCGCCGCGCATGATCAAGTTCGCGCTGGGCGAGAACGTGACGCGGTCGGGCGGCACGAACCCAACGCGGTTCCCGCGCACCCGAATGGGCGTGGAAGCGACCTATCGCCGAGCCTTCTTGGCGGCGAAAGACTACAAGAAAAAGTGGTCGGATTTCCGCGCGGGCAAAACGAAAGCGGAGCCAGAAATTGACCTTCGGTTGCAAACCCTGGCCGACATTCTGGACCGGAAGGTTTGGATTCAGTGCCACGGATACCGTGCCGACGAGCACCTGATGCTGGTTCGATTGAGCCAGGAGTTTGGCTTCAAGATCGGCGCCCTTCAGCACGCGGTGGAGACCTACAAAATTGCGCCGGAGCTTGCGGCAGCAGGGATTGGCGTTTCGGTCTTTGATGCTTACGCTTCGAAGCTGGAAATCTACGACGGGATTTCGGCTTACTCGGCGGCGGTTCTGAACAAGGCAGGCGTTCTGACTTCGTTCCACACCGATGGCACGAGCGGAACCACGGCGATTGCGATCAATGCGGCGAAGGCGATGCGATGCGGCGGGCTTTCGGAGGAAGAGGCGCTCAAGCTGATCACCCTGAACCCGGCTAAGGAGCTCGGAATTGACCACCGCGTGGGATCGATTGATGTTGGCAAGGACGCGGATTTGGTCATTTGGAACGGCCACCCGCTCAGCGTTTATTCGCGAGTTAACACCACCCTTATTGAGGGCGAGGTGTACTTCCAGGAGAAGGATTCGTTCAACCTGAAGGCCAAGAGCACGTTCAAAACGAAGCTGGATAGCTTCAAATACGTGCCGAATCCGCCGGTTCCGGCGAAGTCGAATCTGTATGCGATTGTCGGGGGCACGGTTCATACCGTCGCCGGTCCGACGATCTCGAACGGCACGGTTCTGGTTCGAAACGGGAAGATTGCGGCGGTTGGACAAAAGCTCGCGGTGCCGGCCGGTGCGGTTGTCGTCAACGCGGCCGGGATGCACGTTTATCCTGGATTCATTGATGCCGGCACGCAGATTGGTCTGACGGAGTTTGGTCAGGTCGGACAGGCGACGGACGCTCGAGAGCTCGGTAACTATCAGCCCGACCTTGTTGCGGCCACGGCGGTTAACGTCCAGTCGATCCACATTCCGGTCGCGCGAGTTCAGGGGATTACAACGGTCTTTACCGCCCCTTCCAGCGGCGCCATTGCCGGGTTCGGCTCGGTACTGAACCTGCTTGGCGGTTCGCGCGAAGAGATGACGCTTTCGGCGAAGGCAGCGCTCACGATCAACTTGCCCGGAGGCGGTCCGAGCAACTTCGGGTTTGACTTTGGGACCTTAGAGGCAGAGGTCTTCCACGACGATGGCGACGACCACCTCACCGCCGGGGGCCAGGGCGCTTCTGCCCCGCTCACCGGCAGCGCGAAGGCGCTCGATGACTACTTTGAGAAAGCCGCGGCTTATGGCCGTGCGCACACCGAAACCGATGCGGCCTTTGAAGCGATGCAACCGCTGTTCCGACAGCAGGCCACGGTGTTCATCCGGGTTCGAAGCGCAACCGCGATTCGAGAAGCAGTGTCGTTCATCAAGAAGCGAAAGCTGAAAGCCGTGCTGGTCGCGGCGCCGGACGCTTGGAAAGAAGCGAAGCTATTGGCAGACGAGAAGATCCCCGTGATCATCGAACCCGCTGGCCGAGCCTTGCTTACGGCCAACGTCACGACGAGCGATTGGGATCCGTACGAGACGCCATACGCATTGCCAGCCCTATTGGAGCGAGCGGGGGTCAAGTTTGCGTTTATGTCGGACACGTATGCCGAAGTCATGAACCTGCCCCACCGGTCGGCGGAATCGGTGGCTTACGGGCTTTCGAAGGCTCGACACTTGCGGGCGTTGACTCAGGATGCGGCGGATATTCTGGGCGTTGGCGATAAGCTCGGCTCACTCTCGGCAGGCAAGATTGCGAACATCGTGATCAGCGATGGCGATGCCTTCGAGCTGACTTCGAACATTCGGTACGTGTTCATCAACGGAAAGCCGGTGCTGCTGAAGAGCAAACACACGGAGCTTCGAGATGAGTACCTTGAGCGATTGAACAAGTAAGGGCTGCATTCTGGCCGGGAGGACTCCCGGCCAGACCTCTTCGCCCTTCTAACGAAGATTGCTCAGACTAACCGCCATGGCCGCGGCAGTAATCTAATTAGTTCGGCATCATTCGCCGCGGTCTGACCGGATCAATTCCACCGATCCGTTAACCGTAAACGTTCCAATGGCTTGATTCAACACGAGAGGCATCGCGCGGAAGGTTACATTGTTCAAAGATACGCCAATGTAGTCAGCATCCAATTTTGTAACGGTGACGGTGCCACCATTTGCCTCCCATTCGGCGCCATAGATATCCGGGCCTATGGCCATGGCTTGCGTATATCGTATGTAAGAAGGAACGCCATCGTTGAGTGAGAAGGTATCGCCAAGCGAAACAGCAGAAGTTTCCGCGGAAATGAGCATTTGTATCGTCCGATTTGGAGGATCGGTTGGCAAATCCGCATCTCGAAACCTAATGGAGGCAGAGTTGGTCCGTAGGCTAGCGCTGGTTCTATCTGCCTTAACGATGGAAGAGGGAATAACATTTGAATCTGGACTAGGGGTGAAGGTGACTTGTACCATGTTCATTAGGGGTGGAGTCGATGTACTATGACCTCCGCATGCCGCAAGGCCGCTAAAAGGTAAACAAAGAAGAAGCGATTTCAGGATTGAAAGTTTTGATTTCATGTCGGAAATTCCACGCGAGTAACGTCTGCGGTTGTTGCTGCACCTGATAGCCTCACTCGGGCAGGCCAGTCTCCATTGAACCAAATGATCGGATTGTTATTAACTGTGTTATTCTTATCCAAATTCAGATAGTATCGGGAGGTGGACGATTCGCCATCTTTCGTTGAGAACTTCGGATCCAACAACCAGAGTCTTGCCGTTCCGTTGTAACCGGATCCAGGTGGATCGGCAATCAGGGCGAAGTCCGTCTGATAATGTGACTTTGCTGGATCCCCATTGGAATTGAACGAGAAACAACCAAGGTTAGCAACGGCAATTTGTCCAAGAAATGCCGAATCGCCATAGTTGGCGCCACCATTTCCATATGCTATGCAACCAACACGGACACCAACGGTCTTATAGTGGGTTGTGAAGCCGTTCGACTTACCCCAAAACCCAGAGGACACACAGTCCCGCACATAACCATTCGCATAGGCGATACAACCACTCTCTATAAATTGAGTGTTGCCGTAGTAAGACACTCCATCAAATCCGTTTCCGTCAAACATGCAGTCGTACAATCCCACATCAATCTTTCCACTGCCAGATGGCGAACCGTTTACTAAGAATCCTTGAGAATCACCAGCCGATAGGGTTACTCGACAATTGTACAGTCTGATCTTGCATGTAGCGTTGTCAGACCCGGTACCGCCGACCTTGAATCCCACCTTTCCACCTTCGAAGATTCCATTAACTATGTGGAATTGCTTGGCTCCGAAATTCACGACTCCGTTTGCCTGCGAACACAAGAACAGCTTAAGCATTTCGGTTGCGGAGAGCTGATTACTTCCGACATTCACCAGAAGCTCTTCAGTTGTATCTCCTTGACAATAGCTGTATCTTACGTTCTCGATTTGCGTCGGATCTACTCTTTGGTATCTGAGTGGTTGTCCGTACTCGTCTATTTGTGAGTAGTCAAAAATGACACCGGATGGGATTAGTGATGACAGCGATTCACTTAAATTTGGTCTTCTTTCGTCGTCAATAACCGTAACTTCAAATACTCCCGGTTTCCCAGCAACAGAAGTCCAATTCCCAGATACTGGAACCTCCGTGCTGCACGTCCACCCCTCAGTGCCGACACCATTTTTACGGTAGACCGAAATTGGCATGATAATCACGGAACCGACCGGTGCCTCTTCGCCGTCTAGGGACCAAGGTGACCCAGAAGATAAATCGTACGAAAACACCGCTCCGTCCGGGACGATAACTAGCTTTTGGGTTGGCGAAAGTTGAAGGGCACTGTGAAGGCTCTTTTTTGCCAGTTTCCAGCTACTTCCATTGTTGGCCGTTTGGTCATCTCCGTTAATCGGATCGACATAAAGTAGGGTCCAAGCAGTTGTACGCCAGTCGCTTGGTAGCAATTCTCCAATCCCTTTTAGCGTTCGCCAGTTCCCGTCCGTCGATCGTTCAAAACTTTGGCTGTCTTCTGGCGTGAAGCCGTAAGTACTCCATCCCGGTAATTTGGCAAGATCAAATTTGCGCCACAGGCGACCAGGTGAATCGTCGCGCACATGCCCAACAAGGCCGGTAGCTGTCGTACCGGTGGATCTCACTCGAGTAGCGGCAAGGGGAAGAATTCCAGAGGGCACTGCGGTTAGATCAAGAGTCTCGCCATTTGGAGTGATGATGGAGACGTTGCCCGCAGTCCCTATTTCAAGGGCGTCAATTTGCATAGTCAGGTTCACCGAGTCGCTTGGCGTGACTGGAAATGTTTTGTCTGGCCAAGGGACCAATTGGAACGGGAAGTTTTCTGCCATCTCGCATTCATCTTATCAGAAGAATCGCAATAAATGTTAAAAATTTAGCAAAAAGTGATCAAGCTTTTTTTTGTTGGACTGGTGAGCTTGACTTGGTCGACAGGTTCAAGACGTTGCCAAATCCATTTAACCAAAGCACAATGCTTCACTGGCTGCCTGCATACCAGGATTGCGGGTGGATCGGATGCCGCATTTCTTTTGCCGGTGGACCTTGCTAAAGGCAGCGTACACCGTTGCCGAGGTGATAGCAAAAATGTGCCCAGGAGGGAAACGGACACTGAATTTTTGGCGGTCAGTCTGAAACACCAAAGGCTCTCGGACGAACCCATTGGGAACAGACTAACGCGAAATTAGTCTGTTCCCTGATGAGTCTCTCAGCGGTTCGACGGAGTGAAGACCATTGAGGCCGACTTGATCGGGTTACTTACCTGAACAGAGAAGGTGAACCTCTGAACGTCCTTACCTTTTTGACTCATCTTGAGGAGGCCGGTACCTCGTCCAGTGATCTTGCGTCCCTTCACCCAGAGCTGACGGACCGTAAGCTGGTAGTCGTTCTGCCGTTTGGTGTAGGTTCCACCGATATCTACGGTCGAGGCACCGGACATTCGGATGTTAAAGTTCTTGTCCTTATTCATCTTGATGTCCACGTCCGTGATCTCCGTACGATCGCCGTCACCAAACTTTAGGGTGCCGGTGCCAGTCGCCATCGGGTTCTTGTTGGTCCCCGCTTGCTTGTCCGAGTTTGCGACTTCTCCGAGTGAACGCTCCATCGTCATGGCGAACTTTCGGCCGTAGAACGCTCGCGTATAGTTCGAGGTCATCAGGTTCTCGCCTTGCTTTCGGAACTCAATCACGGTAGCTGCCTTAGTCGTTCGTCCACCGGCGTAAAACGTGCTGAATCTGGCCTGGGCGAGACCGCGGTCCATTTTCCAAGTTCCGGTCTGCTGGACCGAATTGTCTCGGAGAAGCTCTTTGAGGACGGTGCCGTACTGCTGCACATCATCGTCGGAAGCCTTCGAAACGCCTTCTAAGAACATGGCGAGTTTGGCAACGCCGTTGTTGGCAAGGGTCAGCTTGACTTTGATCAGACCTTGGCCGTCGGTAGCCATCACTGCGTACTCGCTTCGGTAAACACCACTATGGGATTGCGTCTGACCGGTAGCCAAAACAGGTGCGAGGATGAGCGAAGCGATTGAGATAATCATTTGAATTTCCTGGTGAGCTTTCTCTTACCTTTGAAATTCCTTGGCAAAGCACCTGAACTGAAGAATATCGGGAGCGGGAAATTCCTGCTCTTACTATCAGTTTGACACGAGTCCTTGCTACCGAGAGCGCAAAAGTCCCGTTTGCTGCCTCGGAGCTCACAGGTTACTCTGCAACCACAGGCACGCCGCCTACGGCACTTACCGCAAAAACGTAGTCGTCTTTATGATATTTTGGCAGTTGTGTCTCTAGACCCGTAACCATCATAGCACCTTGCCAAGTTGGGCTCGTGGTCAGTCGCCAATAGACGCGATACTCCTGTCCGGCGTTCCCTTTCCACGTCACGCGGCTCTCGTACCCTTGGCGTCGGTCAACTCGAACCTGGGTCGGGGCGGCTTCGGCGTTGGCAAAGTGGGCGAGCATCCGCAGGTTCAATCGGGTGTTTTCGCCGTGGTAGCGCCAGTCCATGAACTCGGGAAGGTCCTGATCGGTGTGCTGGTGGCTGTACTCCTCGTGCTGCTCCACCACGCGAATGGCGGTGAAGCCTTCGCGGTTGAACGGCGTGTGGTCGCCACCGCGGCCGAAGCGATCGCGCCGGAACACGAGGTTGATGCGGTGCTTTGATCCGCTTTCGCGCTGGAGGAACTCCATGACGCGAGCCAATTCTCGACCGGCGTGGGTTTCAGTTTCTTCGCTGAACACGCGCACCGCATTCGCTTCTTTGTCGCCACGCTTGTTCTGGCTGTTGGCAATCATGTCGTTGCTCAGCACGGCGTCGATGTTCCAGGCTTCTGCCTTGGCGCGCTTGGCGAGGGCGGTGGAACCTAGCAAGCCTTGTTCTTCTCCAGAGAAGGCGATGAAATGGAGGGTCCGCTTGAACTTCTGCTGGCTCAGGATGCGGGCGCACTCCAGAGCAGCGGCAACTCCGCTTGCGTCATCGTTCGCGCCGGGAGCCTTGCCGGAGATTCCCTCCGGCCCCATGTTGATGGTGTCAAGGTGGCCACCAACGGCAATTCGGTGAGCTTTGAGCGAGGGGTCGGTTCCAGGCAGCGTGGCGATGACCTGAACGACTTCTTTGGTCTCAGGAACGCGTTGACCCTTTTGGATCTCGTACTTCATGATCTCGACCTCGATGCCAGGGATCTGCCGAAACTCGCTGGCGATCCAGTCGGCGGCTTCGGTTAGGGTCGGATTGTTGGTGTTCCGGTTTGGCCAGCTTGCCAGCTTCTCTACCGTTGCGCGCAGGCGCTTTTCATCGACTTGCTTAGCGAGGTCTTCGATGTTTAGGGTCGGGGTTGAGTTCATGAGGATGCAAGCCAGCGCGGTGATCATTTTTGCTCGAATTTAGGATAACACGGGAATGCCTTAACGCTCATCCTCTTCTTCAAGGGGAATCTCGTCATCAAGGGTGCCACCGATTTCGTACAGCGGGGCCTGGCCGAAGATCGCGTCTACGTCCAGGACATTCAGCAGAACTTCGCGCGGGCGGGGGCCATCGCGCGGGCCGACGATGCCGCGTTCTTCCATGACGTCCAGTAGGCGCGAGGCGCGTTGGAATCCGATTTTGAATTTGCGTTGAAGCATCGACGTGCTCGCCTCGCCGCGCTCCACCACCCAACGCACGGCCTCTTCCCAAAGGCCGTCCATCTCCTCGTCGGGCTCTTCGTCTTCGCGTGTTCGCTTGCCAGGTTCCCCAGTGGCTTCGACGGGCTGCAGAACGTAGTCTGGCGATTGCTGCTCGCGCCAGAATCGGCAGACGGCGTCAATCTCTTTCTCCGAGACAAAGCAGCCTTGGATTCGAGTCGGCTTCATCGCGTCGACAGGCTGGAACAGCATGTCGCCGCGACCGATGAGGTTTTCCGCGCCCTTCGAGTCGATGATGGTGCGCGAGTCGATTTGGCTGGCGACAGAGAAGGCGATTCGCGACGGGATGTTCGCCTTGATGAGGCCGGTGATGACGTCGACCGAGGGCCGCTGGGTGGCGATGACGAGGTGGATTCCGACGGCGCGGGCAAGCTGGGCGAGGCGGACGATGACGGTTTCGACTTCCGCTCCGCACTGGATCATGAGGTCGGCGAGCTCGTCAACAATGACCACGATGTACGGAAGCTTCTCGTTGAAGCTGGCCTGGTTATTCCAGCCTTCGATGTTTCGAACGCCGGCTTCGCTACACAGGTCGTAGCGGCGGTCCATCTCGCGCCACACCGCGCGGAGGACGCCAGCGGCCTCCTTGACGTCTTTGATGACCGGGCACATGAGGTGCGGAATGCGGTCGAAGAGGGTGAGTTCGACGCGCTTCGGGTCGATCATGACGAGCCGAACTTCCTTCGGCGTGTTGCGCATCAGGAGACTGGTGATGAGGGTCGCAAGGCCGATGGACTTACCCGAGTTGGTGGCACCGCCGATGAGCAAGTGCGGCATTTTGGTGAGGTCTGCGTACTTATTCTTACCGCTAACGTCTCGGCCAAGGGCGACAAGAAGCCGGCTTGGGTGTCCGGTGAACTCTTTGGTTTCGCAGAGCTCTCTTAGCGTAACCATCGCGGGCGTCGCGTTCGGGATTTCGATTCCGATGGCGGCTTTGCCGGGGATGGGGGCTTCGACGCGAATGCTGGATGCAGCCAAGTCCATCGCGATGTTGTCGGCGAGAGCGGTGATTCGGTTGACGCGCACGCCGGGGCCGAGTTGGATTTCGTAACGGGTGACAGTCGGTCCGGTGGCGACTTCTACCACGCTGGCGTCGATGCCGAACTGTTCGAGGGTTCCTTCGAGGGTCTCGATGTTTTGCTGCATCTCGATCGGCGAGCGCGCCGGTTGCATGATGTTTTCGGCGAGCAGAGTGATCGGCGGCAGGGTGTAGCCCTCAGCGGGAACTGGAACTTCGGTCGGGAGGGCGACGGTCTCTTTTTCCTCTTCCACCTTCTTTTGCACGGTGGCACCGAGGCCGATGAGTTCGCGACGACGCGGGACGGTCGGTTCTTTGGCGGGGGCTTCGTCTTCTAGGATCGGCGCTTCTAGCGGGACGCGACGAGATGGCTTTTCCACCGGCGCGGGTTCTGGCTCAGGTTCTGGCTCGACGGCGTGTTTGAAAAGCGGCTTCATGCGCGCCCGTTCGGCTTCGGGATTGGTTGCCTTTGGCGCGCGCTTTGGCATTTCTGGCAGCATCTCGCGAACTTGCTTTGCTTGCTGCTTTCCGCGCTCGATCCAAACGCGGATCGGCGCATCGGCCACGAGCACGAGACCGATGAGGCCAAGAAGACCGATGCCGACAGGGGTTGCCGTGCCGATCATGCTCACCGTCGCGTAAACGATGACCGCACCGAGGTAGCCGCCACCGTTGGTGATGTTGACCGGGTCAAAGGGGTCTCCGCCGAGTCGATACGAAAGTCCGGCCAGGGCGGCCACGAGGATCAGGCAAAGGCCCCAGGCGAATCGGTGCCAGGTCCAGCCCGTGCCTCGAACAAGGCCGACGCCACCGGCGACAAAGGCAAACGGAGCGGCCCAAGCGCCTTGGCCAAAGAGGGTGCGGAAGGCATTGCCTAATGCATCGCCGACCAACCCGGCTTGGGCGGTAGCGAGGGCGACCCAGATGATCAGCCCGAGGGCAATCATGCTGAGACCGAGAACATCAAGCTTTCGATGCGAAGCTGCCGCGGGTTTCGCGGCTTTTGCAGTCGGCTTGCGGGCTTTGTTGCCTGCTTTCATCCGTTGAATTCACCTTTCACGTCACCGATCCGTGGCAACGTTCCATGATTGTAACGTGAGTTTGTGGTCTAGCGGTGCGGATTCGGTGCGTAATTTCGGAAACTCCGTTCTCGCGATGCTGATTGCGCAGCCGCTTTTGCTCCTCGTTGTGGTTGCGGCGCTGGGCTTGCCGCTTGGGCAAATTCGCATTGGCGGTGCTCGATTGGGTACCGCGGCGGTGCTGTTTGTTGGGCTCGCGATTGGGGCGATTGACGAGCGTTTGCACTTGCCCGACATCGTTTATTTGCTGGGCCTATCGATGCTGGTTTACACGATCGGCTTGTCGTCGGCTTCATCCTTCGGCCAGATCCTTTCTCGAGAGAGCGGAAAGCGCGTACTCACGGCGCTTTCGGGACTCACTTTGGCGGGGATTGCGACCTACTTTGCCTCTCGCCAATACGGGATAACTGGGCCGCAGGCGGCGGGAATGTTTGGCGGTGCGTTTACGAATGCGAGCGGATTGGCGAGCGCAGTCGACGCGGTGACCGAAGCGCGAGGGAATACCGCCGAACCGGTCGTCGGTTACTCGCTTGCGTACCCAGTCGGCGTGTTTGGGCCGATGCTCGTGATGATTCTGGCCCGGGCCGCTTTTCGAGTGAACTTGGCGGAGGAAGCACTGACGATTCCGGCTTTCCGAAAGCTGAAGCAGAAGCTGTCCGTTGTCACGGTGGTCGTTACGAACCCTGCTGCCTTTGGAAAATCGGTCGCCGAGCTGGCCTCCGAGCCTGGGCACGATTTGATTTTCGGCCGGGTCCGGCAGGGAGACCATGAGGAGCTCGCCAACGGCGGATTGGTGCTTCAAGAAGGGGATCTGGTGACGGTGGTCGGATCGGCCATCGACATCCAGTACGCGGAGAAAGTGCTGGGGCAGCGATCCGACGAAGCGCTGGAGCTTGATCGCAGTGAGTTCGATGTGCGGCGGATATTTGTGAGTCGGCCGGATATTGCGGGGCGGTCTTTGAAGCAGTTGAACTTGCCGCAGCACCAACAGGCTCTGCTCACCCGGGTTCGGAGGGGGGATTTGGACTTCGTTCCGAACGGGGATACGGTTTTGGAGCTGGGGGACCGGGTTCGCGTTTTGGCGCGCCGGAAGGACATGGAGGGGGTGTCGAAGTTCTTCGGCGACTCGTACCGCGCGCTGGCCGAGGTTGACTTACTTTCGTTCTGCCTGGGGTTAGCGTTAGGTTTGTTGCTTGGAAGTATCCCAATTCCGTTGCCAGGCGGCAGTCATTTCAAGCTCGGTTTTGCTGGAGGGCCGCTGGTCATGGCGCTGATTTTGGGTCGGATGCGGCGGACGGGGAAGATCGTTTGGAGCCTTCCCTACTCGGCTAATTTGACTTTGCGGCAGTTTGGATTGCTTCTGTTCTCGGCGGGAATCGGCACCCGAGCCGGGTTTGATTTCTTCAACACGCTCTCCCATGGCGAAGGTGTGAACGTGTTTCTGGTCGGCCTCGGGCTCACGGCGGGTTCGGGAGTGGTGACGATGTTGTTCGGCTACTACGCGCTGAAGATTCCGTTGAACGTGTTGTTTGGCGTTTATGCGGGGGCGCAGACTCAGCCGGTCAGCCTGGGGTTTGCGGTGGATCAAACGAAGAATGACCTTGCGACGGGGGCTTACTCGGTGCTGTTTCCGATCGCCACGATCTACAAGATCATCATCACGCAGATGCTTCTACTGTCTCTTGGTATTCCACCCGCGATCGTGGACTAGAACAGAACCGGACGCTCGTGGCGCTTGATGTTTAGGAGAAGGCCTACGCAGGCAAGACAAAGCCAGATTGCGGTGCCGCCGCTGCTCATGAAGGGGAGCCACATTCCCGCGACCGGGAGCAACTGCAGAACCATGCCGAGGTTCACCACGGTATGGAAGCCGAGGACGGCAAAAATGCCCGCCGCCATCATTTGGTAGAACGGCTCGCTCGCCTTCAGCATGATCATGAAGACTCGATAGAAGAAGAAGGCGTAGGCGATGAGGACGATGGTGCAGCCGAGCAAACCCGTCTCTTCGCCGAGGACGGTGAAGACGAAGTCGTTGCGCTGCTCGGGGATGAACTTGAGTTCCTTCTGCTTTCCGTTCAGGAACCCGGTGCCGTAGAGCCCTCCGACGCCGAAGGCGATTTCGGCGCGGTCGGTTTGGTAGTTTGCGTCCTTGTTGTCCTTGGTCGTCGACATAAGGCCCTCGATGCGGTCCTTTTGGTAGTCGCGCAAGAGAAGGTCACGAACCGGGGGAACCAACAAAACGGACGCCGCGACAAAGGTAAACACGCCCACCGCAATGGCAAAGAACTTGATGGGGGTTCCGGCGACCAGCGAGATCGCAAAGCCGGTGAAAAGCATGAGAAGCGCGGCAGCCAAATGAGGCTGCTTCAGGATGAGCGCGATGGGCAGGGCAACGTGAGCGAGGCCCCAGAAGAAGGTGGATGGTTCCTTGATCCGGTCGAGCCGGTTTGTGAAGAACGCGGCCAGCGTAATCACCGACAGAAGCTTTGCCGGGTCACTTGGCTGGAATTGGAGCGGTCCAATGTCGATCCAGCGTTGGCTGCCGTTGATGGTTTTTCCGATGACCAATGAGCCGGCGAGTAGTCCAACGACCGCAATGTAAAGACCGCTTGCGGCTCGTTGAAGGAAGCGGATGGGGACGAAGTACATGGCGGCCATCGGAATGAGTCCGATGACGGTGTTAACCAGTTGCCGCTTAAAGTTACTCAGGCCGTCTTTGCCGTAGCCTTCGCTGTATATCGACATGAGGCCCAGCACAACGAGGGCGAGGGTTGCGAAGATCAGCCCATAGTCCAGCTTGGCGACCTGCTTTCTTGAATCTAGCCCGCTGGAAAAGGAGTTCGAAATGGCGGCCATGAATTACCTCGGCGCGGATTCTCTTACGGATTCGTCTCCGAACTCACGGCGAACGACGCCTTTGCCCTCGACCATCCAGAACGTCAGTGAGCGTTTGATGGGATCGCCGGAATTTTCTGGAAGGATTTCCAGCTTGACTTCCACCTTTACCGATGGCATGTTTCGGCCACCAACATCGGCTTTCGATACTTCGCTGGTCACCTTTGCACGGGCCTTTCGGGTTTCGCTTTGGGCGTGCATTTCACCGGTCCAGTCCCAGCGGTCTCCAACGTTCATTGGAAATGTCATGAGCGGGAGCGGCGGGCTGAACCGTTCACCGGCGGCGTAGCTGAGCAAGAAGGCTTTTTCGGAACACTGGTATCGCTCCTGGTCGATCGTTTCGCCCTTGGAGACCAGTCGAATGGTCATCTCACCCGCGTGATCGTTGGCGTGGACGTCGACGGGAATGGTGAGGCCGCCCATTTTCAGAACGGCGACCGATCCAGGAACGTCAGCGGGTCGGATGCAGTTGACCGCATCCAGTTGCGGGCCGGGCTTTTCACTTCCGGAAGAAATCGCCATCGGCACACCCTTACCGACAAGATTTGTGGCCGCAAATGAGCCTAATCCAACCGCTAAGGTGCAGACAATGGCGATACCGAAAGTGCGCAACATGATTACTTGGTTTCTTGAATGGTGATCGTGTTTGCGCGGTTTGTTGCATCAAAGGTCTTCATGATGGTCTTGATGTTTCCGCGGCCTTTCACGTGCCAGCTCTGAGTTTCCATACGTAACTTTTGCCCCTGTACGGTTCCCGAACCTTTCGAAGTAACCAAAAGTGCGTCGTATTCGCCGACCTTGGTTTTCAGCTTCTCGACGCCTTCGACCTTAAAGTCGTTGGTGACGTCCATGGTCTGGCCATCCTGCTTGACGATCGTGCGGGTTTTCCAGGTGGAACCTGGGGCCAGGGATGCAGGGAGCTCGATGTCCTTCTCGCCGACGGTTGCGATTGGGGAAGAGTGAACGTAAATCGCATCTTTCTCAACGCGGACTTCCATGTTGCCGAGCTGCTGTCCAAGTTGGCCGGTTCGCATGATTTCGTAAATCGCCTTGCCGCCTTCGACCGACTTCAGCTTGACGGACTGTTCTCCAGTCTGTATGGCATTACCGGCGGAGGAAACGATCTCCATGTTGATCGGCTTCTCTGCCCCAAGCCCGTAGTACTCATAGCCTTCGTGCTTGAGTTCGGCTGGAACGGAAGCTGGATCCACGGCCGGGGTTGCTTCCGGGCCTTTTGAAGTGACGCTTGGAACCGTTTCTTTCGGGTCTTCGGTCTTTGCCGTCGTAGCGTTGTTACACCCGATCGCGAGGATGGCGACGGTGGGAATGAGCCAGAGTTTCTTCATAGGGGTGCTTTGGATAGGCTTAGGGTCGTGGTGACGCTGCCGGTTGGCAGGGTCACGGCTTGGCGAAGACGAATGATCCCGACCTTGGGTTCAAACCAAGTGGTGGAAACAGTGTTGCCCTTCACGGTGCCGACCGTAAATTCGGTCAACGTTTCTACGGCGATTCCAGATTTTTTACCTAGGCTGGTGTCGACCACTTCAGGACCGCGAAGGCGAATGCTGGACGAGATCTTGCCGACCTTCTGCAGCACGGTGTAGCCCGTTCCATTCCATCGGGTGATCTTGTCCTTCACGAGGGGAGTAATGAGGAACGGCACGGGGCTGGAGAACTTGGTACGCGTAGTGCCGGAACTGATCTGGTAAATCCCGGTTTTGTCGATCCGCCATTCTTGTTCGTCGAGGACCTTATTATCGCGGACGAACTCAAGGGTCGCGTTCGTGACGTCGCCGTTTTTGACGTACTTTGCGACTCGAAGCTCCATGACGCCGGTTTCAGGCTGAACTCCCGACCGGTTCTGGATGATCGTGTCGACTCGGTAGGTCCAAGCGCTTCCGGGTTTGAGCGGAAGGAGGACATCGGCGGTGAGGCCCGCTTCTGAAACTGGTGCCACTTCGGGCTGCTTTTTGGGGACGTAACCCGATGAGCCGCAACCCGCGAGTCCAAGGGCGGCGGAAGCGGTGATCAGAAAGGCGGAAGTTCGATTTAACATGGGTGTTTAAGAAGGGCGCGTCTTCGTCTGGCTTCGTAAGGCGGCGGCCTTCTTGGCATTGCCGTTGATGGAGTCAACCGCTTCTTCGACCAAGGTCCTGTCCTGCATTTGGGTGATTGTGAGTTCGCCCTGTTCAAGCTCGTGTCGGATTCTGGGGGCAGCCACCGGAATACCGTCGGCAGTGATCAGAATCTGGGTGCCCACGCGCTTCTTGCTATATTGCCACAATCGCTTTCGGCCTTCGTCATTTAGCGTGATCACTAGGTCGTAAAGCGGTTTGTTGTCTGGTCCCTTGTATTCGCGGAAGGAAGCGCCGGTGATGAAGTTGTCGCTCACGATTACCGAAGCACTGCCCAGCACTCGCTTTGGATTTTCCGTCCGTTTTGTCGCGGTTTCCTTGGAGATCATTCCCTTGAGTGAGTCGGCGACGATCTCGCGATTCTTCGGGGACTTTAGGATCTTTTCGGCTTCCTCTTTGTAGTAGCCCGCCTGCATTTCTCGGGTGACGTTGCCCTTGTCTTTCAACCGTGCCTCGATGGCCTTCATGATTCGAGGCCGGTACGGCTCTTGAACTCGGCCAATGATCTCTTTGATTTCTCCCCCAATCGGGATGGACATTGGCACGGGGGTCTCGATGATGATGCCGTTCTCCAGCGAGTCAAAGTCGAGGATGGAGAGTGGCAACCCGTCCAACTTCATGTTCAGGTCATGCTCAAGCCGCTTGACAAGTGCCTTATCGCCGTTAAGCGCTTTTTCGATATCTTCCGACTTCCAAATCACCCGAACGCTTGGCCAGCTGTCATCTTCGGCCATTTCGTTGAGCACCATGATGAACTGGCCCAACGCCTTTTCGTTGCCCTGCAGGGTTTGGAGGAGCTCCTTGATGGGGACTCGCTTCTTGATGGCGCCTTCGGTGGCGCCGCCGCTGTCAGAGTCCTTGGAGTCGAAGTCTCCGGAAGCCTCAACCAATTGGGCCATGAAGTTTGCCGTGATGATTCGGTAACCCGCGCCGGCGTCGATCCCAACCAAGTTCACGCGACCGGGAGCGATCGGGCTGAACTTCTCGTTCATGATCATCTGGTCGGTGATGATCTGACGCCCGAAATATCCGCCTACAACAAGGACAACAAAGCCAACGGCAATCTTAGTGGAGCTGCGGATTTTCATACCGGTACGGGAGACTCAACAACAAAAAGAGCCATTCGGTTCTGCCCCAGTTTACTCGCTGGGGTTATAGTTCGCGAAAAAGTTGCCCGAGATGAACGAGAGGCCAAAAGCAAGGCCAATCTGTAAGGGAACGAGCACCGGGATGACCCACGGTAGCGGGATGTGCAGCGCGAATGCGGCAAAGAAGCAGATGATGCCGGGCACGGTGCCGAAGACCTGCGCGATCATTGAAATGAAACTTCGGAAGCCCCGTTGCGTAGGGTCGTCGACGTCCGGGAAAAGCAGTGTCGACAGCATCGTGGTGGACGACAACAGCAGCGAATAGCTTGGAAGCACGAACACCAGCGTTATCGCTTCGTTCCAGAGCCTTGGCTGGAAACAGCCTGCGACGACGGACGTTAGAACGACGACAAGCGCCGCTGGGATGGCCTTAGAGATGACCTCCCAGAACACGGTGATGTTGGGCGAATACGGAAGTGGCTTTAGAACATCGACGCGCTTTAGGGTTTCGACGAAGCCAATCTGGGCACCCGCGGTTGCAAGCATAAAGGTGCTCGCCGCTTGCATGATGATGAAAAGGTACGACGCACCGGTGGAGATTCTCATCGATCCGAAGGTGGCAACTCCCGTTAAGGCAAACGCTGCGATTGATAATGCGACGTACTGCCAGATTCCTCCACGAAACTGAAGAATCGCCTCTCGCCAGATAAACGCCGGAGCGCCCACCAGGGTTTTGGCGGCGATCCATTTGGATATCCGGTTTTGCTTGATCTTGCCTTGGCGGGCGTACTCGGCAAGAACGCCGAAGGTATCGCCCTTTTTCTGCATGCTCGAGATATTGCCGGCTTCGTTCCCTCGGGTGGCGGCTTGGTCGTACATCCAGGTTGCCTGTTGCATGGCACCCCAGAGTCCGAGGCCGGTGCAGACCAAGAGACCAAGTGCTCCTAGGGTTCCGTACAGCAAATTGCTGTTCAGGGGAGCCATGACGGTCGCGGTCGCGAGAGTTGCGGGCCAGAAGGCGATCTTTGCGAGTGGGGACCCCAAGGCGCCGGTGACCGTGTATCCGGTGAAGTTATCGCGCAGGGAGAACGCTAACACGATGATGAAGAAAATTGGAAGTCCGACCACGGCCAGTGCGACTGCCCACCGAACCAGAGCTGGCTTTTTCCAGTCGCGATTTAGGAACAACCGAACGGCAAAACCGATCATCGTCCACATCAGGGCGAGAAGAATCCACGATCCCATCCCGACACGAAGGAAGTAGTTCCCGTACTGCGGGAAGTTGCGGAACAGGTACTCTGCCCCTTCCATCGACCCACGCCCACCGATGACGATGAAGAAGAACGGCATCAGCAACGTGAAGAAAAACTCACGCACGATGTTAAATGCAAGGACCAGCTTCGGATTGATCGGGGTCGGGAACAGGACGTCCACATCTGCCGCTCTATGAACGACTTTGCCGCTGAATACGCCGAGGCTTAAGAACAACGAGAGCACGGCAAAGATGGCGAAGATGTATGGCTCGACCGTGTTGACCGGCGGAATGACCAATGTGTCATTGGAAGGTGAGAGGCGGCGGAACGTGGGTCCCTTTTGGAATGGCCGAAAAAGGATCAGCCCGAAGTAGCCGAAGAAAAACAGAACGCCGATCAAGCGACGGACATTCGAAAATGCACGCTTGATGCCGTTAAGAAACGACCGGACCGCGAGAAAAATCAGTGGATGCATCAAGTTCAGGCAGAAAGAACCGGAGGTGAATCTTCGGCGGTTATCGACAGGAAGATGTCTTCGAGTGACTGGTCGGCAGTGCCAAATTGTTCGCGTAGTTCCGCGACCGTGCCTTGGGCACGAAGAATGCCGCGCTGGACGATGAGCAGCCGGTCACAAAGCTTCTCGGCGGTGTCGAGCAGGTGAGTTGAAATGAGGATCGCCGCGCCGGCATCGCGTGCTCGCGTGATCTCGTCCTTCAGTTCGCGCGCACCTTCCGGATCGATTCCGATCAGGGGCTCATCGAAGAGCAACACGTTTGCATCGTGAATGAGCGCACAGGCCACGGAGAGTTTCTGACGCATTCCTTTGCTCAGAGTGGCAACGAGCTCATTTCGCTTGTCAGAAAGTCGGTAGCGCGAAAGCAACGTTTCCTTTTGCGACTCGAATAGGTCCATCCGCTTGAAGCACATGGCGATGAACTTCAGGTGCTCTTCGACGGTTAGAAGTTCGTAAAGCGCGGGTACTTCGGGGACGAACGCGAGATTTGCTTTTGCCCGGGCTTGGTCCTGCACAACATCAAACCCGTTAATGAAGACCTCGCCACCAGTGGGGCGAAGAATGCCCGCGATGCATCGCAAAGCCGTGGTCTTACCTGCCCCGTTTGGCCCAAGCAATCCGATGATCTCGCCGGGCTGAACGTTGAAGGTCAAATCGTTGACGGCGAGGTGCCGCTTGTACTCTTTGCGCAATCCGCGCACGTCTAACACCAACAATGTTTACCGCACGTTCGGTAAATTCCGGCCAATGAACGTCGCGCAAATTGCAGAAAAGGTCCTTCTTCAGGTCCGCAAGGCCATCTCTGGGCAGGATGCCGTGATTGAGCAGGTGTTGGTGGGCATTCTGGCCAACGGTCACATCTTGCTGGAAGGCGTTCCGGGCGTGGCGAAAACGCTCTTAGTTCGGACCGTAGCGCGGACGTTTGACCTTGAATACGGCCGAGTGCAGTTCACGCCGGACCTGATGCCGAGCGACGTCATCGGCACGAGCATCTTCGATCTTAAGACCAACGAGCTGCGCCTTCGAAAGGGACCCATCTTTGTGAACGTGCTGCTGGCGGATGAAATTAACCGAACTCCGCCGAAGACCCAAGCGGCGTTGCTTGAGGCCATGGAAGAGCGGCAGGCGACGATTGACGGTGAGGCCTACCCACTGCCGCCTCCGTTCCTGGTCTTTGCCACTCAAAACCCTATCGACTTTGAAGGCACGTACCCGCTCCCCGAAGCTCAGCAAGACCGATTCTTGTTGAAGGTCCTTGTGAGCTACCCAAGCCAGGAAGAAGAAATTGCCGTGATGAAGCGGCACCATGGCGGATTCCGGCCGCAGTCGCTTGATCTCGCCGGCATCGAAAAAGTTGTCTCGGTGCAGGAATTGATCGAGCTTCAGGAAGTCGTGCGCCAAACAACGGTCGAAGACCGCGTTTTCGACTACATCTACAAAATTGTCCAGGAGACCCGGCGCGCGAATGACCTTCTGGTCGGTGGCTCGCCTCGTGCGGGAATCGCTCTGCTCAACGCCGGTAAGGCTTTGGCAAGGTTGCGAGATCGCGACTTCGTGATTCCGGACGACATCAAGGAACTGAGCCTGCCAGTTTTGCGACACCGCGTGCTACTGCGGCCCGAGGCCGAAGTGGAAGGACTCACGGCAGACCAAATTCTCACTTCGATTCTGGATCGCCAGACCGTTCCACGCTGACCCCGAGGCTGGTATAGTCGCTGATCGGAGAGCCCAGGAGGGACGATAAGGACGTCGAAGCATGGAAGCTTCCTCCGCCATACATTTGCTTGTTCGTCGGATGTAACCTGACGGCATGGAATTTCTCGATGTGCTTGCCGCCCGACGGTCCGTGCCGTCTTTCGATCCCACCGTCACGATTGACCGCCCGGTTCTGCTTGAGATCCTGAATACAGCTAATCTGGCCCCGAGTTCGATGTGCTTGCAGCAGTGGGAGTACATCATTTGCGACACCCCGGAGGCCAAGGCCCGGCTTCAGGCCGCTTCTTTCAGCCAAAAGAAGATCACCGAAGCCAGCGCGGTGGTGATTGTTTTGGGCAATTTGAAAGCTGCGGAGCAGCACGCCGAAATCGTCGCTGACGCAAACATGGAAGCGGGCTACTTTGGCGAAGACCGCCGCGAGCGCTGGATCGCCAGCGCAAAGAAAGGCTGGCCGACGGAGCGAGTCGAACGCGACGAGGCATTTCGTGGCCCTAGCCTTTGGGCGATGACTTTCATGCTCGCCGCGAAAGAAGCAGGTTGGGACACCGCGCCGATGGGCGGCTACGAACCGGACAAAGTGATCGCGGAATTTGGACTTCCCGAGACTCACATCCCGGTCTTACTCGTAGCCATCGGTAAGGCAAATCCGGAGATCACGTTGCTTCCGCGAGTGAAGCGCATTCCAGCAGAAACCTTGGCGCATTTCAATAATTGGTAAGTTCCGGCTCGTGACTGCGTCTGTTTGATCGTGGGAATTACGGCGTTAATCGGCTCGCCCGCGGACAGTTGGAGACACTGGCTGCGGGAGAATCTCGGTTCGTCCGACCTGCTTTGCTTAAGCCCCAACGAACCTAACCTCGGCCCGCCCGGACAAAGTGCGTTGTACCGGGGCGAGGTGCCGGTTTGGACGAGGTTTTATGGCTCGCTGGATGCGTCTCGCTCTCCCCATGTTCTCGTGGCTGCACTCGCCGAGGCGCGGCAGCACTTCCGCGACGGCATGGTTTTGCTGCCAAGCTTTCGATCGAGCCCGGTGCTGGCGCACACGCTCCGTCTACTTCTGCGACTGCTGAACCCAGACGAGTTGCTGGTGAGTGAACGCTGCGAGACGCCTTTGGGCGGGTGGGGCGTCTCGCTCGAACCGGAAGTCGTGGAGCTTGCGGCGTCCCTCACACCGCAAGTGCTCGAAGCCCAGCGCAAAGCCCATTGGATGCGGCTCTGGGACGAATCTTTCGATCACGAACTACCGCTGTCTTCGGTCACGATGGAAGGTCTCCGATTCGGATCTGGGAAGTATATTGGGTTCGAAGAACGTCGAAAGCTGGGGCTGACTTGGTGCTTGCACCTTGAGGTTTCTGCCTCCAGCGCATTCGCGGTCGTGACCGACTCTCCAACGGAAGATGAAATTTCCGCCGTTCTGGATGCCTTCCACGTTTCTAAGTTGCACGTGGTCCCGAGCAATGCCTATCAAAACTTACTCTGTGGACTGGCGCGGTCTCACGGCGAAGAGATCGGGATTGGCTTCATTGAAGACATCGACTTTGGCCAGCAGACACTGAAACTGCGAGCAACGGCCGTTCCCCCCACCCCGATCCCGATTTTGAAAGTCGGCTCAATTCGCGTAGATCGCAACGGTCGGGAGTTGCCCGAGCCGCGCCCTTGGCAAGTGTAGACTCCTCGGTCTAATGAGAGCGGTTGCATGAGAGGCGTTGTCGAATGAAAGTCCTTGTTGTGCGCCACGGAGAAACGGACTGGAACCTGCATGGCTATGCTCAGGGCCACACCGACATTAGCCTCAACGGCGACGGCCGACGACAGGGCCAGCTGTTGTCGGAACATCTCCTGAAGATTCCGATTGATCGGATTTTCTGCTCTGACCTGAAGCGTTGCCGGGAAACAATTGCCTTTTACGAGGCCGCCGTGAAGACGAAGGTTGAAATTCGCGCCGATTTACGCGAGCGCAGTTTTGGCGAATGGGAGGGGCGACACTTTACCGACCTCCACGCGGCGCTCCGAGATTTGGGCGAGAACACCGGGCTCGATACTTCCGAAGTGCGACCGCCCGGCGGAGAATCTTTTGCCGATGTTTGGAACCGAGTGGGACCATTTCTGGATGAGATTGAGACCTTGTCCGGTAACGTTTTGGTGGTCACGCATGGCGGAACCGCGGGCGTCATCATCGCGAGAATGATCTTGGCAACGGTCAAAACTTGCCGTTCATTTCGATTTGGTAACACGGGTCTCACCGAGCTAGAGCGAAGAAACGATAACGGTTATATGATCAGGCGGCTCAATGATTTGCGGCACCTCGGCGAGGAGTTTGAACGGTGAAAAAGGCGAAGGAAATTCTCAAGAAAGTTGGCCCTGGACTTGCGACCGGCATCTTGCTGATGCTGGCCTTTCCGCCATTTGGATTTGCCCTAGTTCTCCTTGTAGCGCTTGTTCCTTGGCTCATTTCGCTTCGAGAGATGGATCACAAGCAGGCTTGGAAAAGCGGCTATGGGATGGGGATTTGGTACGGTGCTAGCCAACTCTTCTGGGTTTTCGGATTTATCCTCAAGTGGACCGGGAGTCCGGTTTACGGCGCTATCCCGTGGGTGATTGTCACCATCCTATTTGCGATCTATTACGGCCTCGTTGGGATGGCAATCTCGAAGTGTTATCGGGCCGACAAGGGATGGATGATCCCGCTGGTTTGGGCCGGAATGGAGACGTTTCGATCCTATATTCCGATCCTAGCGTTCCCTTGGAGTCTGCTGGCGGCACCTCTCGGAAGGTATCCGGAGTTCATTCAAGGGGCTTACTTCGGCACGATCTTCTTGGTGAGTGCGGCCCTTGTGGCGGTAAATGTGTTGGCCGCAGAAGTTTTCGGAAAGCCGAAGGGCCGAACTTGGATCGCCATGGCAGTGTGGATCACCGTGTATCTGGCGCTCAACTTTGGCAGGGCAGCGATGCAGACGGATACCAAGCCGGTAAGAGTCGGCCTGCTACAACCGGGAGAAGACCTAGCCTTCGGCGATAGCAATACCGAGTTCACGCGCTTGTTATCTCGTTTTGGAGAACTCCTTCCGATTGCTTTGGACAGTAATCCAGAACTGATCGTGATGCCGGAAGGAATCACTTCTGCGCCTACAATGCCGCCTTCGGTGCCGTTCTATCTTCCCGAAAAGACGCCGGTGCTTTTTGGCGGACAACGCAGTAAAAAGCCGACCTTTCAGAGCGCTTTTTTGTTTAGCAACCAATCTTGGAAGTACGCGGACAAAACTCGACTCGTCATTTTCGGGGAGTTTGTTCCTTTCCGGCAGTATCTTCCGAAAGGATTCAATCTGCCTTCGGGAGACCTGGAAGAAAGCAAAGATGGGCTGAAACAATTCACCTTGCCGTTTGCCAAGGTCGGACCCATCTTGTGCTTTGAGGCGCTTTTCCCGGATATCTCGTGGCGACACGCCAACTCCGGCACCACGATGATTGCCGTGATGAGCATCGATGACTGGTTCATGGGCACTCCCGCAATTGAACAGTTGCGCACCGCATCGGTTTGGCGAGCGGTGGAAACCGGTAATCCGATCGCCCGCGTGGGAGGTCTCGGAGCGACCTTCGCCGTGACCGGGCGGGGTGTTGTCCTTGACGAAGCACCGATTGGACCGCCAGCGGCGATGGTAGTCGAGCTTCCGGTGCCTAAGAAGCCTTCCAGCTTTATCGGCACTTTGGCCTTTCCCGTGATCTCCCTTGGATTCTTCTGGGCCGGCGTGCTTTTCCGGTTCTCGAACCCGACTCACGGCAAAAAGAATCGTGGAAAGAATAAGGTGGTTTGATGAGTCGATTTGAGTCGCTTGAGGTTTTGCAGAGTCTGGTTCGGGCACCGGGACCGCCGGGGCAGGAGGGCGCTATCCGAGATGTTCTTGCGGGTTTTGTTTCCCAGATAGGGCTGCCGAGCTCGGTTGATGGCAAGGGAAATTTAAAAGTTTCCCTTGGTGAACCTAATCACATCGTTGTCACTGCCCACCTTGATGAAATCGCGCTAATGGTCACTTCGATCTCGGCAAACGGCAAACTGAAAGTTCGAGCCCTCGGCGGTTTGCATCCTTGGAAGCTGGGCGAGTGCGCGGTGGACATTCTGGGCACCCACGCGACTCCGCCCGGGATTCTAGGATTCGGAAGTATCCACACCGAGGATCCGCGAAGCAACACGGTTCGGGCCCGAAACGGAGCGTTGAAGTGGGACGATGCGGAGGTTTTCACTGGGCTTTCTGCGAGCGCGCTTGCGGAAGCGGGAGTTCGGGTCGGAACGCGGGTCGTTATTGCCTCCGCTTCGCGTGATTTGGTGGCGCTGCCGCATCATGTCGCGGGACGGTTCCTGGACGATCGCGCGGATTTGGCGGCTTGGCTCATCATTCTTGAGGCGTTCAAAGACGTTTCGGCCCCGATTACTTTCCTCGCGACGACCTCAGAAGAAGTCGGTGGTGAAGGTGCGCTTTACCATTTGAGCCGGAATCCGGCCGATATCTGCATTGCCCTAGAGTTGGGAGCTAACGTTCCGGACGCTCCCGTCGAGCTTTCGGCTTCGCCGACGGTTTGGATGACCGACAGCTACTCCCAGACGACGGCTGCGGATGCGGATCTGCTCCACGAAATCAGCAAGTCTACAGGCATTTCTTTACAATATCAGGCGTTCTCTCGCGGTGGTAGCGACGCCTCTTGCGCGGCATCGCACGGGCTTTGTGCCAGACCGATCACGCTGGGCTTGCCGATGGAAAACTCGCACGGACTAGAAATCATGCATGCGCAGGCTATTCCCAAGCTAGCGGAGTTCACCATTGCGCTCCTTCAAAAGCTGATCGCGTGATAACCTTGGTGAATGGTTATTCAAGGTCTGGCGTCGTTGCTGGAAGAGCCCGGTCAGCCGGCAGTCGTTCGAGAAATTTCAATCGATCCACCTTCCGCCGATGAAGTTCGGGTTGAGATCAAGTACAGCGGCGTATGCCACACCGACCTCACCGTAAAGGCACTTAACGGAAATGGAATGGCGTTCCCGATCGTGCTCGGGCACGAGGGCGCGGGAATTGTTGAGTCGGTTGGCGAGAACGTCAAGCACTTGAAGCCCGGCGATCCAGTGGTTTTGGCTTATCGTGCGCCTTGCGAGCAATGTCCGGCTTGCCGTCGGGGCGATCCTCGCCGATGCTACATGGCGCTTCGGCCCGGACCGCGCATCAAGCGGACTTCCGACGGCGCGGTGTGCTCGCCAGTCTTGCGATGCGGAACGTTTGCGACCCACGCGGTGGTGCATTCTAAGGCGGCGATCAAGATGCCAGAAGAGATGCCACTGGACCGAGCATGCTTGCTTGCTTGTGGCGTCATTACTGGCGTAGGTGCCGCGTTTAACACCACGCCCGTAGAGCGAGGGTCTCGCGTCGCGGTGATCGGCTGCGGCGGAGTCGGGTTAAGCGTGATTCAGGGCGCGAAGATTGCCGGCGCGAAGCAGATTATTGCGGTTGATGTAAACCCAACGAAACTAGGATGGGCCCGCGAGTTAGGCGCAACCGATGCGGTTAACGCGAAGTCCGGCGATCCCGTCGCAGCCGTTCGAGCTCTCACCGAAGACGGATGGGACGGTGGCGTGGACTACGCCTTCGAAGCAACCGGGATTCCGATGTGCACGGAGCAAGCCATCAAGATGTTGGCGTATGGGGGCACGGCCACAACCATCGGCTTCCCTGCCGCGACGGATGCCGTGAACCTAAATCTAGGCGACATGGCGACGGGGGTCTATTGGAATAAGGCTTCCCTTCGAGTCTGCCACTGTGGCGATACCCTTCCGAGCCACGACTTCCCGATCCTGGCCGATTTGTACCTTAAGGGCCAGCTTAATCTGGACAAAATGGTGACGAATCGCATCAAGCTCGATCAGGTTGAAGAAGCATTCCACGCCATGGAAACGGGCGACGTGATTCGCAGCGTAATCGAGTTCTGAAGGATTAACGACATGCTTGCACTTCTCTTCATCGCCGCTCAGCAACCCGTTACGATTACCGTAACCGCCGTCGACTATGACGTCGTTGCTCTCATTCGCGATGGCAACGCCGTAACCGGCGAAGGAAAATTTTCAACGACTCGTTGGGGATACCGGTACTTCTTCACATCGGCAGAAAATCGCGACGCCTTCGTCGCAGAACCAGAAAAGTACGAAGTCCAACTTGGCGGCGCGTGCGGAAAAATGGGTGAGCTGAGTGGCCTTGGGTCTCCCAAGATTTTCACCGTGCACGAGGATCGGCTCTACTTCTTTGCCTCCGAAGGTTGCAAGAAAGGCTTCGTTGCCGACCCGAGTAAGCGATTAGAACACGACATTCCCGTACCGCGCATTACGGCTGCAGCCGCTAAACTTGGAAATGAGAACTTTGCCCGTTTAGTGAAATGGTCCGGAGGCGCAAAGGCTTGGAATGACTTGCCCAGCCATCGCCAAGTATTCAAAGAGAAGCTTGTTCTGAGTTCAAAGCCGTACGAACACATCCTTAAGCTTAGCTTTGGAAAACCGGATGAGTATCACCAAGGCGATGCTTGGAATGGTTCCGAGTACTCACACGCGATCTCGGGGGAGAAGGGCTATTTTGCCCAAGGTGCGAAATTCGAGCGGCCGATGCATCCGCAACAAGTGCGTGCGGCCGAGCGAGAAAGGGATCTAACTTACGTCAACGCCGTTCGGGCCGGGCTCCGCGGGGTAGTAATGGCGGGCAATCTAGAAGGTGATATAACGATCTACTTCAATGGCGTTGCCGTAACATTTCGCACAAAGGTGAAAACGGGTGAGATCACCCAAATGTCGTACATCGGACGAGGGTCAAACGCAGATGTGGGCGAAGTTACAAAAGTACTCGGCGGCTTCACCAAGTTTCAAAATGTGAAGATGCCGACCACAGTGCAGTTTAAATTCAATGGCAGCGAGGTCACGGGCCTTTCTCGAACTGGACTGATTTACCAGGTCGAGAAAGGCGTAAAGTACCGCTGGTCTTAGGCGACGCGGGGGCGCGCTGGTCGTGGGCCGCTGAACGGTCGGCCTGGTCCTTTCGGACTGCCGTGACGCGAGTTTGGCCGGGCTCCGCCCTGTCCGCCACCGCCGCCACGATTTGCTCCTGGCTTCGGCTGGGCCTGAGGGGCACCGGCTGGGAAGTTGGTTGTCGATTTTGGCGACAGTTCCATCTTCGTTTTCATGATTCGCTCGATGTCGCGAATGTCCTTGTGCTGGGCAGGCGTGGCGAGGGTGATCGCACGTCCGCTGGCACCGGCGCGGCCGGTTCGACCGATACGGTGAACATAGTCCTCCGCGCAGTCGGGAACGTCGTAGTTGATTACGAGTTCGATGTCTTTCACGTCAATGCCGCGAGCAGCAATGTCGGTGGCGACCAAGATTCGGTATGAGCCGGACTTGAATCCGGTCATCGCTTCTCGGCGCTGGTTCAGGGTTCGGTCGGAGTGGAGTTCTGCCGCCGAGTGGCCCATGTTTCGAACCGTTTTGGCAAGCTTTCGCGCGCCGTGCCGGGTTCGAGCAAAGACCAAAACCGGTCCCTTCGATTCGTACAACAGGTCTTGCAGGGTGGACTCTTTCGCTTCGCCAGGAATGACGATGAGCTCCTGAGTCACGTTCGCAGCGGCCGTTCCTGGTCGCGCGATTTCGACCCGAACTGGATCCTGAAGGTACTCATCGGCAAGCGATGCGATGTCCTTTGGCATGGTGGCCGAGAACAACAGCGTTTGCCGCGGCCATGGGGTTTGGGAGAGAATTCGGCGAATTGCTGGGGCAAAGCCAAGGTCCAACATGCGGTCGGCTTCGTCGAGAACGACGATTGAGACAGCCTTGAGCGTCAGGTTTCGCTGCTTGAGGTGGTCCTCAAGTCGACCGGGGGTCGCAACCACAACGGTGGGGTTCGTTTTGAGCTGGCTGATCTGCCGGCCCATCGGGGCGCCGCCAACGAGAAGGGCGGTGCGAAGATTGAGTTTTCGAAGAGTTTCTTCGATTTGGAGGGCCAACTCTCGAGTTGGGGCCATGACGAGGGCACACTGCCCTTTTTGCACTCGCTCTACGATGGGGAGGGCGAAAGCCAGTGTTTTGCCCGTTCCGGTCTGGGCGAGACCAATGACGTCCTTTCCGTCTACTGCAGAGGGAATGGTTGCCGCCTGGATCGGCGTAGGCGTTGAGTATCCGAGCTTGCTGAGCGTTGCGAGAGTTCGCGGGCTCAGGTGCAGACCATCGAAGCCTGCCGTATTTGGGGTTTGTAACATAAAAAACACCCGACGCAGAAATGCGTGCAGGCATCTCTATTATGTCGCTTTGTCTAGTCATTCCCACCAAAAAACCTTACACTTATCCGGTGAGTACCCAAGGAACGATTAACTGGCACGACCTAACCGTCCCCAATGCCGACGAAGTGCGCGATTTTTACTCTGCCGTTGTGGGCTGGACCTATGAAGGTTTGGACATGGGCGGATATGAGGACTACGTCATGAAGTCCCCTTCGGGAGATGGCGTATCGGGAATCTGTCACGCTCGTGGCGTTAACGCGGGAGTACCGGCTCAGTGGCTTCTCTACATCACCGTCGCGAATCTCGCGGAATCGCTGGAGAAAGTGGTGGCAAACGGCGGAGAAATCGTGTACCGATCGAACGGTGGCACCATGGCGGTCATTAAGGACCCGGCCGGTGCAGTTTGTGCGTTGTATGCCGAAGAGACAAATTCGGAAGTCGAAGCCGCCTAAAAGCCGTTAGAATGGCGGGGATGATTCGCTGGCGCACCCCTTTGGTCCTATCCTCATTCCTGGTTGCAAGTTCGGTACTGGCCCAAGTTCCGAGCCCGAAGGAGTTCTTTGGCCATGACGTGTGCGAAGACTATTGGCTTGCCAACTATCAGGACCTGACCAGGTATTGGCAGGCTCTGGCAAAGGCAAGCCCTCGCGCCCGGTTGGTCAGCATGGGCAAGACCGAGTTCGGGCGCGAGCAGTGGATGACGATCATCAGCGATCCGCTGAACCTGAAGTATCTCGAGCGGCACCGCAAAGTCAGTGATAGATTCAGCCAGGCGGACTTCGCGACCGATGAGCTTGCTCGGGAAGCGGCGAAGAAAGCGAAGTCGGTGGTTTGGATTGATGGTGGTTTGCACGCCAACGAGGTCCTCGGCGCACAGCAGCTCATCGAGACGGCGTATCAGCTCGTCACTCGGACCGATGCCGAAAACAATCGGATCCTGAAAGACACGATCATCTTGCTCGTCCACGCGAACCCAGATGGCATGGATTTGGTGAGCAATTGGTACATGCGACAACCGGTCGCACGGCAACGTTCGCTCGCGAATATCCCCGAGCTGTACCAAAAGTACGGTGGACATGACAACAATCGCGATTTCTATGCGATGAACATGGCGGAGACGCGGAACATGAACAGGGTGCTCTATGAGACCTGGCATCCCCAGGTGGTCTACAACCACCACCAGAGCGCGCCGAGCGGCACGATCATGTTCATTCCGCCGTTCCGGAACCCTTTCAACTACCACGTCGATCCGATCATCCAGACCGCGACGGATGTGGTCGGGCTCAACATGCACCAGAGGCTGATCTCGGAGGGCCTAGGCGGGACGGTGATGCGCGACGGCGCGTCGTTCTCGGCATGGTGGAACGGCGGATTGCGGACGACGACTTACTTCCACAACCAGGTCGGCATTCTCACCGAGACTTGGGGGAGCCCAAACCCGACAACCGTACCGTTTTTGACCGAGCGGCAGATTCCTTCGATTGATCTACCCAAGCCGGTTGATACCCGCTTGTGGCACCTGAAGGACTCGCTACAGTACGAGATTCAGGCGAACTACGCGATTCTCGACTATGCCTCTCGGTATCGGGAGAAGCTGCTCTTTAGCGTTTATCGTGCCGGAAAGAACTCGATTGAGCGTGGGCAGAAGGATTACTGGACCCGGTATCCGAGCCGAATCCGTGAGCTGAAGGCGGAGGCGCTCACCAAGCCAGAACTGCGAGACGCTCGGGCGTACGTGATTCCCAAGAGCCAGGAGAATTGGGGAGCGGCTTGCCGGTTTGCGGAAGCATTACTGCGCACGGGGGTTCGCGTTGAGCAGTTGAAAGGTGACCAGTTTGGATATTCAGCTGGATCTTTGGTTGTTCGAACCGCGCAGTCGTATCGACCGCACGTTTTGGACATGTTTGAGCCGCAGGATTATCCAAATGACTTCCGTTATCCGGGCGGACCGCCGATCGCTCCGTATGACAACGCGGGATACACGTTGGCGTATCAGATGGGCGTTAAGTTTGATCGAGTGCTCGAAGAGCGAACGTACAGCGCCGTACCGATCAGTTCGGCAAAGAACCTCGTTGACCTTCCAACCACCGGTGCCGATACGGTTGTCCTCCCGGCCGGTGAGAATGAGTCGTTCGCGATTGCGAACGTGGCTTTGAAGGCGGGCCTGAAGGTTGAGCGATCCGCGGCGGGCGCTTTTGCCGTGTCCGGCGACCCTGCGAAGTTAGCAACCGTACTTAAGGGACGAAGCTACGGCCGAACCACCCAGGTGATGGATCGAAGCGCGACCACGCCGGTGAAGCCGGTCCGCATTGCGCTTTGGGATCGCTATGGCGGCAGCATGCCGAGCGGCTGGACGCGATGGCTGTTTGATGAGTTCGGCTTTAACTACGAAGTGGTGTACGGCGAGGACCTCGATAACGCTGATCTCGCCGCCAAGTACGACGTGATCGTATTTCCGTCTGGGGCGGTGCCGTCACAAGATTCGACGCGAAGCTCCACTAACCCCTTGGCCGATGATCCGACCATTTCGGCAGAGCTCAAGCGACGCTGGGCAAATATCTCGGTGAGCAAAACGATGCCGAGATTGAAGGCATTTGTTGAAGCGGGCGGGCACGTGATCGGGATCGGCAGCAGTGCGGGGAACTTGGCCAAGCACCTCAGTCTCCCGGCGATGAGCGCTTTACAAGAGGACGGGAAACCGATCCCGGACACCAAGTTCTACATTCCTGGTTCCGTGCTCAGCCTGAGACTGAATCCTGGACCGCTGACCCTTGGCTACAGTGACAAGGACTTAGACGTGATCTTTGATGACAGTCCGGCGTTCCTGTTGCCCGCCGATGCACCGGTGTCGCCCGTGGCGACATTCGTAACCGACAAGCCCCTCCGCTCGGGCTGGGCCTGGGGACAGGAGAGGCTTAAAGGAACAACGGCCATCGTGGATGTGAGCGTTGGCAAAGGCAAGGTTGTGCTGTTTGGGCCAGAAGTCAACTTCCGCGGCCAGAGCCACGGATCGTTTAAGTTGCTTTTCAACGCCATTTTCCGGGCTGGCAAGTAAGGAACGCGGTACATTCTCGGTTGCCGCAAAGCATCCGATCCCATGTTGCTGTCCGTTTCCAACGTCCGAAAAGCCTTTAATGTCGATGTCGTCTTGGACGGGGTCACTTTTCGCTTGGAAAACCGAGAAAAAGTGGCCCTCGTCGGGCGAAACGGGGCCGGGAAGACCACCCTGCTTCGCATCATCACCGGACAGTACAAGCCGGATAACGGATCTTGCAACCTTGCTCGCGGCGCGAAGATCGGCTACCTGAAGCAGGACATGCCGGTCACCAGCGGAAAGACCGTTCTGGAAGAAGCGCAGTCGGCCCGTGAGCATCAGCTCGAGCTGCAAGCTCGCCTCGAAGAACTGCAACTCAAACTGGATTCGGGCACGGCGAGCCAAGAGGACATCGACGAGTACGCCCTGGTCCACGAGCACTTTCTGGACGCCGAAGGCTATAGCGCCGAGACCGACATGCGCGCGGTTCTGAAGCGGTTGGGCTTTACAGAGGACGAGTTTGACAAGCCGACTTCGAAGCTTTCCGGTGGGGAGCGAACGCGGCTTGCGCTTGCCCGGTTGCTGCTCGAAGAACCCGAGCTGTTGATCCTCGACGAACCTACGAACCACCTTGACCTTCAGGCGACCGAATGGCTCGAAGGCTGGATCAAGGCGTACCACGGTGCGGTGTTACTGGTAAGTCACGACCGAACGTTCTTAAACAATACGGCCGAGCGCGTGCTCGAACTTCGGCAGCAGCAGGTGTTCGCCTACCCCGGTCCGTTCGAGAAGTTTCTTGATCTGCGAAAGGAAGAGGATGCCCGGCTTGCCGAAGTTGCACGACAGCAGGATCGCGAAATCGCGAAGATGGACGAATACGTTCGGCGGTTTATGAACAGCCAGCGAACCGCCCAAGCACGCGGTCGACTGAAGCTGATGAACCGGCTGATCGAGACGAAGGTCGAAGCTCCAAAGAACGATCGCCAAATGCGTGGCGGATTCGGAGAGGCGGCGCGGTCGGGCGATATTGTTCTGGCAACGCAAAAGCTGGATGTCGGCTTCCCCGGAACGACGCTCATCAAAGGACTGGACTGGACAGTCCGAATCGGCGAACGCTGGGGCGTGATTGGCGAGAACGGCGCCGGGAAGTCGACCCTGATCAAGGTCGCGATGAACGAGTTGGAAGCCCAGGGCGGCATGGTTCGGCTTGGTAGCAATGTCACCGCCGGATACTTCACGCAGGACGCCAGCGACCTTGATCCGGAAGAGTCGCCGTTGGACTACTTCGTCTTCGGCCTAGACCTCAAGCCACCCGACGCGCGAAACCTGCTGGGGCGATTCTTGATCACGGGAGACGATGTTTACCGCCCGATCAAGACCTTGAGTGGCGGCGAAAAGAATAAACTTTCGCTAGCCAAACTTACCCATTTGAATCCGAACCTCTTGGTCCTGGACGAGCCTACCAACCACTTGGACATGGCCAGTCGGGACGCGTTGGTGGACGTTCTGCGAGAGTACAAAGGCACGCTCATCATGGTCTCGCACGACCGATGGTTGCTCAGCCAAATCGCGGACAACATCCTCGATGTCAAGAAATCGGGCTGCGTCATCTACAACTCCACCTTCGACGACTATCGTCGCGGCGCAACGATCGCACCGAAAGTCCAGCCGGACAATCAGAAGAAGGTCGTCGAGGAACCGAAGGAACCTAAGCTTTCTCCGCGCGAACTCAGCAAGGAAATCGAGCGGACGGAAAAGTTGATCTCCGAGCTCGAGAATCGCATCTCCGATCAGGAAGAGGACATTAAGGACATCGAAGCCGACTTGGCGAACCTGAAGCCGGACGCAGACATCCTGGCCCTCACAAGCGAGTACCAGGTCGCGAAGGAAGCCCTCGAAGGCACGATGTCGGCGTGGGAAGAGCAGAACATCCGGCTCGAAGAACTGAACGCTCAGCGCGCTGGCTAGTGCGGTAACTTCCCTTCATGCAATATCGGCAGTTCGGCAAGACGGACATGAAAGTGTCCGCGATCGGCTACGGCACTTCGGAGATCGGTTTCCGAGAGACACCCCAAGACGCGGTCGATGATCTTCTGAACGACGCGCTCGATGCCGGGCTGAACATCATCGACACCGCAGAGTGTTACCGAGACAGCGAAGAGAAAATTGGCAAAGCGGTCAGTCACCGCCGCAGCGAGTTCTACTTGTTCACGAAGTGCGGTCACACGAGCGGCATGGAGGGCGAGGATTGGGAGCCCGAAATGCTTCGAAAGCAGATCGACCGATCTCTCCAGCGCTTGCAGACGGATTACGTTGACCTGATCCAGCTTCACACTTGCTCGCTGGAACTTCTGCAGAAGGGCGAAGTGATCGAGGTTCTGGAGGAAGCCAAGGCGGCCGGAAAGGCGCGCTACATTGGCTACAGTGGAGACAACGATGCGGCGAAGTTCGCGGTGGAATCGGGTCGATTTGACGCTCTCCAATGCTCGGTCAACGTGATGGACCAGGCCAACATCACGAACGTCCTCCCTCATGCGGCGGAGCGCCAAGTTGGCGTCATCGTCAAGCGGCCGGTCGCAAACGCCGCGTGGCTCTCTGAGCCCGAGGAAGGGCTGTACGCGCGACCTTATTGGGAGCGCTACCAAGTTCTCCAGTACGCCGCGCTGCAGACGGCAAGCGACGAAGCCGTAGCCCGAGCATTGAACTTTACGCTGAGCCAGCCGGCTGTTTGCACGGCCATCGTGGGTTCCTCATCAAAGAGTCGGTTCCGCCAAAACGTCGAGAACCTCACCCGCTATCCAGCGGATGAGGCCCTCAATATGGAATTCCGCCGAAGATGGCAGGAAGCGGCTCCGTCAGACTGGCACAGCCTGACCTGACCGTTTAGTGCGCTTCTTCGATCGCAGGCGTATCGGCCGGAGCATGCTTCGGCCGAACCCGGAGGTTGATCGCCTCAACCAGAATGGCGAAGGCCATGCTGCAGTAAATGTATCCCTTCGGAATCTCGAAGCCGGTGCCTTCGGCAATGAGGCTCGTACCAATCATGATCAAGAACGAAAGCGCCAAGACCTTGACGGTCGGGTGCTTCTCAACAAATCGGGCAATCGGTCCGGAGTAGACGAGCATGAAGGCCACCGCACCGATGACGGCAACGATCATGATCGAAACTTCTTTGACCATTCCAACCGCGGTAATCACGCTGTCGATTGAGAAAACCACGTCAAGCAGCAAGATCTGAGCGAGGATCGCCGAGAGTTTTGGCTTTGCATTGGCATTGTGTGCATCGTCGGCACCTTCCAGTTTATGGTGAATCTCCTTGACCGCTTTATAGATCAAGAAGACGCCACCGAGGATCAGGATAAGGTCACGAGCGGATATCTCCGCGATGTGATGATCCGCAATGCCGGGAATCGTAAAGATTGGCTTGGTTAGGCTAACAATCCAGCTTGCGGATAGGACCAGCAAGATTCGCGAAATCAGCGCGATACCGAGCCCCATCTTTCGGGCCTTTTCTTGCTCTTCCTTGGTCGGCAACTTGCCGGCCAAGATCGAGATGAACACGATGTTGTCGATGCCTAGGACGATCTCCAACAGCAAAAGCGTGAAGAGACCGGCCCAGGCCGCCGGTGAACTTACCCATTCAAACACGATATGAGAGTATGACGGACTAGCTCGTTACTTTCCACGCCTTCGTGACTTTCTTACCGGCTTGTTCGATTTCAAGGGTGTATTCGCCGACCGGAACATACTTCGGACGTCGCGCCTCAAACGGGTCGGCCAACACTTCATTCGCGTCCTTTGGCTTTCTTCCCTTGATGTCAATCGGGGCCTTGGAGCCCTTCGCCAATTCTAGCGAGAACGACACGGCATTGAAACCCCGGACGAGATCGAGATCTTGCGAGTGGACGACCTTACCGTCCTTGTCCAGCAACCGTACCGTTGCCTTCCCGGCTTCTTTCGCAAAGACGTTTCCGCTTGCCATCGGTGCGTTTGGATCCGCTGAATTCCAAGCATCTCCTCGTCGGTAGCCCCAAGTTGGCAGCCTTCGGACGTCGGCTAAGTCGATGATCGTGAGGTCTTTGCTCGTCAGGTCTGGCTTCAAGGCGCGAACCCACTTCAACGGTAGCACCCAGGCTCCGCGCGAGTGGCTCGCGATGACGAGGTCATCGGCGCGTTCTTGGATAACGAGATCGTGAACTGGGGAGTTTGGCAAGCCGCCGTGAAGGGTCATCCATTCCTTTCCACCATCGAAAGTTACGTACACGCCCATCTCGGTGCCGACGTACAGGATGTTCTTGTCTTTGGGGTCTTCGCGGACTACGTCGATCGATTCGTTTGGCAGATTACTGGCGATGCTCGACCACGACTTTCCTTGGTCGGTTGATTTCCAGAGATACGCCTTGAAGTCGTCTTCTCGATATCCAGTCTGAGAAACGTAAACGGTGTTCACGTCGTACTTCGACGCGACCACTCTAGTCACCCACTTATCGGGGGCCGGAGTGTTGATATTGGTCCAGGAGTAGCCACCGTTCGGCGTCATTTGCACGTTGCCGTCATCGGTTCCAACGTAGATCAGGCCGAACTTCAGCGGACTCTCGCTGACGTCTTTGATCGTCGAGTGGGGGACATCGCCGTTCGGTCGGTTCTTGGTTAGGTCGCCGCTAATCGCTTCCCAGTTTCGGCCCTGGTTAAACGATCTGTGCAACTTTTGAGAACCTAAGTAAAGGATATCGGGCTGGTGCGAGCTGATGATCAGCGGCGAAATCCAGTTGAATCGGAGCTCCTGACCTCGGATATCGGACCTTGGCGTTATGGGTCTTGCTTGGGGTGCGGCGGCGTCAATCGCGAAATGCTGACCGAACTGGTAGGCCACGTAGACGAGGTCCCCGTCATTTCGAGGATCGACCGCAATCGCGCTGCCGTCGCCGCCGAACAGATCCTTCCAAAGGGACTTGTCGGATCGCCCCGGTACATAGGTACTTGGCCCTCGCATGGTGCCGTTGTCTTGGTTGCCGACGATGATGTTGTACGGTCGCTTGTTGTCGACCGCAACCGTCGTTGCCTGGGCCAGGCTAAGGTTGTTAATGTGCCGAACGGTGGTGCCGCCGTCGTAGCTCAGGTACACGCCGCCGTCGTTGCCGATCCAAACCTTGTTCGGGTTCTTCGCGTTGTGAAGCACGGAGTGGTGATCCACGTGGGCATCTTCCGCGATGCTCTCCCACGTTTTGGCACCGTCACGGCTGCGAAGCAACGGTACGCCGGTGATGAACACTTCATCGGGATTTGTTGGGTGAACAAAAATCTTGCCCCAGTAGTAGCCACCAATTCCCCCGATCGGTGCCTGCTTCTTCCAAGTTTTTCCGCTGTCATCCGAGCGGTAGACCTCGGACTGGAGAATGTCGGCGGTGAACATATCGGGATAGGCGGCCAGCAGCTTTGCCTTCACGTCAGCGATCGTCATCTTGCCCGCCTTTGCTTGCTCGATGACTTCGGAAGCTTTGAGCTCGGCCCGTCCGTAACCTCGAAGGAAATCATCGAGCGGCTTTACTTCCAGTTGCTTCAAAGTCTCATCGGTCAGCAACAAGAATCGACTTGGCGTTAAGCGGCCGGATGGCTGTTTTTCGTCTCGGTAGTTCCAATCTGGATCGATGTCTTGGTTATCTACAAAGGCGTAAACCACGTTTGGCTTGCCGGGGCAAAGGGCAAGGCCGGTTCGGCCCGCCGCATTTCCGGTAGGAAGATCGGTGATTTTCGCCCAGGTGTTGCCGCCATCGACGCTGCGGTAGGCCGCGCTGGCTTCGCCGCTCTCACGGAAGTTCCAAGCTCGTCGATCCCGGTCCCACATGCTGGCGATGATGATTCTCGGGTTCGTCGGATCTTGAACCACGTCAATCGCGCCGGTGTACTCGTTCGACTTGAGGATGAGTTTCCAGGTCTTGCCGCCGTCGGTCGTTTTGTAGAGTCCTCGCTCCTCGTTCTGGCTATAGAGGTGGCCAAGGACCGCGACGTAAACGGTGTTTTCGTCCTTTGGATCGATGATGACCTTGCCGATGTGGTGGCTTTCGGGCAGTCCAACGTTCGCCCAGGTCTTGCCGGCGTCGGTCGACTTGAACACTCCTGTTCCGGCGTAGCTGGTTCGTTGACTGTTGGATTCGCCTGTTCCGACCCAGAGCGTCTTGCCGTCTTTGCTCACCGCAATGTCGCCGATGCCGTAGGTGCTCTGGTCGTCAAACAGCGATTCCCAGGTGATTCCGTCGTCCTTGGTCCGGAACAAGCCGCCGGTGGCAAACGCAACGAAGACCGTATCTGGATCGCTTGCCGGGGATTCAATGTCAATGACCCGTCCACCTTGGATCTCTGGGCCGACATTTCTCCACTTGACTCCGCCAAAGTAGCTTGCGGCCTTTAGCTTTTCGCGAGCATCGCGGGCGGCCAATCTTTCGGCGGCCGAGGTTCCTTTGACCGCGGTCGGATGGAACTTCGTTCGTTCCGCGTTCTTATCGAGCCGAGGCCCTTCTTGAGCCATCGAAATCGAAACAAGAGAAAGGGCTAGAAACGCGAGACTTCCACGCATGATCGGTGCTTTTACCCGGCAATCAGGTTCAACCGTTGGGTGGTGCCAGTATTTTTACGTTATCCGACCCGTTTTGTCATCTTCCGGTGCGGAATTCCTACTTCTAGGAAGGGGTCACCGACTGCTGCATAACCCATCGCTTCGTAGAAAGGGACCGCAACTTCTCGGGCGTGAAGGGAGATTTCGCCGGTATCAACAAATGCTTCTGCCGCTTCGACCAAACGCTTTCCGATTCCCTGCCGCTGTCGATCTGGAGAGACCGCCACTTGCCGCATTTTGAATTGGCTTTCCCACTTGATGATCTCGACACAACCTAGCGTTCCTTCGTCACGATTCGAAACTAACCGTGATGGCCCGTTGCGAACGAGACTTAGGCAACCCACGAGATCGTCTCCGTCCCACAAACCAAAGTGAAATTGGTCGGCTTCGGATGCCAATTCGGCAGCCGTGAAATCTAGCCCCAAAGGCAGCCGAAGAACCCGCCGTCGAAGTTCAACGGCGGCGGCGTACTCTGGGCTTCCGTGTACGATTTGACTGACCGTCATCGTTACGCCTTCGGCAACTTCTTCTTAGGGCTTGCCTTCTTTGTGGTGGCCTTGGTTACTTTTTTCGCGGCGGGCTTTGGAGCCGCCTCTTTCTTCGGAGCGGCCGCCTTCTTCGTTGTCGCCGTCTTTCGCACCGGCTTTCGTGGAGCCGCTGGTCCAGCTTCTCGCTTCCGGTCTAGCAGCGCTTTGGCCTCTTCGGCGGTGAACTTCGCCGGGTCGATGCCCTTTGGCAGCGTCGCGTTGGTCGTTCCATCTGTAACGTAGGGTCCAAACCGACCAGCGAGCACCTTGACTGGCCCAGCCGCACCTTCGATCTCGCCAAACTCTGCGATCGGAGCGGATGCCTTTCGAACCGGACGACCTCTTGGCATCGCCAAAATTTCTACCGCGCGGTCCACGTCGATGTCCATCGCGAGTCGCCAATCTTCTACCGTTCGCCGTTCTTCGCCGGACTCCAGGTATGGGCCAAACTTTCCGATTCGGAACTCGATCGCCGCGTTCGTATCCGGGTGCTTACCGATCGTCTTCGGTAGCGAGCACAGATAGTTCAGATCTTCCTGACTCAGGGTCTTCGGATCAGCGTCCGGCGGAAGCGAAACCCAGGTTGGCTTCACCTTGTTCTCAACTTCCTCTGGGGTCCGCTCGACTTCGAGGTAGTAACCCTGGCGATACTTGAGGATCAATCTTCTGCCGGTCGTCGGATCAAAGCCGATGCTCTCGGCCGGGGCGGACTTCTTGTTCAGAAGTTCGACCGCCATATCCACCGTCAGGTCAGCCGGAGCGACATCGTCGGGAATATCTGCAAATCGCTTTGTCGTGGCATCGCCGTGCTGTAAGAACGGCCGACCGTCCTTGCCATTTCGAACAATGATGTCCGCCGCATCGTCTGGGTGCTGGCCCACGAGCACATTCGGATACGCGATTTCGCGCTTTCGGGCATCAACCAAGGTCTTGAGTCCGCGCTCGCCCAGGAAGAATCCATCAAGGTAGCTCTTTGAGTTCTCCTTTCCTTCCGAAATTTCGTCCAGAACTTCATCCATTCGCGCGGTGAAGCCGAGGTCCATGAGTTCTTGGAAGTTGTTTTCTAGAACTTGGAAGGCGAAGAAGGCACGGAAAGTCGGGACAAGCTGCCGACCCGCCTTTCGAACATAGCCACGATCGACGATGACCGAGATGATGCTGGCGTATGTGCTCGGGCGACCGATGCCCATCTCTTCCAACTTCTTAATCAGCGTTGCGTCGGTAAAGCGGCTCGGCGGCTTTGTCTCGTGAATCTGCTCGTTGAGATCGCTGAGGGCGACTTCCATACCTTCAGTTAGTCGCGGCAACATGCGATCGGCCGGTTCGGCCTCTTCTTCTCTGGTCTCCGTGTAAAGCCGGCGGAAACCATCAAACAGAACCTGCTTGCCGCTGGCTCGGAAGGTGAGCGCCGTGTTCTCGGCCTGCGTAGTGACGTCAACTTCGGTTCGCAACACTCGGCTCGGGAGCATCTGCGAAGCAATGGCGCGCTGCCAGATGAGCGTGTAGATCTTGAGCTGATCGTCGTTCAGGTACCGGGCAACGTCCTGGGGGCGTCGATTGGCGTCCGTTGGTCGGATGGCTTCGTGAGCCTCCTGGGCGTTTTTAACCTTGCTCGTGTACTGCACCGGTTTGGCCGGTAGACAGTCGGAATAATTCTTCGTAATGAAGGCGCGCATTCCGCTAATGGCTTCGGCGCTGAGGCTGAGGCTATCTGTACGCATGTAGGTGATGAGACCAACTTGCTCGCCTCCGAGGTCGACGCCTTCATAAAGGGTCTGCGCGATACGCATCGTACGATCTGCCGCGTAGCCAAACTTTCGGTTTGCGTCCTGCTGGAGAGTCGTGGTCATGAATGGAGGTGCCGGTTTTTCCTTGCCTTCCGTCGTATCGAGTCGGGAAACGACGTACGGCTTTGCTTCCTTTGCCAGTCCGGCAAGCTCGGCGGCTCGCTCTTGGGATATCCAAAGCACCTTATCCACGCGGCCGTCTCGCAGTTGTCCGGTCGTGTCCTCGAAGTCAGATCCGTTGGCAACGCGCAGGCCATCAACCTCTTTCAGTTCGGCTTGGAACTTCTGCTCGCTTGCTTCGAACTCGGCTTTAAGATCCCAGTAGGTTGCGCTGCGGAAGTTCTTCCGCTCCATCTCGCGCTCGACGATGATCTTTACCGCCGGGCTCTGAACGCGGCCCGCGCTCAGGTTCTTCATCACCCGCGACCAAAGGACCGGGGAAAGGGTGTAACCGTAGAGTCGGTCGAGAATTCGCCGGGTTTCCTGAGCTTCGACAAGGTGACCATCAATGTCTCGGGGCGCTTGCAGCGCTCGCTGGATAGCATCACGCGTGATTTCGTGGAAGGCAATTCGCTGAACCTTGACCGACTTGTTGGGCTTCAGCACTTGGAGAAGGTGCCAGGAAATGGCTTCACCTTCTCGGTCTTCATCCGTCGCGAGGACGAGGGTGTCTTTGCCCTTCATCGCATCTCGAAGCTTTTTCACCTGCGCCGCTTTCTCGGGCGGAACCTCATAGAAAGGCTCAAATCCGTTGTCCACATCGACCGCATAGTCGGACCACCACTTCTTCCGAAGATCGTCGGGAAGCCCTTTGGCATTGGGCATCAAATCTCGGATATGCCCGATGCTGGCATGGACTTCATAGTCCGAGCCGAGATAGCTGCCGATGGTCTTTGCCTTGGCGGGCGATTCTACGATGACGAGTTTGGTTGCCATGGAGTTTTGCGGAAGTGTCCGAAGTTACGAGTACGAGCCGATACGAAAAGTCACACCAGCTTCGCCTAGTCTGTCAAAGGTCTACGCTGAATTGCCTCGTTTTGACGGATATCGGCTGAACATTGTGAATTCTCCGGCGAAGTCCTTGCCTGTTGCTTCGTCTTGAATGTCGCGCATTGGATGCGCATGCCTTGTGAGGCGTTAAATCATGAACGGATTCAGGCGACAATTTGCACCCCTTCTCGTTATCGCGGGAGCCCTTCTGTCTATCGGCGCCTCGCCGATCGCGAATCGACCGAACACCGCTCGCCAGCCGAGCGCCGAAACGCAGTACTTTGGCCTCTTCGCCAAGGGTCAGCGCATCGGCTACACCTCCTCCAAAACTTCGCAATCGACGTGGAACAACAAGCCTGCGATCTATACGGACTCAACCACGGTAATGAATGCCGAACTCATCGGGGCAGCGCTCAATCTGCGTTTGGACAGCAAGACATGGACCAGTCCAAACGGAACGCCTTACCAAATGCGGTTCAAGGTTGCCAGTGCGGGCCTGACTCAGAACGTTGAAGCCTATTTCGAAGGCAAATCGGTTCGCCTCATTATTGACAACATCGGCAAGAAAACTACGTCTCGCATCCCGGTGCCAACCACCGGATTTATCATCGATGATCCTCTGCCGTTGGTTGCTTCGGGGCGCCTCAAGCCTGGCGACAGTACGAAGTTTTGGGTTCTCGACCCGATGACGGTCTCGTTCATCGAGAATGAAGTGAAGTACCGAGGCAAAGTGAAGATCACTACTGAGGCCGGCGAAGTTAACGCCGACTTCGTTGAAATTATCGATCCACGCGTTTCGACCAAGGTGTACTTGGGGCCGAAAGGCGACCTCATACGAGCCGAGAGTGCCTTGGGCATCGAGATCCGCTCCATACCGAAGATTGATGCGCTCGCTAAACCAACAGGCCTCGCCGTAGACCTTGCCGATGTCACCCGCGTTCCGGTGGCGGACCCGATCGAGGATGCTCGCAACCTGAAGCTTCTGACTTTGGACGTGGAAGGCGGGGACATGAACCTTGTGAAGTCCGATGAGCATCAGTCGGTGTCTAAAATTGGGGAAGGTTGGCGCGTTTCCATCCATCCGGTGGACATGGTTGTCGGCGCGACGGTTACCAAAGCGATGGAAAGTGACAAGAAGTCCTGGCTCAACGCTTCCTTGCACATTCCTGCGACTTCGCCAAAGTTCCGGGCTCTGGCGCGAAAGATCACCGGAGGTACGAACGATCTTGCTAAGGCAACCCGTTCTATTCATCAGTACGTCAACACGAACATGAAAACGAACGCCGGCATGGGAGTCCTTCGGAATGCCGACCAGGTACTCGGCTCGATGGAAGGCGTTTGCCGAGATCACGCGATTTTGACAACGACCCTTTTCCGAGCCGCAAACATTCCTGCACGCCTTGTCGGGGGAATGATTTACTCCGAGGGAGCGTTCTACTACCATGCGTGGACCGAAATCTGGGACGGCTCGCAATGGGTGGGAGTTGATACAACTTTGCCCGAAATGCCCATTTCGGCCGTCCATTTGAAGTTGGCGAGCGGTAACGTAGATAAAGCGTTCTCGTTTAAGTTCTTGGCAGACACGAAAATAAAGGTTGCCAAGACCTTGAGTCGATAGCGTGACCGGCGGGTCCGGGTGAGTTCATGAGCCAAACCGAAAAAACCAGCAGAACAAGCGAACTCCTAGTCGGCGTTAGAAGCCGAGCCGGCGCGGTGGTTCTGCTGGCTTTTTGTTTGTTCAGCGCCATCGTGTTCGGCTTTGCCGGCCCGCAGGTCATGGATGCCCTTTATGGGCAGATCTCAACCATCTGGCCGCGAATCAGTGATCGGCCCACGCAGTTCAGTTTCCCTCGCGTTCCCGCGACCATCATCCCGCTCGGGTTTCTTGGCGGAATCGTTGGCATTATCATCGGCGGGCGCTTTGTCCGATCGATGGAAAAGCTCGGCATGCGCTGGGACAAGATGGACGTGGGCGACAAGGTCACCCTGTTCCTCGGTGTCTTTGCCGGACTGGTTGCCGCGGTTCCGCTGCTTCAAGTTTTCCAGTTCCTCAACCTAGAGCCAGCCATCCGGGTGCTCTTGTATCTTGCGGTAACCACCGGCCTTTCGGCGCTGAGCGTTTATGCGCTCTGGTCAATGGCGGACATTCTTCCGTGGAACAAATCGCGTGGCAAAGCTCGACGCAGCGGGATTAAGATTCTCGACACGAACGTCATCATTGACGGCCGAATTTACGACGTCGCAAAGGCTGGATTCCTGGAAGGTCAACTCTATATTCCAAAGTTTGTTCTGGAAGAGCTTCAGTACATCGCCGATTCTAGCGACGCCCTGAAACGGCAGCGAGGACGTCGCGGCCTTGAGGTTCTAAAGCATATGCAGGCCGAGTTCCCCATCGAGATCGGGACCCAAGACAAAAACGCGCCTGACATGCCGAAAGAAGTCGACGCCCGAATTGTCCGATTGGCGAAGCTTCTGGGCGCCGACGTCGTGACAAACGACTTCAACTTGAACCGAGTCGCGACGCTGCAGGACATTCGGGTCTTGAGCCTGAACGACCTCGCCCTTGCGCTTCGCACGAACATTCTTCCCCAGGAAAACCTTCCTCTCAAGATCATTCGCGAAGGTAACCAATACGGCCAAGGGGTCGGCTACTTGGATGACGGAACGATGGTGGTTGTCGAAAACGGCCAGCCGTTCATCGGCGAAACGGTCGAAGTATTGGTCACCCAGGTCATTCAAACCGAGCGTGGAAAGATGATTTTTGCCGAGGTTGATGGCGCAGAAGAGATACCAAGTCGACGCCGGGCTCGTAGAGCCTCCTGATGAAAGTGATTGCGGCCATTCTCGCCGCTGGACGCGGAACCCGCTTTGGCCGAGATAAATTGGCCGTTTCCGTAGGAGATCGCCCGGTGTGGCGTTGGTCATACGATGCCTTCGCCAATCACCCTGAGATTGATGGCGTGATTTTGGTCGGTCGACCGGACAACCTGGAGACGCTGCGACAGGTTCCGGCTATTGCTCATGTGCTCGGAGGGGATCGACGACAAGACTCGACCTTCGCGGCAGTGGAGGCCTGTCCGGAGGGGACGGAGATTCTTTTGGTCCACGATGGAGCTCGGCCGTTTGTGGATGAGGAAACCATTTCGCGGGTGGTTGCGACGGCGCGCAGTTGCGGGGCGGCGGCGGCGTGTGTACCGGTGGTGGACAGCATCACATCCGTCGACGATGGATCGGTGACTTCGTTGGACCGCACCACCCTAAGAGCCATGCAGACGCCGCAGGGCGTCCGGGTTGATTGGCTCCGCGAAGCACTCGCGAAGGCCACCACGGAGTACACCGACGAACTCTCGATGGTGCAGTCGCTCGGACACCCGGTGCATCTGGTCGAAGGCAGCCCGGAGAATTTTAAGGTCACGCATGCTTCCGATGTGCTGCGGGCAAGGGCGAAGTTTGGTGGGCCGCTCACTCGCACCGGATTTGGCTACGACGTTCATCGATTCAGTACCGATCCGGACCGCACTTTGATGCTCGGAGGAGTTGCCTTTCCCGGAGCAACCGCGCTTGATGGCCACTCGGATGCGGATGTCCTTCTCCACGCTGCCACGGACGCGATCCTCGGGGCTCGTGCAGACGGCGATATAGGCGTGCATTTCTCCAACACCGATCCTCGCTGGCACGGCGCACCCTCGATCAAGTTCCTTGAGTTCGCTTATGAGCGAGCTAAATCGGCAGGGTACACGCTCATCAACTTAGACATTGCCGTGGTTGCCGAGAAGCCGAAGATCATGCCGAAGGCCGAACAGATGCGGCAGACAATTGCCCGTGCTCTTGGCGTTGCCGATTCGCAAATCTCCATCAAGGCCACGACGAACGAAGGGATGGGCGCGATCGGACGAGAAGAAGGCATTGCCGCATGGGCAGTGGCGACTTTGCGCGAAGCTTAGTTTTGCGACGCGAACACGACCAGTTCAACTCGCGCTGCCCCGGCTGACTTCAGGACCTTTGCGCACTCACGGGCCGTTCCGCCGGTGGTAACGACGTCGTCAATGACGAGCACATGTTTGCCCGCCAAATTCAATTGCGATTGAAATGCGCCGACCAAATTGGTTCGCCGATCTTGCGCGGATAGTCCGACTTGGGGACGGGTGAACCGGATGCGGCGCAGGAGATCTTGGCGTTCGGACCTTGGAAACTCAGCACACAGTAGCTCCGCTTGATTGAATCCGCGAGAGCACCATCGCAAGAGATGGATGGGGACCGGACAGACAAAGTCGTAGGTCAGCCCGCCTGCGATCCTCGCAATCTCGCATGCCATGAACGGCGCAAGGCTCGTTGACCGGTTAAATTTCAGCTTACGAACCGCCTGCCCTGCCCGGCCTTCGTAGCCATAAGCTGCATGCGCCGCGTCCAACTCCCCCAACTCAATGATGATCGGTCCCGGGGCGACCATCTCGGCGCGACACTCGCCACAAGGAGAATTCTCCCCAATGGCATGGCACAGGGCGCACTTGCGCGGGAACAAGAACTCGAGTGGATGAAGGTTCAGTTATCCGAGGCGAATCGCATCATGCTCATCGTAGGTTCGAAAGGAATGAGGCCGAGTCGAGTTGCCGCTCGGAGAGCCTGCACCCGGTTGTTGACCTGGAGTTTGTCGTAGATGTTTGCGAGATGGAAATCTACCGTTCGCTTGCTGACGTAAAGGGAGTCTGCGGCTTCTTTGCTGCTGTGGCCAGCGGCAATAAGTCCGAGGACTTCGACTTCACGTTTTGTTAAGCGAACCGGACGTGAGACCGGCGTTGGCGACGTTGCTTCTACCATGCGTAAGAACCTTTCTTTAAGTAAGTGAACTCTCGGTGCTCAATCGCACCTAAAGTGAGTTCCAAAATACGAAATCACTGAACGTCAGAATCTTACAGCGAATTTACCGGTATTTCGTACACAAGTTCAAATTTGCGAACTATGGAGCACTATTCAGCGTCACACGAAAGTGTGATTCGGGCACCTTCAACCGTACCACAAACGAGCGCGTTACCCTTATATCCGTTGGTATCCCCAATAGCCTCTTGGTATCGCCTGATCACCGTTTCCGAAAACTGATCTGCATGGTCTTGGTGGACCAAGGCAACACAAGCGCCACCAAAGCCAGCGCCGGTGAGTCGCGCGCCGATGCCACCTTCGGTAATCCAGGCCGCTTCTACCATCGCGTCAAGTTCTGGGCAGCTCACTTCGTAGTCGTCGCGAAGGCTCTCGTGGCTTTCGCGCATCAGGCTCCCAACGAGTTCCGTATCGGACGTTCGTAAAGCATCGACGAACTCTAGCGTCCGGATATTCTCGGTGACCACGTGCTTGGCGCGAGGGTAGTTCGCACCAACAGCATCGCGATTGGCTTCAAGATCTTCAAGCGAAACATCCCGTAGACTGCCGGCACCAAGTTTCGCGGCGACGGCTTCGCATGCGGAGCGGCGCTCGTTGTATGCCGACTTCGTGAGTGCTCGCGCCTTCCCCGTTTCCAGCAAAACGATCTTCCACTCCGATGGGATTGGCGCGTACGTGATTTCGAGCGAACGCGTGTCAAGGAACATGGCTTGCCCGGCGCGGCCGTTGGCGCTGGCCATCTGGTCCATGATTCCGCTTTGGACACCGACGAAGCCATTTTCGCAACGCTGACCGCGGATGGCGAGTTCGCTCGGGGTCAGGGTTCGGCGCATCAGGGCGAGCCAAGCGGTGCCAATGGCCATTTCAAGCGCTGCACTCGAGCTCACGCCGCTGCCCATGGGGATATTGCTGGAGACCGCAAACTGCGCGTCTGGCACGGGAATCCCGATCTCTCGAAAAGCCCAAGCCATTCCTGCGATGTAGCGCGCCCAGCCATGAACATTTCCCGGCTCCACTCGATCCGCAAAGAAGGAATGTCCGGGACCGGTTTGCAACGAAACGACGGAGGTTTCACCCTCGGTTAGGCTGGCCGCTACCCAAGTTTCACGATCAATGGCGGCGGGAAAAACGAACCCCTCGTTGTAGTCGGTGTGCTCGCCAATGAGATTGACTCGCCCGGGAGCGACCGACACGACGGACGGATCGGTTCCGAACTGGTCGTGGAAAAGATTACTGACTGCCTGCAGCGCCATGAATGAGAATCGTACCGGTAACCTTCATGGCATGTCTGACCCCAAGTTAATCGAGATCCAGAACTGGCTCCGCGCCCACGAAGATGATCTGCTGCGCGACACCGTCGCTATGCTCAAAATTCCATCACTCGAATCCGAAGCGATGCCAAATGCGCCTTACGGCAAGGAAAACCGAGCTGCGTTGGATCTGGCTTTGTCGCTTTCAGAAGCTTCAGGAATGAGGGTCACGGACCTTGAAGGTCACCTGGGTTACGCCGAGTTTGGATCCGGGGACAAGATGATCCTTTCCTTGGGACACCTGGATGTCGTGCCAACCGGTCCGGGCTGGAAGCACGATCCCTTTGGTGCAGAGATTGAGGATGGCTACATCTACGCTCGAGGAACAACGGATGACAAGGGTCCGACAATGGCGTCGTTCTATGCCATGAAGGCCATCCAAGCGGTCGCTCCAGATTTGGGCGTTCGCTTCCGACAGGCGTTTGGCTGCAATGAAGAGTCCGGGTTTGGTTGCGTGGAGCGGTATGTGCAGACAGAGGAGATTCCAACATTTGGAGTTGCGCCAGATAGTGGCTGGCCGCTGTATCACGCTGAGAAGGGGATCATCAACTTTGAAATCGATGTTCCGATCCAGAAGGGCGGGCTAGAAATCATCGAGGTTTCGGGCGGGCAGCGACCGAATATCGTGATCGATTCGTGCTCCGCCAAGGTTCGGGTTTCCAGCGAGGTTCGGGCCGAAGTAGAGTCGAAGCTGGCCGACGCTTGGGATCGAAACGTGACGTTCGCTTGGGAAGGCGATGTGCTCGGAATCTTCACGACCGGAAAGGCAGCCCATGGATCGACCCCGTTCATGGGCGATTCGGCAGCGACTCGGTTGTTCCGATTCCTGTTCGAAATCTCGCCGGTTCGGGACGAGGTTTATTACCAGGAGCTCCTGGAGATGACTCATCCTGGCGGCGTCGGCATCGGTATCTCGGGAACGGATGAGCCAAGTCGGGACCTGACTTCTAACCTGGGAGTGCTCGATACTCGCGGCGATAAAGTTCACCTTCTCATCAATATTCGGTATCCGGTAACGCACTCGAGCGAAAGCCTGCGGGCACGGGCGACGAAGTTCTTCAGCGAGCTTTCCTCGAAGCCACATCTGGAGGTTTCCCGCGATAGCCCGCCGCTTTACTTCCCTCTCGAACACCCACTGGTCAAGACGATTGTGGACGTCCATGAGGCTGAAACCGGCGAGCGGTTGGCACCGGGAACGATGGGCGGCGGCACCTATGCCCGCGCCGTTCCGAACACGGTGAGTATCGGCACCGGATGGGTTGGAGATGGAAAAGCGCATGAAACCGACGAGCGCCTCAAAGTGGAGCACCTTTTCAAAATGAGCCGAATTTATGCGCACATTTTTTATCGGTTGGCTCAGGTTGCTATAGAACAGGGTTAGGAACGTAGTAGAGTTTCAGTATGAGCATCGCCGCAATTCTCGCCCTTACTTCGACGACCATGATGACTTCCCCCGAGCCCGCACCTAAGTCCCTCTACGACTTCACGATGGCCACGATCGAAGGCAAATCGTTGAAGCTGGACAAGTACAAGGGCAAGGTGGTGCTCATCGTGAACGTCGCCAGCAAGTGCGGCCTGACACCCCAGTACAAGGGACTCGAAGAGCTCTACAAAGAAAACAAGGCAAAGGGCCTCGTCATTCTAGGATTCCCGGCGAACAACTTCGGCGGACAAGAGCCCGGTTCGAACGAGGAAATCTCTGAGTTCTGCGCTCGAAATTACGGCGTCAGCTTCCCGATGTTCAGCAAGATCTCGGTCAAAGGCTCGGATCGAGCCGAGCTCTACAACTGGCTCGTTTCCAGCAGCGACCGCCCGAACGACGAAGTCGAGTGGAACTTCGCCAAGTTCCTCGTTGGCAAAGATGGAAAGCTCATCAAGCGCTTCGGCCCTCAGGAAAAGCCTGAGAGCCCAGCTTTGAAGGCAGCGATCACGAAAGCGTTAGGCTGAGTTCGCTCAATACTTCGAAATGGCTGGGTCGAATGTCGGCCCAGCCATTTTTTTTCGCCAGAGCATTGAGAACGCTTCAAACGCTCCAGTAGTGGTCCCTTGTCAACCATCTAGGTGCGTTGCCTCGCAAGCGCAGCTAACAATTCCTGGCGGTTTGCAAGTTCCCGTTCAAACGTAAGTAGAGCCCCGCTTTAATTCTTTTTCTGCAATTTTTGGAGGTTGTCGTGCGCCGCGGACGTGGGGTGTACTATCGCCTCATCTAGTCCATCCGAGGGAGAGTTGTATGACCACACCACCGAAGTTTGTCTTTACGAACGCCGACAGAATGCAGCCCGTGTACTGCATCGGGTGCCGAACCCATATCCCCCGCGCGGTGAGCAACGCTGGAAGAGGATTGTGCCCAGATTGCCTGGCGAAGATCGGCAGTGCCTCGGCACCAACGCCACCACCTGTTACAGCGCGAATTCAGACTGTCTCCCAGAGGAACGCGGTGGCATTGAAGCCTCTCACGATCCTCACGCTCGGAGCAGGACTCGTCTTTGCCGCCCTGGTACCCATGGCAAACTGCTCTAGGGCCAAGGGTCAGGAAGAAAAGAGTCCCGTCATCGTTGCCGTTGACGACAATGCCGCGGGCGGGGCAACGGGATCGAACCACCGGGATGCGGCACAGAAGCGTATCTCCGCCGCGTCGGCGTCGGCAACCGATAACCGAATTCAATACGACGCAGAATTCGCGACGAGATGGCGGCAGGTAAGCGCAATCTTCGAAGCGCAGGGCGCCAGTGTTGAACCCTGGGACTCTAGCGCCCCTAGAACCATGCGCATCTGGCTCCCTGCTAGTGTGTCTATGAGTCTTTCACAGCAAGCGGCACGGGAAATGGCGGGCATGGCCCGCGACCGCCTGGACAAGGACGCCATAGTGTACGTAAAGAGCGCGGCTGGTCAGAATCTCGGTAAAGCCACGCCCTGGGGATTCGAGTAACCGATCCCACGGCGGTCGGACCACCCCTAAAGAGGATGAGTACGGTAACTGTTGGGTGAACAAGCGCGACGAAATGGACGCTCATGTCGATGACGCTCCTTCATCGATTAGTTCGGCACATGACTAAGTAGTTTTCCAGCTGGACGGCCCTACTTGGCCCGAAAGCACGCTTGCTAGGAGCCTAGATCCATTGAGTTTGGGTTGTTCCGCTTCAGATGAGTGCCAGCCGCTATTTTAGTACTTGCGTACCGTCGGGTCGACCTGGTCGGCCCAGCCGTTCATTCCGCCGATTAGGTTTCGGACTTCGCCGTAGCCCTGGTCGGTCAAAAACTGGGTGATCTGACCGCTTCGGCCGCCACTGCGGCAGATGACGACGATGTCAGCATCCTTCGGCACTTCCGCCAAACGGGCCGGAACTTCGCCCATCGGGATTGCGAGGACTCCCGGGAGTTTAGAAATCTCAAGCTCGTGCGGTTCCCGCACATCTAGGAGCAATGGCGACTTGCCAGCGGCAAGTTCAGCCGCGAGTTCGGGTCCGGTGACTTCTTTCATGAACTCAAAGTACCTTTCTTCCCTTCGGTGAGTTGCACCAAGCGCACGGCGGCCGCTTCGACATCGGGCGAGTTATTGTCAAAGACGAGCCAGTTGGTAAACGTCTCGGCCTCGCGGCGCAATCTGAAGTTCAGATCGTGGATTGTTGGGTGCAACATCTCCGGATCAAAAGGTTTGTGCTGCCGCGTATCGTTGCGATTCAGGTTTGTTTCGAGCGTGCAATCGACCAGAACGCAATGCACCCGTCTGCCCGCGAGTCGAGTGTTGACCAGCGGCTCGAACGATCCGAGGTTATGGCAATGATCAATCACGACGGCGAATCCGGCGTCCTGATAGCGGATGGCTAGATCGCAAGCGGCGTTCTCGGCTAGGACAAACTGCCGCGAAGTTTCGTCGGTCCAGGGCAGAGGATGAGATATTCCCGAAACCACCCACTCACGGAGATCATCGACCGGGATATGAATTCCGAGTTCGAAGTGGCGTAGCAGCGCGACGGCGAGAGTGGACTTGCCTGCCCCCGGAGCACCGGTCAGAAAGTAGATCGGTGCCATTACGAAACCGCAATCACCGCCATGTCGGAGCGCCGAGCGAGGACCTTCTCGCGGATGATCGCCCACTCTGGATTCTCCAGCCTAGGATCCTGCTCAATGACCTGCATGGCGGCTTGCCGGGCGATTTCGAGCTGGCGACCATCTTGAAGAATGTCGGCAATCTTGAAGTCGCTATTGCCGCTCTGCTGGGTGCCAGCTATCACGCCCGGGCCGCGAAGGCGGAGATCTTCTTCGGCAATCCGGAAGCCATCGGTGGTTTCGACCATGACTTCCATGCGCTTGCGGCTGTCCTCATTCGTCGCGTCGGCAATGAGGATGCAGAAGCTCTGATAGGCGCCTCGCCCGACTCGCCCTCTTAGCTGGTGGAGCTGAGCCAGGCCAAACCGATTGGCGTCTTCGATCACCATCACGCTGGCGTTCGGTACGTCTACGCCGACTTCGATAACCGTCGTGCTGACCAAAATGTCAAAGTCTCCAGAGCGGAACTGATCCATAACGGCGTCCTTCTCTTTCGGCTTCATCTGGCCGTGTAGCAGGCCAACCTTAAGATCCGCATAGACTTCGGCGCTGAGCCGGTAGTAAAGGTCCTCTGCGGCCTGGACATTGAGCTTCTCACTTTCGCCAACGAGCGGGCAAACGAAGAAAGCTTGGCGGCCTTGCTCTATCATCTTCCGCACGCCTTCATATACCGACTCGCGTTCGGATGGTCGCTTCCAGTGGGTCTTGATCGGCTTCCGGCCGGGCGGGAGTTCGTCGATGACGCTGAGGTCGAGGTCGCCGTACACCGTCATCGTAAGGGTGCGCGGGATCGGGGTGGCGGTCATGACCAGTACGTCGGGGTTTGTGTCGCTCTTGTCGCGAAGGGCTTTCCTTTGCAGCACGCCAAATCGGTGCTGTTCGTCTACCACGGCCAGACCGAGCTTATGGAACTGCACGCCTTCTTGAATCAAGGCGTGCGTGCCGACGGCGAGGTGGCTTTCGCCCGAAGCTAGTCGACGCATCGCTTCCTTCTTCTCCTTGGCCGCGTGCTTTCCGACCAGAAGATCAACGCGAATGTTTAAGGGCGCAAAGAGCTTGGTAAGGTTGCGGGCGTGCTGCTCCGCAAGGATTTCGGTCGGCGCCATGAGGGCGGCTTGGTATCCGCTTCGGATGGCGGCCAGAATCGCGCAGGCGGCGACGGCGGTTTTTCCAGAGCCAACATCGCCTTGAACCAGCCGGTTCATCGGGTGCGGGCGGGCCATGTCGCTCCAAATTTCTTCAACAACACGCTTCTGGGCTCCCGTCAATTCGAACGGCATCATGCGCCGAATTTGCTCCCAGAGCGGTTCTCCCTGGCGAGCGGCGGCTTCTTGCGAACCGAACAAATGGGTCGATTCGGGTGATGCCTCCTCGCCCCGAATAAGTTGCGTGATCGGAAAAGCGATGCCGATTTCGAGTTCCGTTTCTGCTCGGCGCATGGCGAGGCCGAGCTGGAGCACAAGGAACTCCTCGAAAACGAATCGTTCTCGTGCGCGGCGACGCATCGGTTCGGATTCTGGACGGTGCATTTGTTCCAGTGCCATCCGCAGATCTGGCATTTGGAATTTCCGTCGAAAGCTGGCGGGAAGCGTTTCCGCGGCAACGTCGGCAAACATCAGCGAACTTTCGGCGGCTTTCCTAGCCGTGCGCTGCTGCAGTCCATCGGTGAGCGGATAGACCGGAAAGATGCGGGCGAAGTCTTCGCTCTCGTCTTCCTCGTCCACAATTTCCCACTCTGGATTCGACATCTCGTAGTGGCGGCCCGCGTCCTTCACTACTCCAAACGCGATGATTTCTCCAGCGGCGTTTTCGAGTTGCCGCTTGATCCAAGGCTGGTTGAACCACACCAGGGTGATTTGGCCAGTGGGGTCTTTCACCGTGGCGGTGAGAATGGTGCGCCCGCCTCGGACCGTTCGCGATTCCACGCGGGCGATGGCACCACGGATGGTCGCAACCTGCCCGGGCGTGGTCTGCGAAATGGGCGGCAGGTTCGTGCGGTCCTCGTAACGACGCGGGAACCGCCAGAGGACATCTCCGACGGTGTTGAGGCCGGCCTTTTTTAACCCGGCGGCGAGGCGAGGCCCAATTCCCTTCAGGAATTGGACATCCATGTCGAGTGATCGGCTCGGCATCATCTTATGTAGACGTAGCTGTACCAGAAATGGACGCGGGCGGTACGATGAAGCCATGTCGGACGAACTGGAACCGCGACCAGAGCTGCCCACGAAAGACGAGATTGAGCTTCGCCTGAAAGACGCACGGGCAAAGATTGCGGCGGAAATGCTGGACGACGCGCCGGAAGTCGTCATTCCGGAGGTTCGGGTCGATCCCTTCGACGACGCCGAATTTCGCCAGCGGTATGAAGAAATTTCGAATCGCGCCAAGGTGATCCAGGAAAAACGAGCGGCGGCGGTTAAAACCCAGGCGACGAAAGAGAAGAGCGACCGCGAGAGCGCGAAGGGCCTCGGCGTTGGACTCTCAATCGCGTACACCATTCTCGGTATGCCGGTGGCGGGTTACTTGATCGGGTGGGCGATAGACGGGAACAGTGTTGTGCAGACCGGCCGGAACTTTGGAACCTTGATCGGCGCGTTTATCGGCGTCGCGGCAGCCGTGATGATGATGAATCGTACGAATACTCGGTGACGGCGATGAAGTTCTTCCTGGTCTGTCTCGGAGTCATCGCCATCGGGCTCACCTTCGCCCATTTTCGGTACGGAACCTCCGGGTTCATTGGGATGGCGTACGGATTGGGGGCATCGACGTTCAATTTGGTCGCGCTTTGGCTCGCAGTTCGCCACTTCAGCCGAATGATGGCGGATCAAGAATCGCCGGTCTGGCAAACCACCGGCATCGTCGCGGCGTTCTTCGCCAAGATTCCCCTGTTCTACATCGCCGGAACGTTCGCACAAAGGCACGGATCTGCCGCGATTACATGCTTCCTGCTTGGAATGTTGTTGGTATACTCCGTCCTCGTTGGAAGGGTGCTCACTTCATCGTGAAGTGCCCTTAATGCTGTATGGGCAACTTGTTGACAACTGGGTTTCATCTGATCGCAGGGGTGGAAGAGCATGCGGGCGAAGCACACAAGGCGGAGGGGCATCACGGCCCTAGCTTTATTGGCTTGGCCGTCTACGTATTGCTCACGGTTGTCATTTTGTTCGTCATGATGTCGAAGGCCAAGTCTGGGCTTAACCAGCGAGTTTTCAAGAATCCTTTCACTTCGATTTTTGAACAGCTTTACTTGTTCCTCGAAAACATGTGCGTTGGGATCATTGGCAGCCACGGTCGCCGATACATTCCGATGATCATGGTCTTCTGGCTCGTGATCTTCGTCTCCAACGTGATCGCGCTATTCATGCCAACGGCACCAACGGCCGACCTCAGTTTCAACCTTGGAATGGCCTTGATCGCCGTCGGATACGTTCAGTACGAGGGAATTCGGGCCAACGGGGTTATCGGGCACTTCAGCCACTTCGCCGGTCCAAAGCTTCCAGTCGCCTTGATTCCGATCAGCATCATGATCTTCGTGATTGAGCTGATCTCGGAAGTGATGAAGAATGTGTCGCTCAGCTTGCGACTCTTCGGAAACATCGAAGGTGGTCACCAGGCCGTTCTTGCCATGAACAAGATTGGCGACCCGGTCTTCATTCCGGTCGGTGCTTTCCTACTGCCGATCAAGGTTTTGACCTGCGTGGTGCAAGCGCTTATCTTCTGCTTGCTCACCTGCGTCTATATCTCGCTGGTTACTGCTCACCACGACGATCACGTCGAAGCGGCCGCCGCGCACTAAAGATTTTTATCCATCTACAAAAAAGGAAACAAAGGGAGAAACAAGGAAAATGCTAGGACTAGGACTCGGACTCGCGGCGCTTGGCGTCGCTATCGGCCTCGGAATGATTGGATACAGTGCAATGCAGGGCATGGCACGACAGCCAGAAGCGATTGGCAAACTGCAGACCGCGATGTTGATCGCGCTTGCGTTCGTCGAACTCGTATTCTTGCTCACCGTCTTCATCGCGCCAAGCTCCTTCAAGGAGAGCATCACGACCACTAAGGTCGAGGGTGCTGCTGCGACGACTGCGGCAGAATAAGCCAACACGATCAGGCAAAACAATCACTTTGGGCCGGGCAACCGGCCCCAAAACCCTTAATCACGAAAGCGGTTCATGAGTAACGAACAAAAATCATCGGGATCACCCATAGTCGGCATCATCATTGGTGCGGTACTTATGGTGGGCGGCACCTATCTCTCCTTGAACGCGAAAGAGTTGAAGGTTGGAGCCATTCAGGAAACTCTTGAAGGGCAAGGTATCCCACTCGACTTCGGAAAGACCATCGCCACCATCGGCGTCTTCTTGATCTTGTTCCCGGTCATCAAGTCGTTCTTCATTAAGCCGCTGCAGGATGCCATCCAAGAGCGAAACAGCGACTTGGAGCGAACCTTCACGGAAGCAGAGAACCTTCGAACCGAAATGGAACGAATGAAATCTGACTACGACCGACGGCTCGCCGAAAGCGAAGCTAACGCTCGCGAACAGATTCAGAGCCAGATTCGCGAAGCTCAGAATTTGCGAAGCAGCCTGATGGCGGAAGCTGCGACCCGAGCCGATGCGCTCGTGCAGCAAGCAACGGCCGAAATCGAAGCCGAGAAGCAGAAAGTGCTTGTCGAACTTCGAACCCATGTTGTCGACCTGGCGCTTGCCGCAGCCGAAAAGGTTGTTGGCGAGAACATGGACAGCGAGCGAAACCGACGTCTCGTTGACGACTACATCAATTCCGTCGAGGTGGTCGCCTAACCGTGATCGATTCTCGCGTTGCCCGAAGATACGCCGGTGCGCTTTTCCAAGCCGCCCGAGCAGGCGAAATGGTCCGAGCGGTCGAAACCGACCTCGGTTCCGTCGTCGATGCGCTTCGAAGCAACCCGGAATTCCGACATTTCACCATGACCCCGCTTGTCGGACGGGACGATAAAACCACGATTTTCCAGAACGTGTTCGGCGACAAAGTCACTAGCTTGACCATGCAAGTCCTTCGACTCATGATCGAGCGAGGACGAGAAGCCGACCTCGAATCTGTACACGCCGAGTTCGTCAAGCTTCGACGAAGCGAAGACGGCATCGTCTTTGCCACCGTCACTTCCCGCGAGCCCCTTACGCCGGAGCAGAAAGTTGCCCTGGTAGAAAAGGTGGAATTGCGGATCAAGAAGAAGATCGAACCCGAGTTCGTGACCGATGTCCGCGTTATTGGCGGAGTAAAGGTCGCTTACGACAACTACGTTTTAGATGGCACCGTCCGCGGATCCATCGGCAAGTTGCGCGAGAAATTGCGCTATGAGCTTTTGAAGCAGAGCTAATCAGAGAAACTCAATGGCCAGCATTAGACCCGAAGAGATTACAGGCATTCTTCGTGCCGAACTTGAAAAGTTTGAGAAGAAAGTCGATACCGAACACGTTGGTACCGTCATCCAAGTTGGCGACGGCATCGCACGTGTTTACGGCTTGCCAAACTGTCAGATGGGAGAACTCCTTGAGTTCCCCGACGGCATTATGGGCCTCGCCCTCAACCTTGAAGAGCAGTCCATCGGCGCCGTTATCATCGGCGACGACACGCAGATCAAGGAAGGCGACCCCGTTCGAGAGACCGGCCGAATTATCGAAATTCCTGTCGGTAAGGGCCTGCTCGGACGAGTTGTCAACTCGCTCGGCCAGCCCATCGACAACAAGGGCGAAATCGCTTCCGACAGTTTCCGACTGATCGAAACGCTTGCACCGGGCGTTATCGAACGACAGCCAGTTACCGAACCTCTTCAGACCGGTATCAAGGCCATCGACGCCATGATTCCGATCGGTCGCGGTCAGCGAGAACTCGTTATTGGAGACCGACAGACCGGAAAGACTTCGATCTGCGTCGATACGATTCTCAACCAGAAGCAGACCCACGAGCCAGGCGGCTCGCCGGTCTACTGCATCTATGTCGCCTGCGGACAGAAGATGGCAAACGTTGCCCGTGTTGTCCAGACTCTCACCGAGTTCGGAGCCATGGAATACACCACGGTTGTTGTTGCCTCCGCTGCCGAATCGAACGCAATGCAGTACCTTGCTCCGTTCGCCGGTGCCACGATTGGCGAGTACTATCGAGATAACGGCATGCACGCTTTGGTCATCTACGATGACTTGAGTAAGCACGCTCAGGCTTACCGAGCCCTGTCGCTTCTTCTTCGACGTCCGCCAGGACGAGAAGCCTATCCGGGAGACGTCTTCTACCTGCACTCGCGACTTCTGGAGCGAGCGGCAAAGATGTCCGACGAGAATGGCGGAGGATCGCTCACCGCGCTTCCGATCATCGAAACCCAGCAGGGAGACGTTTCGGCTTACATTCCGACCAACGTTATTTCGATCACAGACGGTCAGATCTACCTAGAACCCGACCTCTTCTTCGCCGGTATCCGACCTGCCGTTAACGTCGGTATCTCGGTTAGCCGAGTTGGTGGAAACGCCCAGATCAAGGCGATGAAGTCCGTCGCCGGTAAGTTGAAGCTTGAAATGGCCCAGTACCGAGACGTTGCTGCCTTCGCGCAGTTCGCTTCGGACTTGGATAAAGCCACCCAGCAGCAGCTCATCCGCGGTCAGCGACTCACCGAATTGCTGAAGCAGGACCTGGCTTCGCCGATGGCGGTTATCGATCAGATCATCTCGATCTTCTCCGGAAGTTTGGGTGTGCTCGACGATCTCTCGAACGAGCAGGTTAAATCGTTCGAAGCGGGCCTCCAGGCTTTCGTCCACGACAAGTATCCCGACGTGATCGAAACCGTTCGAACCACTAAGGCACTCGGAAAGGACACCGAAGAAACTCTCAAGAAAGCCGTTCTCGAGTTCAAGGCTTCCTTCAAGTAACCGTTTCGCCCCGGCAACGCCGGGGCAACTACCCTGATTATCTGTAGATGGCAACCTTAAAGCAGATTCGCAGCCGGATCAAAGCGGCAAAGAATATCCAGCAAATCACGAAAGCGATGAAGCTGGTCGCCGCTGCGCGTTTGAAACGCGCTACCGACCGAGTACTCGAAGCCCGGCCTTATGCCGACAAGCTGAAAGACGTCATGGAAAGCCTAAGCTCAAGTGGCGAGCTTCCTCCGCACCCGCTGATGGAGAAGCGAGAGGTCAAGAAGATCTGCCTCATCATCATCACTTCCGACCGAGGTCTTGCTGGTGCGTACAACACATCTCTGATCCGAAAAACCGCAGAGTTTATTCGTGAGGAATCGGTTCCCGTAACCCTCCTTACGGTCGGCAAGAAGGGCAATCAGTTCTTCTCCCGCCGTGGATACGACGTTGTGCATAACCTCTCCGTTCCAAGTAGCGGAGCAACGCTCGCTAACGCGATTGAGGTAACTCGAACCGCGCGAAACTTGTACGAATCGGGCGAAGTTGACGCCGTTTTCGTCTGCTACGCCAAGTTCTATTCCGCCATTCGGCAGGTACCTCAGATTACGCAGTTGCTTCCGATTGAGCCTCCAACGGCCACGGAAACCAAGAGCGCCGGCGATGTGCAGTTTGAGCCAGATGCCGACACGCTATTGGACACCTTGCTCCCTCGATACTTCCAGACCTTGGTTTGGCAGTCTCTCTTGGAAGGGACGGCATCTGAGTTCGGTGCCCGAATGACGGCAATGACCGGTGCAACCGACAACGCCGGAAAGATGATCAAGAGTCTCACGCTCGAAGCGAACCGCGTTCGCCAAGCCAGCATCACCACCCAGATTCTCGAAATCGTCGGTGGCGCTGAAGCGCTCAAGAACTAAGAGCACGGTTGAAACGGGCGGCTGGACTGCAAAGTCCAGCCGCCTTTTTTTATCGCATGATCGCCGGAATGGACGCGGTCGGAGATCGTTTCAGTGGGTCTGCTTTGGCGAACGAGACTTGACCTACATAGTCGCGTAGGAAGTCCATACCGCCACTATCGATGCTCTTCTGTTCATCGTCCGCGCCACTCAAGCTGACAATCAACGTGGTGTTCCCACGGACGCCAAATGCAGTCACGACGGTCTTGCCGTTTCGTGATCGGCGGATGAGATTGAACTTCACGCCATCCGCGGCGACTTCTCCGGCCAGTTCAGCTTTCCAGTCCGGAAGGTTCTCTTTGGTTCGGTCGATGTAGTACTGAGCCATGCCGCGGCTATCGAGCTCAGGGGTGGGATTCACATCGGAGACGACTTGATTCTGGGCACCTCGAAGCAATAGGCCCGTCTTGGGGTGCTTGTACAGGAAAAGAGTCTGCGGACCGTGCGGTACCGGGTCCCAGCCTTTTGGCTCATCATAGGAGATGGCGTAATTTGCGGTCTCACCGCCAGATCCCTTTAACTGATAGTACATGTAGCCGAACGTTACGAGTGCTATCCCTACCGCCAACGCTGGTCCCGCCGGAATCCTTATCCCCATTAGGGAATTGTACGACGGAAGGCGCAAAAAGGGGAAACTATTTGTGCGGAAGGTCCTACTTCAGGAGTTCGTCAAGCTCAGCATCGCTCAGCTTCGCAAGACTCTCTGCGTATCTCTCACGTTCTTCGGTGTACTTCGGTCGGAGTTCTCGGCGGTAACGACCGGCGAGGAAGCGGATTTTCTCATCGCGATCCTCGCAAATCAGCTTCGGCACCGCCACCGGCTTTCCGTCCCGAATGGCAACCATAGTGACCCGGGCCGTGTTCGTGTGGCGCTTGGTTCGCTTGAGGATGTTCTCCGCGTACACCTCGATGGTCACTTCCACCGACGTGCGACCGACAAAAGAGACTTCTCCTGCCATTGTCACTACGTCACCCACTTCGATCGGCTCGAGAAAGTCGACGCGATCAAAGCTGGCGGTGACGCAGACTTCCCCGCTGAACCGAGCCGCCGTGGTGTAGGCGCAAAGGTCGATCAGGGAGAGTAACTTGCCGCCAAACACCTTGCCTAAGAAGTTGGCGTCGTCTGGCGTCATGATCTGGCTCATGACGGTGCGGGTCGAGGCGGCAGTTACGGCTTCCATTACTTCACGGGTTCGTAGTATCGAACGTATTCAATCTCGTATTGGTGAGGGAACTTCGAATCGTCAATCCCCTGCGCTCCACCCCACGCGCCGCCAATGGCGAGGTTCAGAATTAGGTACTGCGGCTTGTCGAACGGCCATTCTGCGTTCGTGTAGTTAGCCTCTTTTCGGAAGGTGAAGTACTTCTTGTCGTCAAAGAAGAAGTCAATCCGGTCTGGATACCACTCCAGCGCGTAAACGTGGAAGCCCTCATACGGCTTCTCAACGAGCATGTTGTTCCCTTTTCCGGTGCCCTTCGTGTGATTGAAGGTCTTCACGTGAATGTTCGCGTGGACGCGATCTGGGTCGAAGCCGACGTTCTCGAGGATGTCTAGCTCACCGCAAGTCGGCCAGCCAACTTGTCCGACGTTGGTTCCGAGTGTCCAAATCGCTGGCCAAGTGCCTTTTCCGGTCGGAATCTTTGCCCTGGCTTCAATGCGGCCATAGAGGAACTCCCGCTTACCTTTCGTGACCAAACTCGCGGAGGTGATGGGCTTTCCGTTCCAGTTGTCCTTCAGCGCATTGATGATGAGCTTTCCGCCCTCTACGCGCGCGTTTTCTTTTCGTCCCTTGGTGTAGTACTGCGCCTCGTTGTTGCGGATGTACCCTTCCTCGTAGTCCCAGCGGCTGGAATTAGGAAGTCCCGGAACATCAAATTCGTCGTTCCAGGCCAGCTTCCACTTCTTCGGATCAAACGGCTGGCGCACGATGGCGGTGTCGGACTTGCCACTGAGCCCCTGAGCTTGGCTTGGATCTTGGATTGACATGACGGCGGTTAATACGACGGCGATACTTAACACGGTATCAGGTTAGACGAATTCTAGCCGCCCGGCATTACTTTGCCGCGGCGACAATGCGATGAAATTCGTCTGCCACGAGGCTAGCGCCACCCACGAGCCCGCCGTCAATGTCTGGTTGCGCGAACAGCTCGTGAGCGTTTGCGCCCTTCACGCTACCACCGTAAAGGATCCTAACGCGGCTAGCGGCATCCTCGTCCCAAATCTCGGCCAACGTAGCGCGAATCATGCCGCAAACTCGGCTTGCCTCGGGAGAGTCACAGGTCATGCCCGTACCGATTGCCCAAACCGGTTCGTAAGCGATGACGCCTTCGGCGAATTCCGCTCCATCGATGCCGTCTAGACCAGCCTTGAGCTGAGCCTGGATAACGTTGTCGGTTTGGAGGCCCTCGCGCTCCGACAGCGTTTCGCCGACGCAGAGAATTGGAGAGATTCCGCGCTGGAGGAGGGCTTTTGTTTTCAGGTTGACCGTCAAGTCCGTTTCTGCGAAGTAACCCGTGGTTTCGGCAGGAACTTCAAGCTTTCCAAATCGGCCGCGAGTTTCGCTATGGCCGACAATGCAGAAGGATACGCCGGCATCGGCAAGCATGCTTGCGCTCACGCTGCCCGTGAAGGCGCCTTTCTCAGCCCAGAAAACGTCCTGCGCGCCGGTTTTGATCTGGGTCTTCTTCAGTAGGTCGTGAACAACCGAAATCGCGAGGAATGGAGGGCAAATCGCAACATCACATTCCTGGCCCGCACTTACTTGCTCGACAAAGGTTTCCACACAAGCCGCGGCCTCGGCCCGGGTCATGTTCATCTTCCAGTTGCCGACAACAAGTTTTCTACGCATGGCCCGTTTTACCTTTTGGCGGGCCGAAAACTGGGACAGAGAGGCTTAGTTCACGTTCCGAACGGAACTGATTTTGGACCACTCGGTGAGGGGTTCCATAGTCTTGGAGTTGAGCAAGCGAGCTCGAACGCGGCTATCCCGGTAAAAGTCATGGGGCAGTCGAACTCCGCCGCTGAGCTGCGCGAGCGAGCTCTCAATTCTTCGCCAATTGCCAGGACGGCAGGTGCTGTTCGCAACATCGATGGCAACGATGAACTGACCGTTTGTGTTTTTGATCGCGGTTCCGAGTTCTGCGACCTCGAGACGACCGTTTCGATTCACCGCAGCGAAGTCGAGGGGTGGCAACGGCTTCTTCGGGTCTTCTTGCGCGATGATGTTCAGGGTCTTCGGCATCGCCATGCTCAAAGTGATGAACCCGAGCACCGCAGCGGCCATTGGAGAAACGAGTCCGAGCACGATCCAACGTGCATATCCGGCCGAGAACCTTGCCATAGGTTCACTTTAACGGAACGTAAAGAAATATTCGTGTCACGAAAATGAGTGACGTTTACTTCTTCGCGGCTTGATTCTTTGGACCGACCCAAACGATCACTGGATTGGACCAGGCGGATTTAGCCTTTACGCTAGATGGCTTCTCGATCCGCGCACGGAGCAAGACATGGTTCTGCATGTGACCCGGAACCTTTGCCGCCATCTTTTCCAGCGACAAGCGTTCGTCGAGTCGCTCCCAGTTGGCAATTGTTTGATAGAGGGTGGCGGGGATCTCCTGAGGAACTTCGGAGACCTCCACCGCTACCTCACCTTCGCTCTTGAATGGCATCGCGTTCAAGTCGCCGTACGTAGTGAACTTGCGCTTCAGGGCAACGGCATCAAAGCTGAACGTCTTGTAGCCCATCACGTTGTGGACGCCAATCACTTCTAACGCACGATCCGCTAAGCCCATCGCGACCTGCGGTCGGAGGGCAGCCACGGAAAAACCAATCGCGACCATGATTCCAGCGCCTACTAGAATGGGACCAACGATCTTGTTCTTCTTTGCCATGGCTTCACCTTATAGGACGTCTAAGTGGCACTACAGTAACACCAAAGCGGGACTCTCGGCCCCTAATCTATCTATTTTCGTATAACCGTTGGTTCTATCAGAATTTCGACATTTCCGCGCACGGCGTTCGTAACGATGCAGTACGCATCGGCCTTGTGAGCGAAGTCCAAAGTCTGCTGAATCTGCTCATCGGTAGCATCCGCTGACACTTCAATCTGTGGTCGGAGGGTGAGCTTTCGGTACTTGAAAGACGCGCCATTCTGCTCGACCTCGCCGAGCGCATTCACGGTGATAGACGTAACCGGTAGCTTTCGGTTTGCTGCAATGATGCCGAAGGTGATGCTGTAGCACCCGGTCACCGCGCTGGTTAGGAGTTCTTCGGGGTTCGTTTCCCCACCGGGTCCCATAAACTCGGGTGGAACATTAATCGGAATGGTCTTTCCGCTCGTTTGGGGAGTGAGGTCGCCTTGGCCGTCGCGACCACCTACCCAATGGGCAAGGACCGGATACTCGTGAATCTGTGCTGGCATATCACGAGGTACTACGGAGTTCTGCCACCAAGGGTGGCAGAACTCCGCTTTAGCTCACATGTTGTAGAAGAAGCGCTCGTGGCTGATCTTTCCTTCTGCCACGGTGTAAATCGCTACTTCGATCATCGGATATCGCTGACCGGAGTTCTTATCCGTCACATCGTAGTCGTACTTCACCGCGAACTGGTCGCCGCTGACGTATGGGCCATCAACTTTGGCTTCGTGAACTTCCATCGAGCTGACCCACCACTCAAGCTTGCCTTTGACGGCCTCGATTCCGGTAGCCGTGTCTCCCTGAGGACCTGCAACGGCTTCGACACTGACGATGTTGTCTGCGTACAGTTTTTCGATGGCTTCGGCATTTTTGCCTTCTTTGACGAGAGTGACGAGTTCGTTCGCGATTTCTAAAGTGGACATGTTTTCCGCGTGCCGCTCAGGGCTGGAGTCATTATCACCAAAACGTAGACGCATGTCTATGCTTTATTAAGAAATCTTAACCTTCGGAAGTTGTTTTGGGCATTTGCTTAGGACCAGCGACACGTCGCTCTCGTTCTCGGGTTGGAACGAACTTGAATGGTTCTCCGCCGAGGGCGTGAACGGTCTTCTGTTCAACCAGCGAAAGTTCGTTCAACGGAAGGTCAAATCGCATGGGCTCGTTCAGGATCAAGGTTGGATTGGTGATGATCCGGCGCTTTCGCAAGACGTTCTGCGATGTGGCATGGAGGGTGAAAGGGTGGATCAGGAATACGTCTCCAGCTTGCCCGGCTGCCTCTTCGAACCGGCTGCACTCGCGTATTCGTTGCTGAAAATCAAAGCCGTTTGGCTCAACGCCTTCTGGATGGTCGGCAAGGTACTTGGCAATCACCGGGACCGAATCAGACGCCATGAAGGTTGGACCGCCCTGGTGAACAACATCTGTCCATAGAACGATAACTAAAAGTGCTTGCTCGGGAGAGTCTAAGAAGTGCAGGAAGAAATCGCCATCGACGTGCCAACCCGGGCAGTCTGGCCCAGCCGGCTCCCAAGGGTCATCTGCTCTGACGCCGAGATTAACGATGTAACCGTCGGACCACGTGCACGGCTGCTTGAGCTTATGCTCTCCGCCTACGAGAGCGCACATCTTTTCGTAAGCGACCGGGCTAACGTCCTTCACTTCACGATGCTTAGTGCTGGGCATGTGGATTCTCGCCATGGACCAGGTGCTCTGGTCTTCCATGTCGAACCCAAGCCTTTCGAAGCATTCTCGCTCCGCTTGTTCGCAAACCGAACGGGGGATGGCATTAGGAACTTTGATGTACCCAAACTCTAAAAAGTGCGCGACTTCGGCATCGGTCAGCGTTGACATGCCGTATTTTAGTCATTATTTGGGGGGCTGGTAGAGCAACAACGTACCAATCTGCTCAAAGCCTAGGCGAGGATAGAGGAGCGCTCCGGTCTTACTGCTGAGGAGAACCGTCATTCCCTCTCCGGCCTGACTATTCTCAAGAAGCAACTGCGCCATCATCGCGGTGGCTCTTCCCTCTCGTCTTCTTTCTTCGGTCACCCAAAGATTAGAAACCCAAAAGGTATCGCTCGGAGTTTGGATAGACGCGACGGCTCCAACGATATCTGTTTCGGAAACCGAACAATAAAAACGGACCTGCGGCGAGTCGCCTTCAATGTCCGAACGGCGATACGGTTTTCGCCCCGTTGTCTGGGCGTATCGTTCCATTCCCGCCCAAGTCGAAATTCGTTCCGTCAGGTTCGGCTTCAGCGTTGGCAGATTCCTATGGTCGTGAGTAAAGAATGCCTCTCGAGCAACCAGCCGATAGCCCAATTCGCGATACTGCGCTTCGATTTCAGCCAAGCTCGCTTCGTCGGTATAGATTGCCCCAAGACTCCACCGGGGCTGCTCGCGATTTAACTGTTCGGTTTCCGAATGAACATCAGATGGCGTCCGATCAATGGTAATCGCCTCCGCACGGCGGACATCTTTCAGCTTCTTCCTTGGGGCATCGTGGAGAACGGTGAGCCCGTCCGAACGCGTGATGACGTACGGAAAAGTTCGGCTGCGATGAAGGGTAAAGCCGTGAAAGAAGGAATCGGCTGCTCGCAAGATCTTTTGATCCGTAGCCTCGCGAGCAGCCGACATGATGTGCCTTACATGTTTGCGATGATTTCGTCGCCGAAACCACTGCACTTGACTTCCGTTGCGTTGTCCATCAATCGAGCGAAGTCGTAGGTGACCTTGCCGGAAGAGATGGCGCCTTCGACGCCCTTCAGAATGAGGTCGGCAACTTCGGTCCAACCGAGGTAGCGGAACATCATTTCGCCGCTGAGGATCACCGACGAAGGATTGACCTTGTCGAGGTTCGCGTACTTTGGCGCGGTGCCGTGGGTCGCTTCAAAGATCGCGTGTCCCGTCACGTAGTTGATGTTCGCGCCCGGAGCGATCCCGATGCCGCCAACCTGCGCCGCCAAAGCGTCGCTAAGGTAGTCGCCGTTGAGGTTGAGCGTTGCGATGACATCGAAGTCTTCTGGTCGGGTGAGAACCTGCTGAAGGGTGATGTCGGCGATTGCGTCCTTGATGATCAATCCCGCGCCAGGCTTCCCTTCTGGAATTCGGCACCATGGGCCACCGTCGATCTCTTCGGCTCCGAAGAAGTCCTTCGCGACCTTGTAACCCCAGTCTCGGAAGCTACCTTCGGTGAACTTCATGATGTTGCCCTTGTGGACAAGGGTAACGCTCTTTCGTCCGGTTCGGATGGCGTACTCAATTGCGCTATGGACGATTCGCTCCGTACCGAGGTAGCTGACTGGCTTGAAGCCGATACCAACTTCTAGGGTCGCATCGCGCTCTGGAAGTCCGACGCCTTTCAATTGTTCGTTCCACTTCTCGCCCGCTTCCGTCGTGCCGAATCGGATCTTTGCGAACTCTTTCGGGAAGTTTTCTTGTAAGAAGTTGAGGATCTTCGCCGCGTCTTCCGATCCGGCGGCATATTCGATTCCGGCATAAATGTCTTCCGTGTTTTCGCGGAAGATGACCATATCGACCGCGCCTGGATTCTTCACCGGGCTAGGAACGCCGGTGAACCACTGCACAGGGCGAAGGCAAACGTAGAGGTCGAGGATCTGTCGCAGCGCAACGTTGAGGGAGCGAATGCCGCCGCCGACGGGCGTCGTCAACGGGCCCTTGATGCCGATCAGATAAGTTCGGAAGGCGTCGAGGGTTTCGTCGGGCAACCAGTTTCCGGTGGCGTTGAACGCCTTTTCGCCCGCAAGCACTTCCTGCCAGGCTACTTTTCGGGTTCCGCCGTAGGCTTTTTCAACCGCGGCATCGAAGACGCGAACGCTGGATCGCCAGATGTCTGGGCCAGTGCCATCGCCCTCGATGAATGGAATAATCGGGTCGTTTGGAACGTCGAGACCGGCGCTGGTCATGCGAATCGGAGTTGCCATGCTATCCGATAGAATACCGCCCGGTTCCGTGAATCGAAACCGGGCAAATCGAGGAGCAACCTAGCGTCCGAGTTTTCGGGTCAGTCGGATGAGCCGCCCATTGCTTACAAACGTCAGGTCTCCTTGTCGATTGGTGGCCAAGCCCCAACAATCTCCAAACTGAAGCTTGTCTCCGGACCTGCCAGAGCCATCCCCATTTCCGGCCACTGTCTTCAACGTACCGTTCAGTAACCGACGTACAACACCGAATCCGCCGAAATAGACGGCTCCAGATTCATCGGCAACCAATCCTATTGGCGTTGCGAGACTTCCGAGATTAGCCGCAATGTTGTCGTTTTCCGAGACAGTCCCATTTCCCGCGGCCGTCGACACGAGCATGGTTTTTGTATCCAGGACACGAATCCGACTGTTGGAATAGTCCGCAATGTAAAGGAGTCCTGCCTTGGTCAAAGAAATTCCGTACGGCCCGGAGAACCTAGCCGAACCGGAGGTTCCGTCGACAAATCCGGGGTTTCCGGCTGTCGATCCGCAAGCCGCACTCACGCTCCAGGAAGTCGCTAATGCGCGATTCCCGCCCACGTAAGACAGAATTCGAATACGATTCCCACTGGTATCGCTGATGAAAACCGCATCATTGTCGTACCCGGCCAAGCCCCAGGGATAGTTAAATCGAGCCACATCGCCAGACCCGTTGGTTCCCCCGGAAATACCCGCCAGCCCGGCAATGGTTGACACCACCCAATTGTCGGCGTTGGTCGGATCGGCCCCGGGAGATAATGCCACTCGCCGAATCGTGTTACTGGTCGGGTCCGCCAAGATGATTTCTGATCCCTCTTTGTTCACGAGGATTCCTGCCGGTTGAGAGAACCGAGCTTGAGACCCAACGCCGTTCGCAGTGCCGATCTCGTTGGGGCGTCCGGCAATGAGAGTGACATTTCCCGACGGGGTGATTCTGCGCACCATTCTTAAGACATCGTCGGAAGAATAGAGGTTGCCAGCCCCATCGTATGCCAGGTTCGAGCTGGTCGAAGCAAAGACAACATTTTCCAGTCGACCAAAGTAGATCGGACTCCCGGACCGACGGTTTAAAATCTGAGCGATGACGTTGGGTGAGCCCGGCCCTCCGGTGGGGTTAAGCACCGCCTCTAAACCACCAAAGTAGGGTGTTGCCGCTTCCACCGTAACTGCAAATCGGAAGGCTGAAACGCCATCTGGAATGCTGAACTGCCAATCGCCGGCGTCAACGGTTTCCCCAGGTTGAACCGTTTTGTTGAGGTCAATGAACGGTCGATGAAGCCCATCAAGGTCTGCGACTCCCGTTTGGTTCACAAGGGTGGTACCGCCAACTCCCGATCCGGTTGGCGTTCCAAAGTCAAACGCACCGTTGCTCACGATCCGTCGAATCGAGTTCCCGGTTTGGTCCGATACGACCAGTCTGTTTTGCGGGTCCGCTGTGAGCCCAGGGATTGAGCCGAACTGCGCAACCGTCCCCGAGCCATCTGTCGTGCCACTTGGCGCCGTACCGGCCACGATCGAAGTCGTCCAGTTTGCCGCCAAGAGCGGAGCTGCTCCGTTCTTCAGCGCAATCCGCTTGATCTGAAAATTGTTGACATCGGCGACGAAGAAGGTCTCTCCTAGCGCGGTTATGCCAATGGGAAGAGAAAACTGGGTGATGTTGCCATCGCCGACAACGTTGCCAGCGGCGCCGGTCCCGATGATCGCTTCTCGACTGGAGCCTGCGTTGTAAAGTCGAACTCGGTTGACGTTCCCTTCGGTCACGCCGACAGTTCGGTTGGAAGCCACGGCGACGCAGTAGGGGGCGGTGAGTCCAGAGTAGCGAGTGAGCACCGTTCCAGCAACTAAGTTTCCGCCAACAAAGGTGAACGGGATGGCTCGTACGGCGCCATTGCCAGAATCGGCAACGAGCACTTGGGCGCTCTGGGGATCCACGGCAATACCATAGGGGTTATTGAACCGAGCCGAAGTAGCGGCACCGTTGATGTTTCCGGCAGTGTTATCCAGTCCCGCCCAGGTGGTGACCGATCCGCTTGCAACGGGGATTAGCTTGATGGAATGGGTCGCGGAGCTGGCGGCAACGATGTACTCACGATTGGTCAACGGATCCTTGAGGTAGGTCAGCCCGCTCGCGGCGACGTTTTGAGCCACCGTCGAAATGTAGCCATCTAGCAATCGACGGATTCGATTATCGGTGCCATTAAAGTAAATCGCGCCGTCTGCACCGACCGTAAGGGCAGTTGGGTTCGAGAAGCGGGCAGAACCAGCGGGGCCATCGAGGAAGCCGGGATTCAGGTCTCGCACGAGCGTGCTGACGGCGGCTTGGTCGCGCAGGTCCGTCGGGTAATCAGTCAGCGGGCCAAACACTCCGAACTGGAGCCGAATCGGCCGATCGACGCCGATCGCCTCGCTCAGGTTGTTCTTCATTTGAACCTTCACGACTCGACGGCCAACTTCTCCGCCTTCGCTCAGCAAGGTCGAAGTGGTGAAGCTGACGGCGTTGCCACCGAGAACGGATGACTTTGCTCGGCTATCTGCCCCTTCCAAAGGCACGACGGTGACCTTGCCGGTATTCACGTCGACGTTGAACAAGGCGGTGCCTTTTTCCGTCGGAGTTTCGGGGACCGGGGTTACAACGGACGATCCGCCCCCCGATCCGCCGCAGCCTACTAATGCAATGGCAAGAAAAGATAACGGAAGCAGATGGCGCACGCGCACAGTTTATACGCCATCACGTTCAGTTATCTAGCTCAGCGATGCTATCGACCGAGCTTTCTGGTCAGCCGAACCAGCCGATTCCCATTCACGAAGATCAGATCGCCCTTCGGATCAAGTGCAAGGCCTAAGATGATCGCTGGGAAGTAGATTTCATCGCCGGTTGTGCTGACTCCGCCGCCGTTACCCGCCACCGTCTTTACCGCTCCATCGTATAGGCGGCGAATCGAGTTTAGATCTGAAATAAAGACGGCACCAAAGGAATCCACCGCCACGGAACAAGGGAAAGAAAACTGAGCGGACAGCGCGTTAGCATGGTCATTTTGCCCAGCAACGCCTGAACCAGCTACGGTTGTTACGGAATTTGTTACCGGATCAAAGGCGCGGATACGATAATTGCTGCCATCGGAGATGTAAATCGTTCCGTCCGGAGCATAAGCCGCTCCCGTCGGGAAGTTGAATCGCGCCGTCGCGCCATTGCCATCTACGTATCCTGTCAGTCCGCTATCAGAGCCCGCAGCCAGAGCGACTAACCAGGACGACGCCTGATCTCTTGGCCCCCCGACATACTGCACCGATCGCAATCGAGCGCCATTCGATTCCACAACGTAGAGATCGTCATTTGAAGGTCCGACAATCGCTCGGGGCGATCGGAACCGAGCGGAACCACCGGGACCGTTTGCATCTCCCGAGGATGAGATACCCGCGATCGTCGCAACGTTCCAACTGTCTGCGACCGCAGGATCTGCGGCATTGGACACAAGCGAGACTCGGCGAATGACATTACCGCCTTCTTCAGAAATCATCAGCTCAGTGCCTTCGCTATTGACCCTTATTCCAGTTGGGAAGTTGAATCTTGCGGTGTTTCCAAGACCATTGGTCGTTCCGGAAGTTCCGACTTTACCGGCCACCAGTGTCACCATTCCAGCTTGGGAAATTCGTCTCACAATATGCAAATCCGCATCCGCGATGAAACGATTACCAAGCGCATCCGCGCTGGTTTGGCCCCAACTGCTACTAAACGATACGTTCTCGAGTCGACCGAACATGGCGCCGCCGCTTCTGCCATTGGACAGAAACTGCGCGACCACATTGGGGGATCCGACCCCTCCACTTGGGTTCAACACGGCCTCTAGGCCAGCATAGGTCTCAGGAGCGGTTTCTACCGTTACCGCAAAGTTAAACGCCGTCAAGCCAGATGGAACGGCAAAAACCCACTTGCCGACATCGATCGTTTGACCGGGTTCAACCCGAGTATCGATGTCGATGTATGGGCGTAACAATCCGTTGCGGTCTGCATAGCCAGTCGGGTCGATCAGGCTCGCTTGTCCAGTCGAAGAACCAGTTGGGGTACCAAAATCGTAGGAGCCTTCCGAAGCGATGCGGCGGATGCCGTTGGCATCGAAGTCTGCGACGATGAGTCGACTCTGGGCATCGGTCGCCAGGCCAAAGGGATAACGAAAACCGGCGGTGGTACCTGGGCCATCTGCGAAAGCGGAACTACCATTTCCTGCCAGCACACTCACCGTCCAATTCGCGGCCAGCAAGGGTGCTGCACCATCCTTTAACTCAATTCGCCGAATTTGATAGTTGTTGCCATCGGCAATGTAGAACGTGTTGCCAACAGAAGTGATGCCCCGTGGTCCTGAGAATCGAGCGAGGTTGCCATCGCCATTAACGTTTCCATCCGTTCCACCAAAAATGGCTTCCCGACTCGATCCGGCATTGTAGATCCGCACGCGATTTGCACCGGTTTCAGAAACGGCAACGCTCCTATTCTCAGAGACGTGAACCGTCGACGGACTTGATAGACCGGAATAGCGAGTTGCGACCGTTCCCGCGACCAAGTTGCCACCGACAAAGCTAAACGGAATCGCCCGGATCGCACCGTTTAATGTGTCGGCAACCAAGACCTGGTTCAAACCCGCATCGATGCCGACGCCGTTTGGAGATGAAAACCGTGCGGTCGTTGCCGCGCCATTTACATTGCCCGCTACGCCGTCTGAGCCAGCCCAAGTCGTAACACTTCCGCTCGCAATCGGAACCAGCTTGATGCTATGTAAGGATGGGCAGGACGCGATGAGATATTCCCGGCCCGAGAGCGCATCGGTGAGATAAACCAAGCCAGAGGCCGGAACGTTCTGCGCAACGGTTGAGACATATCCTTCGGAGAGTTTTCGAATCCGATTGTCGGTCCCGTTAAAGTAAATCGAACCATCTTTTCCAATGGCTACCGTGCTGGGCGAGGTGAGTTGTGCGCTACCAACCGGGCCGTCTAAATAGCCGCCCGCGCCTAAGTCACGAAGCGGAGTTGTCACCGTTGCAAGCGATCGCAAATCTGTCGGATAGCTGGTCGACGGCCCAAAAACTCCAAACTGAATTCTGATCGGTCGTCCGACGCCGATCGCCTCCGGCAAGTTGTTCTTCAACTTCACCTTAACCGCTCTTCGGCCAACCTCTCCGCCCTCGGAGAATAGCGTCGTGGTTTCGAAAGTTACGGCCGATCCGCCTAGCACCGCCGACTTCGTTGAGCCCGCTTCCAGCGGAGTGATTGCAACCTTGCCCGTGGCAACGTCGACCGAGAACTTCGCCGTACCCTTCTCGGCCGAAGCGACCGGATCAATCGGGCTGGCGCTGCCTCCCCCTCCGCCCGAGCCTCCGCAGCCAAACAAAGCCAGGAGCCCAACCAAACTGGCCGCACGATACATCTTCCGCATACCGCAAGCATAGCGGTTTGTTTACTTAGTTGTATAGCTGTTAACGAAGGGAGAGCGGGATGACCACTTGCAAATCGTAGAACCGACAGAATTTGCCGCTCGCCAGGCGAGAGCCTAGCAAGCGGCGACTCGTTGGTTACCGCCCCAGTTTCCTTGTTAGTCGCACGAGGCGGCTGTCCGCGATGAAAAAGAGATCGCCCTTTGAATCTAAAGAAAGGCCAATATAGGACCCGCCGAATTGCACCTTGTCTCCGGTCGTACCGGAGCTATCTCCCCCACCGGCGACCGTTTTGACGGCGCCGTCATACAATCTTCGGATGACTCCGCCATCTGAAAAATAGACCGCTCCAGAGGCATCCGCCGCAATACCATTGATGAACTCAAGACTGGCATCGAGTGCAACGGTGTTGTCAGCCCGCGTCGCAGCACCGTTCCCGGCAACGGTAGTTACTGCCCCGGTTGCCGGATTGAAAGCACGAATTCGATGATTCGAACGATCCGTAATATACAAAATGCCACTCGGCGCATACGTTATGCAAATCGGAGCGTTGAAAAGGGCTGCCTCGCCGACCCCATCGGCATAGCCAGTCCCTCCCGAAAGAGAACCCGCCGCTGGAGACACCACCCATGACGTCGCCACGTCCCTTGGGCCACCCACATACCGGAGTGACCGCACACGAGAAGTGTAAAACTCCGTTATGTAAAGATCGTCGTTTGACGGTCCTGCCACGCTTCCTGGACCGTTGAATCGGGCAACGTCTCCAGTTCCGTTGGTGTTTCCGCCGGCGAAAGCCAGGCCGGCAATTGTTGTCACTTGCCAGTTCTCGGCGAGAGTGGGATCCGCACCGGGAGAAATGAGGCCGATCCGTCTCACCGTATTGCTGTCCGGTTCGGTAACAATCAGCTCGGTGCCTTCGGGGTTCGTTCGAATGCCTGCGGGGTAATAGAGTCTTGCCACTGCCCCAGAGCCGGAGGCGCCCCCCGAAAAACCGGCTTTGCCCGCGACGATGGTGACATTTCCATCGCGGGAAATTCTCCGCACAGTCTGGAGAGAGCCGTCCGCCGTGAAGCGATTTCCATTCACATCTACGGAAGACTGATGCAACCCATTGTTAAACGCTACATTTTCAAGACGGCCCACGGGAGATCCAGCGGTGCCAACATTTGACAAATATTGAGCAACGACGTTGGGCGATCCTGCCCCGAAAGACGGATTCAGAACGGCCTCCAGACCCGCATAGTTTTCGGGTGCGGCTTCGACCGTAACCGTAAAGTTGAACGAGGTGAGCCCTTCCGGAATGGAGAACACCCACCGCCCGGCCTCAATCGTTTGCCCCGGCTCAACCCGCGTATCGATGTCAATGAAGGGGCGTTGCAGGCCGTTTAGGTCAACAAAACCGGTCGGGTTTGTCAGATTGGCTTGCCCAACAGACGATCCCGTCGGCGTCCCGAAGTCGAACGACCCTTCCGAGACAATCCGCCGAATCGCGTTGTTACCGCTATCCGCAACAACCAGGCGGCCCTGGCTGTCGGTTGCGAGATTTTGTGGATTCGCAAAATTCGCGGCTACGCCAGATCCATCGCCAGAACCGGCAACGCCCGTTCCCGCCACAACGCTAACTGCCCAGTTGGCGGCGAGAAGCGGAGCCGCCCCGTCTTTGACCACGATGCGCCGGACCTGAAAATTCCCCGAGTCCGCAACGTAAAACGTGTTTCCAAGGGACGTGATGCCTCGTGGTGCATTGAAACGAGAAAGATTGCCGTCGCCGTTTACGTTTCCAGCGGTGCCCCCGAAGATCGCCTCACGACTCGAGCCAGCGTTATAGATTCGGATTCTATTGATTCCGGTTTCTGCGACCGCAACGCTTCGATTTTCGGAAACATTCACGCTCGTAGGGCCGGTGAGGCCAGAGTAGCGCGAGCTCACGGTGCCCGCTACCAAGTTGCCCCCGACAAAGCTGAACGGAATGGACCGGATCGCACCATTAGTGGTATCGGCTACCAGCACCTGGCTGAGGCTCGAATCGATTCCTACGCCGGAAGGAGTATTGAATAGAGCCGTGGTTGCAGCGCCATTAACGTTGCCCGCCGCATTATCTGCGCCCGCCCAGGTGGTCACGCTGCCGCTGGCAACGGGAATGAGCTTGACGCTGTGCAAAGTCGGGCATGCCGCCACCAAGTATTCACGCCCGGTGAGTGCGTCGGCCAGGTAGACGAGGCTGGACGCGGGCACGTTCTGCGCAACCGTCGAAACGTATCCGTCCGAAAGCTTTCGAATCCGATTGTCAGTCCCATTGAAGTAGATCGAACCGTCCCTTCCTACCGTCACTGCGCTCGGGTTTGAGAGTAATGCGGAACCCGCTGGACCGTCCTGGTAGCCACCCGCCGTAGGGTCGGAGACCGGCGAACTGACACTGGTGTTTGACCGGATATCGGTGGGGAAACTGGTCGCTGGTCCAAACACGCCGAACTGAATTCTGATCGGTCTTCCGACTCCAATCGCCTCCGGCAAGTTGTTCTTCAACTTCACCTTAACCGCTCTTCGGCCAACCTCTCCGCCCTCGGAGAATAGCGTCGTGGTTTCGAAGGTTACGGCCGATCCGCCCAGCACCGCCGACTTCGTTGAGCCCGTTTCCAGTGGAGTGATTGCAACCTTGCCGGTGGCAACATCAACCGAGAACTTTGCCGTTCCCTTCTCGGTCGGCGCAACCGGATCAATTGCAGTAGTCCCGCCACCACCTGAACCACCACAACCAGCTATCGCAAAAACGAGCGCAAAGAAAGGAAAATACAACCGTCGCACAGTTTTCAGCTTAGCGCATGAGCGACGCAAAAACAAGAAAGCATGGCCCGCAAAGTGCGGACCATGCTTCTGTTGGACTACCGCCCGAGCTTTCGAGTTAGACGCACAAGCCGTCCGCCCGAATTGACGAGCAGGTCTCCCTGCTTGTTCATGCCCGTTCCATAAACTAGCTGAAGCTGAATCTTGTCCCCGGTCGTTGCCGAGCCGTCCCCTCCACCAGCGACCGTCTTGATTGCACCGTCGAAGAGTCGGCGAACCCGCGTGTTATCGCCGATATAAACAGCACCCGTCGAATCGGTAGTAATCGCATTGAGATACGTGAAGCGGGCCAATGTTGCGTTGGCATTGTCTTGGAATCCATAGTTTCCGTCACCCGCAACCGTGGTCACATTCCTGGTGAGCAAATCCATCGCTCGTATTCGATTGTTGCTACGGTCGCAGATGAAGAGCTTAGATGCCTCCGCTGAATAGACAGCGCCGACCAGATTTCCAAATGTCGCGACAAAGGGACCGCCGTCCTGGTACCCAGGCGCGCCGGTTCCTGCGATCGTCGCGACGAACCAGGACGAGGCTAAGGCTCGGTTCCCTCCAATGTAGCGAAGTTGTCGAATGCGGTGTCCGGTGTACTCCGTTAAAAAGACTTCGTCCGTCGACGGACCCGTCAGAGCGACCGGTCCTCGCAATCGGGCAATATCGCCTTGCCCATTGGTGTCTCCCGGTAAGCCATTCGCGCCGGCAATCGTGGATACATTCCAATTGTTTGCGATCCTTGGATCAGCACCATCATAGTAAAGCGCGATCCGGCGGATCGTGCTATTCGCTTCGTCGGCGAGGAGAATCTCCGTGCCTTCCGGATTCACCTGCAGCGCGTTCGGATATCCGAACCGTGCATCGGAACCCGCACCATCTGCACCGCCACCGTTCCCAGCCTTGCCCGCAACCAATGTAACATTTCCGGCGGTATCAATGCGTCGGATCGTTTGCAAAACCCCGTCCGAAACGAACAGGTTTCCTGCTGCATCCGAACTCATGTAAGTTGTTGTCGAATCAAACGCGACGTTGTCGATTCGACCAACAAGGCTCCCGGATGCCACGTTGCGCGACAAGAATTGCCCCACTACGTTCGGCGATCCAGCTCCTCCACTCGGATTGAGCACGGCTTCAAGTCCAGCATAAACGCTCGTACCCGCTTCAACCGTGACAGCGAACCGGAAAGAACTCAAGCCCGATGGAATCGAGAATTGCCATTCTCCCGCTTCAATCGACTGACCAGGCTCCACGCGCTGCGCGATGTCGATGTACGGTCGCTGTTGCCCGTTGAGGTCTGCAAAGCCCGTCGGGTTCGCAAGACTGGCTTGGCCAGAGGCCGCGCCGGTTGGGCTTCCAAAGTCGAACGCACCTTCTGAAACGATCCGGCGAATTCCGTTTGCTCCATTATCCGCGACCAGCAAGCGACCTTGACCATCCGTGGTAACTCCCACGATGTTGCCGAAATTCGCCGTGGTACCCGAGCCATCGATGAAGCCAGAGCTACCAGAGCCTGCAAGAACGCTTACCGTCCAGTTTGCCGCCAACAGCGGCGCAGCGCCATCTTTCAGTTCAATTCTCCGGATCTGGTTGAAGTCACCGTCCGCCAAATAGAAGGTGTTCCCCAACGATGTGATTCCGCGTGGACTCCCAAACCGGGCCACGTTTCCATCGCCGTTAACATTCCCGAACGTGCCGCCAAAAATGGCTTCGCGACTTGAGCCAGCGTTGTAAATCCGGACTCTGCTTGGGCTCGTCTCGGTCACGGCGACGCTACGGTTTTCGGAAACGTGAACGTTCGTCGGATTCGTTAGACCGGAGTATCGGCTACTTACGGTGCCTGCAACTAGGTTCCCGCCCACAAAACTGAACGGAATCGCCCGAATAGCACCATTGGAACTGTCCGCAACCAACACCTGACTTTGGCTCGAATCGATACCGACGCCAGCTGGTGAGGAGAACCGAGCGGTCGTAGCCGCACCGTTGATATTTCCGGCTGCGTTATCTGCTCCCGCCCAGGTGGTTACACTGCCGCTCGCAACCGGGATGAGCTTGATACTGTGCAAGCTGGCGCAGGAGGCGACCAGATACTCACGTCCAGAAACGGCGTCTGTAAGATAGCCCCAATCCCGTCGCGGGGACATTCTGGGCAACCGTCGAAACGTATCCATCAGCAAATTTTCGGATGCGATTGTCGGTTCCATTGAAGTAAATGGATCCATCTTTTCCAACCGCGACTGCGCTCGGGTTGGTAAGAAGCGCCGAACCAGCAGGACCATCCAAAAACCCACCCGCGGTTGTGTCTCGGAGCGGGGTACTCACCGTTGCCAAGGACCGCAAGTCTGTCGGATAGGTGTTTTGTGGTCCAAAAACGCCGAACTGGATGCGAATCGGCCGCCCAACGCCAATGGCCTCTTGCAAGTTGTTTTTTAGCCGAACTCGAACCGCCCGACGACCAACCTCCCCACCTTCGGCGAGGAGAGTTGTGGTTTCGAACGTCACGGCAGAGCCAGTAAGAACGGCCGACTTCGTAGAGCCGGTCTCCAGCGGCGTAATCGCAACTTTGCTCGTTGCAACATCAACGTTGAACTTCGCCGTCCCCTTCTCGGTCGGAGCAATCGGGTCAACGGGACTGGCACTGCCGCCGCCACCCGAACCACCACAGCCAAACAATGCCACGAGCCCAGCCAGACCAATAGCGCGAAACTTATAACGCATCGTGCTAGCTTATCGGTTTTCCCAAGTCAGCTGTACGGTTTAAAAGTTAGGTTTCGGCGGTGGCTGATACTTGCGGACCCACTTGTGATTGCTACCATCTGGGAACTCAAGTGTAAGTTCATTCCCATGACCGACGAACTTGATCTCAAACTCTGGCAAGTCCGTTTTTCTCACTTTGCCGCTTTCGGCAATCGCATGGCATTTGAATTTGAGCGATTTATCCGAGAGCTCCACCTTGCCTGCCCCAAGCCAGCGGTCCTGCTGGCAACTGAAATCGAACGTTCGGTTCTCAAAAATCCGAATGCGGCATTCCTTCGCATCTTTCAAAGGAAGCGGGCCGTACCATGCACCCGTAGTCGTTTGGCCGGTGCAGCCAAACAATCCTAGGCCCGCAAGAATTCCGGCTAACCCTATGCGCCAGAATCGATTCATGCCTCTAACCATACCGGTCGCTCACGATTTCGTTTGTCCTTGGTGCTGGGTCGCGTTCATCCAGACCAGCAAGCTGAAAGCCGAATTTGATGTCGAGTTCGACTGGATTGGCTATGAGCTCTGGCCAGAAGTTCTGGAGTTCCCCGAACCGAGCGCGCCGACCCCGGAGATTCCAAACAAGCCGAAGACGCCGTCCCGACTTGAGTTCCTGCTGCATCTCGAAGAAATGGAGATTCCCCAGATGGAACGACCAAAGCGCATCCGGACCACAAAAGCGCACCTCGCGGTGGAGTTTGCCAAAACCATCGGAAAGGCCGAAGAACTCAATGCTGCTCTCTACGAAGCGTTTTGGCTCCGCGCAGAAAACATCGCAGAGTTAGATGTGATTCTGCAGGTTGCCTCGCCAATCCTCGGCGACGTTTCCGAGCTGCAAAAGTCCATCGAAGAGCGACGCTACTTCGAAAACCTCGTCGGCTTTGATGATCCCGCCTACGCGAATGGCATTTTCAACGTACCAACCTATTGGATCGGTGACGAACGCTATGCCGAACAACCGACGGTTGTTCTGCGCAAGGCAATCGTCGCTGCCCTTGCCGGAGCCTAAACATCCACATCTACGAATCGCTCTCGTTCCCCCCTGCCCCTGCCGGCCGACCGTATGTTTTCATCAACATGGTCAGCACCCTTGATGGCAAGATCATTACCGGCGAACGGAACGAGAGCGTTCACGACCTTGGATCGAAGACCGACAAGGTGCTGATGAAGCGCATTGAGGCGGCCGCCGATGCGGTGTTGCTTGGCGCAGAAACCTTGCGGGCGGCGCAGCGGAGTTGGAATCCGAACTCCGACACTCGCATCGTCGTGTCGAAGTCCGGCAACGTTCCCTTAGATTCGGGCTACTTGAGCAACGGAACGCCAATCGTGGTCGTGCCGAAGAGCGCCACCGTGGATTATCCACCGCCTATCCAAAAGTTGTCATTGGGAGACGATTCTGTAGATTTCTCCGCCCTTGCTGGTCACCTTTTTGATAGCGGAGTTCGGAACCTGCTCGTCCTTGGCGGAAGCGAGATCAATGCCCAGTTCTTCCGCGCCGGATTGGTCGACGAAATTTTCCTCACTCTCGCGCCGAAGATCAAACTCGGACGCGACGTTCCAACCATCGCCGATGGCGAACCACTCGCCCGCGCGGAAATCCAAAAGTTCAGCTTGATCGAGACCCACCAAGTTGAGGACGAGCTTTTCCTCCGCTATCGGCGATGACCCTCGAGCTAGGCACGTATTCCAAGGGAATGTCCCGGGTGAAGCGTGCTTTGTGTTGGATTCGTCGCGACCTCCGCACCTCGGACCACGCCGCGCTGCACTACGCTTGCGAACACGCCGAAGAGGTTCAGGTCGTGTTCATCTTCGATTCGAACATCCTCGCCTCGCTGCCGAAAGACGACCGCCGCGTCACCTTCATTCACAAATCTCTCCAGCAAGTCGACGAGGTTTTGCGCGAGCACGACGCCGCGCTGTGGGTTAGGCACGGCGATCCGATGGTGCTGATCCCCGAACTGGTCGAAGAGTTCGCCGCCGACCTCGTGGTCACCGCGCGGGACTATGAACCATACGCCCGATCGAGGGACATTGCGGTAAAGAAGGCTCTTGGCGACCGGTTCCGCACCGTTCAAGACACCGTGATCCACGAGCCAGGAGTCGTGCTTTCGCAAAGCGGTACCCCGTTTCGGGTCTTCACCCCCTTCAGCCGCGCTTGGAAAAAGCTGACCGACGTCCGCCGTGAAGCCCCGATGCTCACGCCAGACCTCAGCAAGCTACTGAAACTCGATCCACGCCGAGTGCCGACTTGGAGCCTGACGAATCTTGGCTTCTCGGAGACCGAGCTTTGGCTGGAGCCGGGGCAGAACGGGGCGATAGCCCGGCTGAACGAGTTTCAGCCTAAGATTCGCGAGTACGAGGAAGCCCGAAACTTCCCTAGCAAACCCGGCACCAGCGGCATGAGCGTCCACCTGCGATTCGGCACCGTCAGCGTGCGCGAAATGGTGCGTCGAGCATACGAAGTTGGCGACGAAGGCGAGAAGTGGCTGAACGAACTGATCTGGCGCGAGTTCTATCAGGACCTGCTTTGGAACAACCCGCACGTGGTGAAAGGCACGTTCCAGCCGCAGTTCGATAAGCTCGAGTGGCCAGGAAAGCCGGAGCACTTCGAGGCTTGGTGCCAAGGGCAGACCGGCTATCCGATCGTCGACGCCGCCATGCGCTGCCTCAACGCCACCGGCTGGATGCACAACCGCCTCCGCATGATCGTCGCCTCGTTCCTCACCAAAGACTTGCTGATCGATTGGAAGCTCGGCGAGTCGTACTTTGCAGAGAAGCTGCTCGACTTTGAACTCGCCTCCAACAACGGCGGCTGGCAATGGGCCGCCAGCACCGGCGCCGACGCCCAGCCGTACTTCCGAATCTTTAATCCGGCCTTGCAGAGCGAACGGTTTGACGCGGATGGGGAGTTTATTCGGGAATGGATTCCCGAACTAAAGGACTTGCCCGCCAAGTACATCCACGCCCCGGCGACGGCCTCTTCGTTTGACCTGTCTGCGGCTGAAGTCTCGCTAGGCGAGAACTACCCTCGCCCAATCGTCGATCACGGAGCACAGAAGGAGAAGGCGATCGCTTTGCTGGCGTCGGCGGCGAAGCGCGAGCACAAAAGCGCTTGATCATCCGAACGCGGCCAAAACTCTTGCCCCGGATAAGCGATTAACCGTTCGCGCCGAGTCCGTGCGAATTCGGAGAAGAGTGTTGTTTTAGGCTCTCGACGATCCAAAGAGACTGAGCGCTTGCACCTGCTCTTCCGAAAGCCCAAGTACCTCAGGATTATGCAACGGGAAAATCTGATGCCTTTTCCAGACCTCGCGCCGAATGCTGGTTGCGATACCGATTTTTGAAGTGAGGACTTTTCGGAGCAGCTCATGCTCAAGAAGGTGGACTGACTCAATGAGCCATGGGCGAGGACGATTAGCTCGTGAGGCCGGCTGGCTGGGGCCTGCCAGAACGAGATAGTAGTCAGGTCCCGCATCCAAGCACATGTCTAGTAGGCCTTCGTGCTTGGCATACCACTTAACGTTAACCGACCTACCTTGCAAGGACCCTGACTGGAACCACCCGTCGATGCTCTTGTAGTTGGCACTCTCCGCAAGACGGATGTCAAAAACTTCGCGTGCGATGTATTCGCCAAGGTGGCCAATAGACGCTGGACGTCCGATAATCTCGAAAATTCGCTCTTCTTGGAAGTTCCGCTCACGAATCAGGGCTGCAAGCTTCTCAAGCTCACTCATGTCCCCACCTCATCTGGGGCACCGAATCCGTTCCGGGCGATCGACTGTATCCGGCCGCTTGAGACAACTTTGGATTGCCGAGCAAACACTATACTGTTATTGTTTTGTTTTATCATTGTTATACTTTTGACTTCGATCGATAAACTCCGACGCATTTATTACTACAGGCTTTGTTTTGTCGGGCAACCCATTGTAAACTTCAACAACATGCGTTAAATAAAGTTCGTATGAATCCATGCTGCTTGGAATTCTAAGGCTAAGGGGCCACTTATCTGGTTCATAAATAGTACAGGCTGGCTCCAAAAACTTTCCGGGAGCGATCCTATCGTCACATGTACCACCGATTTCTATTACTTCGACTATGGATTTTGTGTCGTTAAATATTCGAATGTCATAGAGTGACTTATGATTGTAGTTCACGGAGAAGCTCCATCCGAGAAGGAATACGAGTTTAATAGTTCCTGTTATGGCTGCGTTACGTACCCTGGTAGTTTTCATTCAATCCCTTCCGGCAGCGAAGCAAAGTCCCCGAACTTGTGCAAATAGCGTTTCGATATTCCTCATGATCGCAGCAGACGGGCCACCCTACGGCAAAATCACCCGGCCACCATTTGCAGAGTTCGCATCCGTCTGAGGCGGCCGGCGCAGGGAGATTTCGCCGAGGAACGGGTGGGCGGCGGTTTTGACAACAACCGCGCCGTTCGTAATCGTGTACTTGTACGGCTGATTGGTCAACGGATCGATGGATGCGGTTCCCGGCAAAAAGTCTTTAAGCCCAGCCGGGTAAGTCCCGTGCTGCCAAGCGTGTTCTCGGGCTAGCAACGTGATGATCGCGACTCGTGTCCGGGTCCTCGCTTCGGCCTCTATGCGTGCGATTCCGGTCGTATCGAGCGCATGCAAGTTCAGGAAAACGGAGGTATTCCCCATCGGCCGGGCCGGAGGTTCGCGAAGCGGCCATTTGTTTTCGGGTTCACCGAGCTTGTCCAGAAACGCCAGCAGCTCAGAATCGTGCCGCTGTAGAACACCTTTGAAGAATTGTCGTCGCTCTTGCTTAGACATTCCCATAATCTCGGCTCTAAAGGAAAGCCACGCTGCAGGTGAAACGTCATCAAAATCTTGCGGCAATGCAGCCGAAGCGTCTGATGAATCAAGTTTATTTGCGATCTCCATAACCGACGCCCGGAAGAACTCCTGCTCAACCGAAATGCACTCGACGAGGTGTGGCGGTCCGGATATGCCACCTCGCAAATCGTCGATGAATTCTGGCAAGCCAGCCGAAGGTATGAGCATCAAGTTTCGCTCAACTTCCGCAAACAGAATCGCTTCACAACTGATGGTAACGAGCCTCGCAATGAGCGCCTCGCTACCGATACGCTGAATAAAGCGATACGAATCTCGATAAGTCGTCAGCGCACCCGTCGCGTTACCGTTAGCAAACTCAACCCGAGCCTTTCGCATCGCTGCTCGCGCAAGGCTTCTAAACTGAGCAAATTCAGGAAAGAGCGTGGTCGCATCAACGCTACTGCGCGGTGAGATTCTGGGCTTCTGATTCCCACGCAGAACCAGTGCCCAGGCCGGACCGAAGTCTCGCACAATGGCTCGGTCAAAGTCGAGTGGCGTTGGTCGGCCCGGTCCGGTCGGCAAAGCTTTGAGAGCCTCCCGCAGTCTGGCGAGTTGCTTACCGGAACTGGACGCCGGATCCTCGGATTCACCTGCTTTCGACTCAGCAAGCCGAATTGCCTCCTGCAGGCGCTCAACGGAATCGTAAGAAACCAGGGTCGCCGCCACGGAACCCCGAATGCGCTCACCGGCCAGAACGTAGTCCTCATAGGCACCCTTCCCGTTCTTGATCAGGTTGGTATAGAGGTAGTAGTCGTCTTGCGCCTGGAGTCCTGCACTCAAACACACCAGCCCCAGAAACGCCGTGCTTGCCATGACCGTCATTATAAGGCACCAGCGCAAAAACCTCAGATAGCTGGTTGACTTTTTCGCCCTGACGGTGCCTAGAGGTAGATGCGCGAACCCGAACAAACTCGGCAGATCCCAACGAATCCGAACCTAAAACGCCGTGTAATTAATTAATCTGCCTAGTAAGTTAAACGGTGAACCAGCCAGGATCAGTCCGCGCATATGCCTGAGGCTTTGTCCTCGTCCCCTAGAGTGCGGCCCTGGCTTGCGTTCGCAGGTTCGCATACCATCGTGGAAGTCCCGC
>Ga0247843_1000430_pt1 | contig 100072 bp, 62 predicted proteins | sample LaCruzMarch2017__FD_192420 | JGI IMG/M metagenome (GOLD analysis project Ga0247843, IMG submission 192420) | Freshwater microbial communities from meromictic Lake La Cruz, Castile-La Mancha, Spain - LaCruzMarch2017_8m | ecosystem: Environmental > Aquatic > Freshwater > Lake | place: Spain...
TATTCCCCAAGAATTACCCCAAGATTCGATTTAAATTCACCATCCAAAACTTTTGACATAGGACAGGCGACCTATGCAGCTTTTAGGCCAGTTAACTGAATTCAGCTCCCGTTCCCCGTTCACAGTTACTTATTGTCAAATGGGACGATCGTGAAAACTTCGCTTTTCGATACTTTGTCCCCGTACAACACGCTGATCGTGATCGGAATTCGTTTCCCAATGCTGTCTTTGGTAAGTTTGTATTTTAAGCGAGCGGTTGAAGATCTCCCGGATTTCAGCAGTCCGATGTTTTCTTCGGGTTCAACGTGAGTGAGACCTGAATTTGCGGCAAAGGACATTCTTACCTTGATGTCTTTTTCTCCATCGTGTCGTGAATTGTTGTTCACAGATACTTTAATGGTTTCTTGATTTTCTTTTCGGCTGAAAAGAACCTTTACCCACACATTCGGACGAAGATTGATTTCGTTTGCCGTTTCAGCAAAGATCATCAAATCAGTAGTGAAGGCAAATATTTTTTCAACCTTGGATCCATCGGGTAAGCGAAGGGTAGCACGCAATCTGACAGCCTCATTTTTTCCGGTACTGGTGAGCACTTTTGCAATGGCCACATTTTTTACCGCGGCGTTCACTCGACCTGGTATGGCGGCAATTTTACTCACCACGTTTTCAGTCACAACGTTTGGAGTCAGAGCTTCGAGTTGAAGAGTGGCTGCGCCTTTTGCTGCGGCAACTTCTCCAAAATTACTCAAGTCGACTTGAATCGCCAAAACATCTCCTGCGGCCACTTTTTCTGAGGAGTCAGCAAAACTTTTCACCTTGAGTATTTTGATTTGGTTCAACTGAAGTACAGCTTGAGTTTTAAAAACGTTGTCAACGTCAGCAATTGCTCGAGCTTTGGCATCGGCCATTGCGGATGGCAAACTTTGTTCAAAGCCATCTTTTAGTCCTACATCGTAGCCTTTTGCCTGGGCATCTTTAGCGCCGATGAGGTCATATTTTTCAAAATTTTCTTTGTAAGCTTTTTCAAAGCCTTCTTGGTATCGAACATTTTTATTTTCATTGAAGGCGATGATTCGAGCTTCTTCAAAAGACAAGTCGTATTGAATGCGGTGATGTTTTTTATATTCTAAGTCATAGGATTGAACATAGTTTTGTTCGAAGGAAATTTCGCAAGCTTTGACGAAGTCAATATAACGAAGTTTGCAATCAGCACGTTTGAGATCTACCACAACTCTTAAGAGGTGAGTGTCTCGAAGGCGTGATCTGAGTTCACCATTTTCGAGTGTGACAACGTCACTTACAATTCCCGTGACCTCGACAAGTTTGATCGAATTTACCGAATCTTCATTTCGTAGGTCGTGCGACACCCGGAGCAAGTCTCCTGACGAATGGGAATTTAGATTTCCAAGTTCATTGGAGCGCAGCGGATTTAAACCACCAATGTTGTCTACCGAACTCGTCGCCAAATTATCGATGTCCACATTTTTTGTGGGTTTGTTTTTAAGATGTTCAGCTCGTCGAACACCCACAACTCGGGGATACTCCTCCGCTTGAGCTTTATTTTTTGCATTGATAACGCCTTGGGCGTTTCCAGCTGTGTAACCTGCTTGATAATTTTCAGGAGCATTAAATCCATGCTCATAACCTTCCTTTTGGCCTTTTGCAGCGCCGTCAGAGGTGCCTCGTTTCAAACCATCAGCCAATCCTTGTTCTTTGCCGACGATTGCTCCTTCTTGAAGTCCAAGTGCTCGTCCATCTTTTGAGCCTTGAGCCTGGCCATCGGCAGATCCTAAAGCAATTCCTTGTTTTTTGCCTTGTTCGGATGCTGCGACAAATTCGCGATCGTAGTTCCCTTTGATACGTTGGTAGTCGGCCAATTTTTGTGAGGTGATACTTTCAGCACCACGGGCTTTTTGATCGGCGACTTGCCACTCTGCCCAAAGATTTTTACTTTGAGTTTCGAGACGTGAAATGTCTCTCGAAAGTCCTGCATTGACTGCATAGAGTTCTTGAATTTCACGCTGTGCTAAAGAAATCCGGACTTGATTTTCTTCAACTCTTCGAGAATTGTTGTCTCTACGATTTGATTTGTCTCGTGCAATCATTGTGACTTGAGTAATCGATTGTGTCAGTGAAATGATATTGCGATCCATGTCATCTTGGCGGCGTCGTAAATCTGAAACCACTTGGCGCATGTGACGAACGCCAGTGCTCATTTGATCGCGCTCCGAAATCAATCGTGGAATCTCGCGCTGATGGTTTTGAATGTTCTCGTTTAAACGAGAGACTTCGATTTGAGCCTGACCGAGTTGCTGACCGAGATTGTTCATTTGTTGTACAAGTTGAGCTTGTTCGGCTTCGAGTTTGGGAATCTGCGCGCGAATTCCCTTCACAACAGTTTCAAGTGCTGCGACCTGAGTTGTGGCGGCGTCTAGCTGGCCTTGAGACGCGGCGAGTTCTTGTTCAAGATTTGCAGACTGTGCTTTGAGTTCACTTAGCTGTAGTTGCAAATTTGCAAGTTGGGCATTTGCAGCATTTAACTCTTGAGATTTAGCTTCTACTGCTGCCTGCTGACTGCCGAGTTGTGCTGAAAGACTTTGATCTTCTTCAGCAAGTTTTTGAATCTTGTTTAATAACGCTTCTTCCTCTTTGGAAAGTTTTTCAAGTTGTGCACCAAGGGCAGAGGTCTGAGCAGCGATTTGTTTTGATTCTTGGGTGTATTTTAAAATCTGAGCATTGTTTGAACGTTCTTCTGTTTCAAGGCCTGCAATTTCATTTTTGATTGCTGAGTGCGCCGCATTTTTGGCGGCCAAATTTTGCTCGGCTTCGCCCAGAGCAGCTTCGGCTGCTGCGAGTTCTTGATCACGTTCGGGGCTTTGGGGCGCGTTTTTTAAACGCTTTACCAAAACTTCTGCCTGGCGCAACGTGCTTTGAGCGGCGTTGAGCTCTGCGGCAGCATCACTGAGTGCCGACTGAAGCGCGCTTTGTTGAGCATTAATGGCAGCATTTCGTGCGCCAAGTTCGGCACTTTTTTCAGCTAAGGTGTTGAGCTCTGCATTGAGACTTTCCATTTTAGCTGCGAGCTCTGAGGTTTTGTTTGTGATTTCGCTAAGTCTTGCTTCGGCTTGGTCGCTTTGAGTTTTGTTTTGAAGAAGTTTAGCCTGAGTTGCGGCAATGGAATTTTGAAGAGCAGCTTCTTCACGTTTCAGTTTCGAAGCCAACGTTTGACTTGCTTGAATTTCGTTTTCTTTGATTTTTTGTTGTGCGAGCAAAGGCTTGAGCTGCTGTTGAATATTTTGCACGGCTTGTTGCAAAGGAATGACGGCCTGTCGTGCTTCGCGAAGAGCGGCTTCTTGCACTGGCAAATCTTGTTTGAGCTGTGGGATGGCAGTTTCGAGATCTTGAATGCGTTTTCCGGTTTCGTCTAGCTTGGCAGTGAGTCGCGCTATTTTTGTTTCTTCATTTCGTAGTTGCTCAATGTTTTGTTGAAGTTGATTTTGTTTACGCTCGATCTGCTGTTCTAGTTGAGCAACTTCGTTGAGCAAACCTTGCAAACGAATTTCTGCTTGGCTCAACGCCTGTTGGTTGTCCGATGCTTCGGAGCGCGCACGATTGAGTTGAGATTGAAGTTGCGCAATTTCTTGATGATGGCGAGAAATTTCGACTTCAAGGCGGCGATTTTCGTCAAGCAACTGAGGATTTTCGATACTGAGTTGTTGAATAAGTTGCTCGTCGCTGCGAATTTTATTTTGATTTGATTGAAGCGAAGCGCGCGCGTTTGCAAGTTGCTGATCGCTTGAGCGAGCTTGGTTTTGAATTTGATTTGCAGTTCCTCGAAGCTGGTCCGAAGTCACTTTGGCACTTTGATAAATCTCCAGATACTTTTTTACATCAATGTCATCGGGAACGCTTTGAGCGTAGGCACCCGAGTGGAACATCACCAAGGGAATCACGGGCAAGATGTTTGCGGCGAATGTGAGGGGAAGAAGAATTTTTCGAAGATTAGATTTCATGGATGACTCCCTGCTATTGGTGATTTGCCTAAAATTTTGCCGCCAATCTTTTTTAAAAAAATTGACAACATCAATTAGGCATGGATTATATACATGACGCGGCGCGAAGCACCTGAAATCCTCTTTCACTCACATGAAGCCCAGGTGGAGCTGAATTGATTATGGCTAAATATCCATTAATTACGGCCATTTACTAGTATATTTTGCAACGAGTTAAAGTGTTTCCGGGAACACCTTGAATTTTGACTCGAATAATAAAAAACCCCGTTTGACCTATTGAGGCTCAACGGGGTTAAATTTTTCAACTTAATGACTAAAACAACTATGAAATTACAACTCTAATTTGCGTCCGCTTGAACGCGAGAATCGCGAATACTTTAGCGACCGTTTTTGGGGTATCCATAAATTTTAATTCCACTCATCAGCCCACCATTAGCGCTCCAGGTGCACTGCTTGGCGGGGACGTTGATTTCGGGATTGGGATCATTGCTCGCTGCATGACCTTGGTAGACTCCCATATTTGGATCAAAGCGGCAGTCTTCGTTGTCTTCGCAAAGGCCATCATCATCGCCTACTGAGTCGGCAATAATTTCGGTCGCATTTTTTAAGAAGCGGTGCACGCAGCTAGTGCCCGACGTGCAGGCGCTGGAGGACCCAGCACTTTGAAAGGCGTTGTTCATGAAGGCTGCAGGAGCAGTCGCATCGTAGGCAAAAGGTTGTGACTCCAAATATTGATCGCCTAAAACTTGCACGGGACAATCATCCCCCGCCGTGAAAGCCGAATCACCAGTGGAGTAGGATCCATTGGTGCTGAGACTTGCGCCATTGTTTATGTTGCTGCCGTTTCCAGATCGATTGAGGAGTAGCGTATCGTTTTGCGAAAGGGTCCAATCCCAGATTCGACAACTGTCTGTTCCATTACAAGTTCCCACGTTGGTGGTATTTAGCGGATTGCTTGAGCCCGAAACTTTACCCCAGCTTCTAAAAATACTGTCGAAGTTGTAAAAGTCCAGAGTGTTGGAATAAGCGCTAATACCCGTGCCTTCTCCTACGTCACCATCGCCGGCGTTGGTGTCGTCGCCAGGAGCAGGAATTGCGCCAACAAAGCTTGAAGAGAGATTGCTGTAGCCCGTTCTAAACACCGCGGTTGAAGTGTCGCCTGCGTTGTAAGTGCTGGAGCCATTGGCGCCTGTGCTGCTACAAGTGCTGTGCACGAGTCCAGGATTTGTACCGCCACTTTGGTAGCAATTTCCTGAAGTGTTTGCTTCCGAAACCAACGTGCCTGTGATTTTATTGTAGTTGCTGAGGTAAAACTGAATTCCCCAACCTCCGTTTTGACGAACAATCAAATTGTGAAAGTGGTTGTATCCTGCTCGCACATCCAAGCCGTAGTGGGTATTGTTTGCGATAAACGAATTTCGCAGTGTCATGTATGACGACCCCATATTCGCAAAGCCATAGTAGCCATTATTTGTGAGGATCACATGATTAAGAATAGCGCGGGCTCCGGCGTATATATAAAATCCATCGTAGCCATTGTATTGGGAAATTAAGTACTCTTTGATATTCAAATTGTTTGCGGTGCAATAAAACATCGTACCGCGATAGGCATTTCCATTTGAAGTAATTGAGCGGAAACTTAAATTGTTGCACTGAGAGGGAGTCCAGTGGAGCCCAGCGCCGTTGCTCTGCCGAGAGTTATTTGAAATCACATGTCCAAAGCTCATGTTGTTCGTTGCACCGTCGACGTAGATTCCGCTCCCCTCAGTTCCAGCAACTGTCACGTTTCCAAAAGTCGAGTTCGCGGTGCCTGAAAGGTAGAGTCCGTAGGAATTAGCAGCCGTGGAATATTTTGAAACAATATTGCCGACAGTGTGTCCTGTTCCGTTCAAAATCACTCCCGATCCCACACTGTTACTTGCGGTGATATTGCCAAATGTGAGGTTGTCACTGGCTGTGCTGTAGGCATAAACATTGTGGTAATTGCCTGAAGTCGTGACATTGCCAAAGGTGTTGTTGTCGCAATTTGTGGACAAATACAAACCGCCGTATTGCGAGTTGGGACTTAAGTTTGAATTGGACGTGATATTTCCAAAAGTGTTTCCGGTACTGGCATACAAATGGGTGCCAGATTGTCCGTTGGAATTTGTTTCGATATTTCCAAAAGTGCTGTTCGTCACGACAGCGGGGTAAAGACCGTGCAATCCATTGGAATTTGCGGTGATGTTGCCAAAAGTATTTGCGTTTCCATTTAAAGATACACCCATATTCCCATTGGAGTTGGCTGTGATATTTCCCATCTGAACATTGTCACTGGCGGTGGAATAAAAATAAATTCCATAATTGGTATTGTTGGAAGTCGTGACATTTCCAAAAATATTGTTATCGCAATTGGTAGATAAATAAAGTCCGCCATACTGCCAGTCGGGACTCAAATTTGAGTTGGCCGTGATTGTTCCGAAGGTGTTGCCACTTGAAGTATATAAATGCAAGCCTGATTTTGAATTTGAATTCGCTACGATATTGCCAAATGTACTGTTGCTGGTCGCTTCGAGATAAATTCCATGATGTCCATTTGAGGTAGCTGTGATATTGCCATAACTTCCACCACTGCCATTAAATACGATTCCAGTATTTCCGTTGGAACTTACTGTGATGTTGCCCATTTGCATGTTGTCACTTGCCGTAGAATAAAAATAAACTCCATAATAATTATTGTTGGAAGCGGTGATTTCACCAAAAATGTTTCCATCGCTGTTTGTGCTGAGGTAGAGACCTCCATGCTGCCAATCGGGCGATGCATTGTTGTTTGCAGTGATATTGCCAAATTTGTTATAGGCACTCGTGTAAAGATATAGCCCCGTTCCAGAATTAGAATTTGCTGTGATGTTTCGATAAGTGTTGTAGGAGGAATTTGAAAAGTAAATCCCGTAAAATGTTGCGGCCGTTGCACTGATATCAGCGCCACCGTTGAATTTTGCACCATAGAGATAAACTGGGATATACGCTTTGTTTGTGCTGACTCCGCCCGAGAAACTTCCTTCAAGCCAAGTGTACTTTTGATTATAAATGCACACAACATATCTCTGCCAGCAACTGCCCGTACTGTAAGCCGTGTTGTTGTTCCAACTTAAAGTGGAACCTTGCTTAATCACCAATCCAAGCTTATCCATGCCAAGTTGGAAGCCCGCAGTTGTTCGTGAATTTTCGACCGTAAAAATTGTTCCAGAGGTGAAAACTTGGTCAGGCCCCGTAGTGTCGTTGTCGGTGCCATCAAGCACAATTCCTGCTGTGGTGACAGCACTGTTGTCGGGAAGATTGGCCACTGTGTTTGTCCACCAGGTGGCAAGCGTTGACTCGTAAGTGGTGCTGGCCACACCACCGGTGATAATAATTTTATTTTCTTTAAACGCAGGAACCGTAAAATCAATGTGGTCCTTGAGTGATTTTCCAGCTTTAAATCCTGTCGAGAAAAACGTTGCCGTGCCCGCCTTGACTTGGCAAGTCCATTCAAAAACTCCCAGACTATCGCGAGCCATCAAATTGCCACAGCTTGTTTCCCCCGTGACTGGCACTTTGCGCATCATCCCCGCATGCATACAAGCTGTGAGCGAAGTTTCGGTGCCAGCACACGCAGTGTCTGTGGCCGAATAAATATCAGCGCCATCATTTTTAACATAGTCCATCCATTTGGCACCATTGGTGGGATAAGCCGCAGCCACGGTGAGCGAAACGGAAGGAGCAGAAGTGTCGACGACCCAAGAAATCGAAGACACTGCAGAATACAAATTCACATTGTCTTTGGCGCGCATGCTTAAATAGTAAAGTCCGCCGTTGCTCAGACTGAGAGAACTCACTGAAAAGGGTGACGCAGGAGCTGTAGTCCAATTCACCACACTGGTGTCGCTGGGACTTGTGCCAATGGCATATTGATAAAGTGAAACGCCCGAGCCTGCATCACTCGCATCAGTGGGATAAGTGATGGCGGGAGTCACAGCAGTTTGATTGAAAGGATTATCGCCCGCTGCAATGGTAGGTCCGCCCGACCACGCAGGCGCCGTGCTGTCGTAGCGGTAGTTGATAGAATTTGTGCAAGAAGTGTTGCCAGAACTTGTTGTGATTTTTACTGAGTAGGCGAGTTGCTCTTCATTCATGGCAGCACTTCGAACAATTGCTGTGCTCGCAACCGCTCCAGGAACAAGATTATTTGAAACCACAGTCCCCGTGCAATTGCTGGTGGGGTACAGAGCGAGGATTTCGTCGACCACAAAACTTCCTGAGTTGTGTGTGACGGTGAAACTTGGTGTGGAATCCGTGTTTGGAGTTGCGGTGTCGTAACTTAAAGTGGCCACTGAAGCCGCTGCATTGGACACCACATAAGCAAGAGATGCCGTCGAGCACGGTGAATCAATTGCGGCGGAATTCATCACAGCAGCGTAAAACACATAGGATCCATCACTGAGCGATTCGCTGGTGACATCGGCGTAGCCCGAGGAATTGACGGTGGCGGTGCCGACGATATCAGTGCAGGTTGAATTTTTGTAAAGTTTGGCCATAAAGCCTTGGGACATTCCTTGAGTGCCTGAAATTCGAACAACTGGGCGGCGCACAGTCGACGGAGTTGAAGCGGGACTTTGCAAAGTCAGCGAGGTGGGGGCAAAGGCATTGTCGGTGTCCGAAGTGCAAGTGTAAGTTGAAGCGTTCAACAAACATTGCGAGCCGCTTGTGAAGTACGGAAGGTATTGTGAAGAATTTGTCGCAGTGCCGGCGTGAGGACAAATGGATCCAGAACAGGAATCGTACACAATACCCGTTAAACCATTGCCTCCGACGTTGGTGTAACTCGCACCACCGGTGTTTGCGGTGGGAGCTGCCAAAATCGCTGCTCCGTTGTTTGTTAGAGAAAGCGTATTTAAATAAATTGTGCCGCCCGAACCTGAACCTCCACTGTTGTATCCAGGATTTCCCTTTGCTGTGATTTGCGCACCCGAGGAAAGACTTATCGCATTGGCAACAACTTTAATCGCACCACCTCCGGCTGCACCTCCGTAGCCCGCACTCCAATTACCCATTCCGCCGCCTGACCCTAAGTACAAAGTCGTCATAAAATCGCTTAGCCCATATACGTTTCCAGCACGGCCCATGGTGGTATAGTTGATGACACCACCTTTGGACCCATAGCTCCCACCACCACCAGGAACATTGGAATTCACATTGGTTCCTCCACCACCGCCGCCATTAGCTGCAAGATTTACAGAGCTTGAGCCGCTGCCACTTGGGGAACCGCCTTGGGGCCTTGCGGGATTTCCGCCTTTGTAACCTGCGCCATCAGCACTAATTTTACCCGTGGCACCTACAGTCAAGGTGCCGGTGACGTTCATGATCAGTTTTCCGTTGCCAGCAGAGGGAGTGTTTGTCCAAGCGCCAGTTCCCGCATTGAATGCATTGTCGAAGGGCCAAGTGGTGACAGTTCCTGTGGTCACGTTCACAGTGCCAAATTTAAATTCTTGTCCCAAAGTTAAACGCGCACCTGTGCCGTTGACAGTGAGAGTGTTGATTCGGGCATTAGTTGTGGAATCGCCATCGGCATAAAGAAAAATATCTGAGTTCGCACCTAGCGTGACTGTGTTTAACGATTCGCCATCAGGAATGCGGTATTCAAAACCTTGAATACCTGTCAGGTTGACGTTGTTTGATCCGTCTTTTAGCGCCGAGGGTGTGATGTACATTCGACCATAGCCCCCGTTATTTGCGTAGCCGACTCCTGCGGCAGCATAGGCATGACGACCGCCAAGAACTGAGACCAAGCCTCCAGAATTTGTATAGCTTGTCGTGTTCAGAACCAACGTTCCGCCTGAGCCTGAGCCTCCTTGTGCTGTTCCGCTCGCACCTCGAGCCGTGATTTGCGCACCCGAAGCAAGAACTGTAGAGTTTGCAGTAATTTTAACAGCTCCGCCGCCGTTTGCTCCGCCGCTAAAGGATCCCCACCATCCTGCACCACCGCCTGAACCTAAATAAAGTTCAGATGTAAAGTCGGACGCACCGTAAGTTGTTCCATTCGTAGAATAGCCCGAGTACACTGCGATATCAGAATACGAAAAATAGGGATTGAACAAATCAGCAACAATGACATAACCACCATTGGTGCCGTAGCCACCACCGCCGCCCTGGCCATAGTTTGAGACCATTCCGCCACCGCCAGCACCATTGGGAGCGATGTTGCCAGGGCTTGCTACTCCACGGCCACTGGGAGATCCTCCTTGAGGTCTTGTCGTGACGCCCCCTTGGTAGCCTGCACCATCGAGATTGATTTTGCCTGATGCACCTACAGTCAAGGTGCCGGTGACATTCATGATCAATTTTCCGTTGCCAGCAGAGGGAGTGTTGGTCCAAGCGCCCGTTCCTGCATTGAATGCATTGTCGAAGGGCCAAGTGGTGACAGTTCCTGTGGTCACGTTCACAGTGCCAAATTTAAATTCTTGTCCCAAAGTTAAACGCGCACCTGTGCCGTTGACAGTGAGAGTGTTGATTCGGGCATTAGTTGTGGAATCGCCATCGGCATAAAGAAAAATATCTGAGTTCGCACCTAGTGTGACTGTGTTTAACGATTCGCCATCAGGAATGCGGTATTCAAAACCTTGAATGCCCGTCAAGTTGACGTTGTTTGATCCGTCTTTTAGTGCCGAGGGAGTGATGTACATTCGACCATAGCCCCCGTTGTTCCAGTAACCCACTCCGCCTGTGGCATAGAGATGGCGTCCACCAAGTACGGATACCAAAGCTCCGCTATTTGAATAACTTGTGGTGTTTAAAACTAAAGTTCCGCCTGAGCCTGAACCTCCTTGTGTTGTTCCACTCGTACCTCGAGCGGTGATTTGCGCACCTGAAGCAAGAACTGTAGAGTTTGCAGTAATTTTAATTGCGCCACCGCCATTTGCGCCCGCAGTTGTTGCTCCCCACCAACCCGCACCACCGCCTGAACCTAAGTAGAGCGCCGTAGTGAAGTCGGAGGATCCGTAAGTAGTACCGTTGGTAGAGTAACCCGAGTACGCTGCGATATCAGAATACGATAAATAAGGATTAAACAAATCAGCAGCTGGGACAAAGCCCCCATTGGTGCCGTATCCGCCGCCACCACCCTGGCCGTAGTTAGTGACTATTCCACCGCCACCACCGCCGTTGGGATTTACGCTACCTGCGGCCGTTCCACGTCCCGTAGGCGATCCCCCTTGAGGACGAGCGGCATTGCCGCCAGTGTAACCCTTGCCATCCATGCTAATAATTCCTGAAGCGCCAACTGTAAGAATTTCGCTCACATTAAAAATTAATTTTCCATTTCCAGTACCTGGCGTGCTGGTCCAAGCCGCAGTTCCTGTATCAAACGCGTTGTCATAGGCCGCCGAAGTCAAAGTTCCGTGATTCACGTTAACATTTAAAAAAGTTTCTTCGCGATTCAAAACGACGGTAGCGCCAGTGTTGATAATCAAATCATCAATCGCCACATCGTTGCCTGCTTGAATGGTGGCCACAGTGCTTGCGCCGCTCACAACAAGTCCGCAAGTCGTCAGTCCACTAGCCACATTTCCTGTGGCGCTCATGGTGGTCGCTGCACAAATATTTAAAGTCACCGTCGCATCGGCCGAAACTCCGGCCGCATTTGTCGCCTGCAAAGTGTAGGTGACGTTAGTGGCGCCAACAGTTGGCGTGCCCGAAATCACGCACGTCGAAGCCGCCACACTTAAACCTGTGGGCAGCGCCGTTGTGGAAGCTTTGATTCCGCACGCTGTAACAGATGCGCCGTTGTTCACTAAAGTCGTGGGGCTAACACTCATCGCAGTTCCTGTGTAGCCTTTTGTTCCGGTGGCCGCAGCATACGAAAGTGTGGGAGGACTCGCGGTAACACTCAATTGCACTGTGGCGTCGGTCGAATTTCCGTAAGAATTGGTAGCGCGCAAAGTATAAGTGGTAGCGCTCAGTATTGCTGTCGGAGTTCCAGAAATGACACACGACGAAGAATTCACGGAGGCCCATGCGGGTAACGCTGTGGTTGCTGGTTTTATTCCGCATGAACTAATCGCAGCACCCCCTGTGGAAAGTGTGGATGGAGTGACTGACATGGGAGTGTTAACTCCACCAGTTTTTCCGGTAGAGCTTGCGTAGGAAAGTGTTGGAACTGAACCTGTCACTGTGAGGGTCACGGTGGCATCGGCTGAAACACCGATTGAGTTTGTGGCTTGTAAGGTAAATTCTGTGGCCGACAAAGCTTCGGTTGGAGTTCCCGAAATCACACAAGACGTTGCGTGAACCGAGGCCCATGCTGGTAAAGCGGTGGTGGCAGCTTTGATTCCGCACGCTGTGATGTTTGAACCCCGCGCGTTTAAGGTTGTGGGAGTTACAGACAAATTGTTGCCAAAAGTAATGCTCGTGCCTGAAGCTCCAGCATATGACATCTGAGGAACAAGTGCTGCGACTTCCAAAGTTACGGTAGCATCGTTTGAGACACCCGCAGAGTTTGTCGCTTGCAAAGTAAATTCGGTCGAAGCGAGTGCCGCGTTAGGAGTTCCCGAGATCACGCAAGTTGTGGTGTTGACTGAGGCCCAAGCCGGCAGAGCAGTGGTGGCAGCTTTGATTGCGCAGTTTGTGATGGCAGAACCGCGAGCGTTGAGAGTTGTGGGTGAGACAGAAAATGCCGTGCCAAAAGATCCGCTCGTGCCTGTTGATCCGGCGTAAGAAAGAATGGGAGTGTTGGCTGCGACACTGAGTGTGACGGTGGCATCGCTCGAGACACCAATCGCATTGGTCGCTTGAAGCGTGTATTGAGTGGAGGCAAGAGTGGCATTGGGAGTTCCCGAGATTTCACAGGTGGTGGTGTTGACTGAGGCCCAAGCCGGCAGAGCAGTGGTGGCAGCTTTGATTGCGCAGTTTGTGATGGAGGCGCCACGAGCGTTAAGAGTTGTGGGTGAGACAGAAAATGCCGTGCCAAAAGTTCCGCTCGTGCCTGTTGATCCGGCGTAAGAAAGAATGGGAGTGTTGGCTGCGACTTCAAGAGTGACGGTGGCATCGTTTGAGACGCCGATGGAGTTTGTGGCTTGAAGTGTGAATTGTGTAGAAGAAAGTGTGGCGTTCGGCGTGCCCGAGATCACGCATGTGGTGGCGTTGACTGACGCCCATGCAGGAAGTGCGGTGGTTGAGACTTTTATTCCGCAAGCTGTGATGGAAGATCCGCGAGCGTTTAAAGTGGTTGGCGTTACTGAAAACGCTACTCCAAAAGTTCCGCTTGTTCCGGTGGCGGAAGCATAAGAAAGAATGGGAGCAAGCGCTGCGACTTCTAACGTTACAGTGGCATCGCTTGATACCCCAATTGCATTGGTCGCTTGCAGAGTAAATTCGGTCGAGGCAAGTGCAGCGTTTGGTGTGCCTGAGATCACGCATGTTGTGGCGTTCACTGATGCCCATGCGGGAAGTGCTGTGGTGGCGGCTTTGATACCGCAAGCCGTGATGCTTGATCCGCGTGAGTTGAGAGTGGTGGGAGAAACTGAGAAGGCTGTGCCAAAAGTTCCTGATGTTCCCGTGGCTGAAGCGTAAGATAAAACAGGAGCAAGCGCTGCGACTTCTAACGTTACAGTGGCATCACTTGAGACCCCGATTGAGTTGGTGGCTTGCAAATTAAACGAAGTCGATGCAAGAGCGGCGTTAGGCGTGCCTGAGATATCGCAAGTTGTGGCGTTGACTGAGGCCCAAGCGGGCAGAGCAGTGGTGGCAGCTTTGATTGCGCAGTTTGTGATGGAGGCGCCGCGAGCGTTAAGAGTTGTGGGTGAGACAGAAAATGCCGTGCCAAAAGATCCGCTCGTGCCTGTTGATCCAGCGTAAGAAAGAATGGGAGTGTTGGCTGCGACTTCAAGTGTGACGGTGGCATCGGCCGAAACTCCGATTGAGTTGGTGGCTTGAAGTGTGAATTGTGCAGAAGAAAGTGTGGCGTTCGGCGTTCCTGAGATCACACACGTTGTTGCGTTGACTGAAGCCCAGGCAGGCAGAGCAGTGGTGGCAGCTTTAATTCCGCAGGCGGTGATGGAAGCGCCGCGAGCGTTAAGAGTGGTTGGAGAAACAGAAAACGCTGTACCAAAAGTTCCGGATGTTCCCGTGGCTGAGGCGTAAGATAAAACAGGAGCAAGAGCTGCGACTTCTAACGTTACAGTGGCATCGCTTGATACACCGATAGAGTTAGTGGCTTGAAGAGTAAATTCGGTCGAAGCGAGTGCCGCGTTAGGAGTTCCCGAAATCACGCAAGTTGTGGCGTTGACCGAGGCCCATGCGGGAAGTGCTGTGGTGGCAGCTTTGATGCCGCAAGCCGTGATGCTTGATCCGCGTGAGTTGAGAGTGGTGGGAGAAACAGAAAACGCTGTGCCAAAAGTTCCTGAGCTGCCGGTGGCGCCAGCATAAGACAACACTGGAACCAAAGCTCCCACATCAAGTGTCACAGTCGCGTCACTTGAAACACCGATTGAGTTTGTGGCTTGCAAAGTAAACGAAGTCGATGCAAGTGCGGCGTTAGGCGTGCCCGAGATTTCGCAGGTGCTGGCGTTTACTGAGGCCCAAGCGGGCAGAGCAGTGGTGGCAGCTTTGATTGCGCAGTTTGTGATGGCAGATCCGCGAGCGTTGAGAGTTGTGGGTGAGACAGAAAATGCCACTCCAAAAGTTCCGCTCGTGCCAGTAGCGCCGGCGTAAGAAAGAATGGGAGTATTAGCTGCGACTTCAAGTGTGACGGTGGCATCACTTGAGACGCCGATAGAGTTGGTGGCTTGAAGTGTGAATTGCGTGGAGGCAAGTGTGGCATTGGGAGTGCCTGAGATCACGCATGTGGTGGCGTTGACTGAAGCCCAAGCAGGAAGAGCGGTGGTGGCCGCTTTGATTCCGCAAGCTGTGATGGCAGATCCGCGAGCGTTTAAAGTGGTTGGCGTTACTGAAAATGCCGAATCATAGGTACCAGAAGTTCCCGAAGCTCCGGCGTACGAAAGAAGTGGCACTCCAACGACGGTAAAGGATTCAGAATGAACTGTTGAATAAAATCCTACGTTGTCTTTTGCGCGAAGAGAAACGTGATAGGTGCTCGACCAGCTTAAGCTGAGTCCTGAACTGACAAAGGAATTGCTGGGTGTGCTTGTCCAAGCTTTGATATCGTAAACAGCTGAGCCTGTTGTTCCTGTACCGATGGCGTATTCGTAGCCATTGATACCTGAACCGGAAGCTCCGTCACTTGCATTTGCGGTGTAGGAAATTGTTGGACTTTGTGTGGTGCTGGCGCTTTGTGCAGTTGAAAGTGCCAGTGAATCGTTAAAAGAGGGAGCGGTGTTATCATAAATGTAAGCAAGACCGGTGTTGTTGGCCTGGCAAACGGCATTGCCCGCTTCATCGGTGATTTTTACAGAATAGGTCAGCTGCTCTTCGCCTTGCGTTGGCGCTGTCCAATCGTAGGAACTTGAACTTTGTCCGCTGACATTTGAAATAGAGGAACCCGCGCAATTGTCTTGGCTGTAAAAATCTAATCGATCAGTTGCGGCTAAATTCCCTCCACCGTTGAGAGTGACTCGGAAGCTTGGTGTTGAATCCGTTGCGTAAGCCGTGCTCGGAGAGAGGCGTGCGATCAAAGGTGCGGAAGGATTTGAGGTATCAAGAATGTACGAAACATTTGCAGCCGAACAAGGCGAGCTGATTCCATTTTTCGAGACGGTGGCATAAATGGAATAGGTTCCTTCAGAAAGAGTATTTGTAGTCACATCAACGTTCGTACCTGTGGCACTTGCCCCAGGAGCCGTAGTGAGTGCCGTGCTGCAAGTGTCGTCAGAATAAAGCATGACCGAGTTTCCGTTGGCAACCGATCCACCGCTCACTCGAATGGTAGGAGTCGCATCGTTTGAAATCACTCCCGAAGGATTTTGCCGCGCAAGCGTAGTCGGGGCCGACATTCCCACACTGAGAGTGACCGTGGCGTCGTTGGAATTTCCCGAGGAATTTGTTGCCACAATTGTAAATTGAGTGGAACTTAACGGAGCGTCGGGAGTTCCCGATATTTCACACGTTGAAGCATTTACCGAAGCCCATGAAGGAAGCGCTGTCGTGGAAGCTTTAATTCCGCAAGCGGTGATTGATGAACCTCGCGCATTCAGAGTTGTTGGTGAAACAGAAAACGCCACGCCAAAAGTTCCCGCAGTGCCTGTTGCGCCAGCATACGAGAGCACAGGAGTGTTGGAACCCACCGACAAAACAACCGTCGCATCGGCAGAATTCCCTGCAGAGTTGGTGGCAATGAGCGTGTATTCCGTAGAATTCAGCGTCGCATTGGGTGTGCCAGTGATCACACACGTGGTAGTATTTATCGAAGCCCACGCAGGGAGCGCGGTTGTTGAGGCCTTAACAGCGCAATTGCTAATTGCGGCACCGCGAGCGTTCAAAGTGGTGGGCGTGATGGTCATCGCCACTCCAAAACTTCCATCAGTCCCTGTGGTGCCCGCATACGAAAGCAGTGGAACGCTTGCGGTCACTTGAAGTGTGACGGTGGCATCAGCGGAATTCCCAACCGAGTTTGCAGCGATGAAAGTGTATTGTGTGGATGTTAGAGGCGCATCGGGAGTTCCTGAGATCACGCACGTCGAGGTGTTCAGCGATGCCCAAGAGGGCAGGGCCGTAGTTGAAGCCTTAATCGCACAATTTGTAATCGAGGCGCCACGTTCGTTTAAAGTGGTGGGGCTCACGCTCATCGCTGCGCCCACGCTGCCCGAAGTTCCAGAGGCTCCGGCGTAAGACAAAATCGGAGTGTTGGCCGAAACTTCTAAATTCACCGTGGCATCAGCCGAGTTACCAGCGGAGTTTGTGGCGATCAAAGTGTATTGCGTCGATGAGCTCACAGCTAACGGCGTTCCCGAAATCACACAGGTCGATGTGTTCACAGAAAGCCCTGTGGGCAAGACAGGGGTTGACGCCTTTATTGCGCAGTTCGTGATGGCCGCCCCGCGCGCATCAAGAGTTGTGGGACTTACTGACATTGCCACTCCAAAAGATCCGCTGGTGCCCGTCGCACTCGCATACGAAAGCACAGGAATGTTGGCTGCGACTTGAAGTGTGACGGTGGCATCAGCCGAATTGCCGGCCGAATTGCTAGCAATCAAAGTGAATTGGGTAGAAGTCAGTGGAGCATCAGGAGTGCCCGAGATCACGCAAGTTGAAGTGTTGATTGTAGCCCAGGAAGGAAGCGCCGTTGTTGAGGCTTTCACCGCGCAATTTGAGATCGATGCTCCGCGAGCGTTGAGAGTTGTGGGGCTCACAGAAAACGCCACAGCCACTGTTCCTGAAGTGCCCGTTGCGCCAGCGTAAGACAATATCGGGGCGAGGGCGCTCACACTCAAATTCACAGTCGCATCGGCAGAGTTGCCAGCCGAGTTGCTAGCAATCAAAGTGTATTGTGTTGAGCTTAACGGGGCATCGGGAGTTCCAGAGATTTCACAGGTGCTGGTGTTGACCGAGGCCCATGCGGGAAGCGCCGTTGTTGATGCTTTGATTGCGCAATTTGTGATCGCAGCACCGCGCGCATCAAGAGTGGTGGGGAGCACCGACATCGCAACTCCAAAAGAACCGCTCGTGCCGGTAGCGCCTGCATACGAAAGAACAGGTATGTTGGCTGCGACTTGTAAATTCACAGTGGCATCGGCCGAGTTTCCGGCTGAGTTTGTGGCGATCAAAGAAAATTGAGTGGAGGCGAGCGGAGCATCAGGAGTTCCCGAGATCACACAAGTTGAAGTGTTGAGTGATGCCCACGAAGGCAGTGCTGTGGTGGATGCTTTTACTGTACAGTTTGTGATCGAAGCACCACGCGAATCGAGAGTGGTGGGGCTGACAGAAAACGCTACAGCTACCGTGCCCGAAGTTCCGGTGGCGCCGGCATACGAAAGCACAGGAATGTTGGCTGCGACTTGTAAATTCACCAAAGCATCGGCCGAGTTGCCAGCGGAGTTTGTAGCAATCAAAGTGAATTGGGTAGAAGTCAGTGGAGCATCAGGAGTGCCCGAGATCACGCAAGTTGAAGTGTTCACTGAGGCCCAGGAAGGCAGTGATGTGGTGGAGGCCTTTACAGCACAGTTTGTGATTGAAGCGCCGCGCGCTTCAAGAGAGGTGGGGCTAACAGAAAACGCCACAGCCACCGTGCCCGAAGTTCCGGTAGCGCCTGCATAGGAAAGGACTGGGGTGTTGGCCGCGACAGATAAAGTGACAGTAGCATCAGCCGAGTTGCCAGCCGAGTTGCTAGCAATCAAAGTGAATTGGGTGGATGTTAGAGGCGCATCGGGAGTTCCAGAAATTTCACAAGTGCTGGTGTTGACTGAGGCCCAAGAGGGAAGCGCCGTTGTGGATGCTTTGATTGCGCAATTTGTAATCGCGGCACCACGTGGGAGAAGCGTTGTGGGTGAAACAGTCATAGCGGATGCCACGGATCCATTGGTGTTGGCTGCGCCAGCATAAGACAAAACCGGAGTGTTGGCCGCGACAGATAAAGTGACAGTGGCATCAGCCGAGTTGCCAGCGGAGTTGGTAGCAATCAAAGTGAATTGGGTAGAAGTGAGTGGAGCATCAGGAGTACCCGAGATCACACAAGTTGAAGTGTTGACCGAGGCCCAGGAGGGTAATGCCGTTGTGGAAGCCTTAATTGCACAGTTTGAAATCGCTGCGCCACGCTCTAGAATAGTGGTGGGGCTGACGGAAAAAGCTTCAGCGACGAAGCCTGAAGTGTTTAATGCGCCTGTATAAGACAAAACCGGAGTGTTGGCTGCGACAGATAAAGTGACAGTAGCATCGGCCGAATTTCCAACAGCATTTGTTGCAATCAAAGTGAATTGGGTAGAAGTGAGTGGAGCATCAGGAGTTCCTGAGATCACGCAAGTTGAAGTGTTGACCGAGGCCCACGAGGGTAATGCTGTTGTGGAAGCCTTAATAGCGCAATTTGAAATTGCAGCTCCACGTTCTAAAAGAGTGGTAGGGCTGACAGAAAAAGCTTCAGCAACAATCCCTGCTGTGTTTGTTGCGCCCGCATACGACAGCAAAGGAGTGGATCGTGCCGTCCAAGATTTTGTATGAACCGAGCTATAGAGTCCAACATTGTCTTTGGCGCGAACTTGAATATGGTACGTGGAACCCGCAGTAAAATTTTGACCCGTGACAGACACAGGCGAGGCAGCAAACGGAGTCCAGTTAATGATATCCGAAAGTCCCGATGCCGAACCAATGGAATACTGATACTCGGCAATTCCAGATCCTTCCGTTCCATCACTTGCATCGAGAGTTAAACTCAGCGGTGAGGAGTCCTCAAGAGAGTTGTAAGGAGAATTCAAACTTAAGGAATCACTCCAAACGGGTTCGCTTTCATCAAAGAGATAGGTCACTTTTTTCAAGGCAGAATTGCCATGACTTGATGAGCAACTTGCGTTGCCGGCGAGATCCATGACTTTTGCGGAAAACTCGTGGGTTCCTTCTATCAAGGCGCTACCAACGTCAAGAGTTGTTAAATTCACTCCGCTTAAACCACTTACGGAATCTAGAGGAGCTCCCGCGCAACTACTTCCTAAATGAATAGAAATTTGTTCGGGAATTTCGAAATCATTGCTGACTGAAATTTGAAACGTGGGAAGTGGAATTTGCGAAGGAGATGATGATGGATTTGAAAAACTGATTGCAGGAATTTGTGGCATTCCTGTATCAAGCACATACGAGACATTGGCGGTGGAGCATGAAGAATTGACGGAATTCTGGCCGGCTTTGGCATAAAACACATATGTGCCATCAAGCGAGAGTGCTGGGTTGACGGTGATGTCAGCAAGTAACGACGAATTTGCTGATGCAGATCCTACTGCTTCAGTGCACAAGGAATCTTTGAACAATTGAATGTCATCCCCATTTTGAATATCGCCTCCTGAAACTCGGATCGTGGGACTTGTATCATTTGAAGTGGAGGACGTTGGATCTTGCCGCACCAAAGTTGAAGGTGCACGAAGACTTACGTTTAGCGTGACTGTTGCATCGGCCGAAACTCCGGCAGAATTTGTGGCTTGAAGAGTGAATAGAGTGGCTGCCATAGCAGATGTTGGAGTTCCAGAAATCACACAAGTGTTGGCGTCAACAGCTGCCCAGCTCGGCAGTGCTGGGGTGCTTGCTTTGATGGCACAGTTTGAAATTGCAGCGCCCCGGGGGTTGAGTGTCGTGGGGCTTACGCTGAGCAAAGTTCCAATTTCTCCACTCGTTCCGGTAGCGCCATCGTAGGAAAGAATAGGTGTCGCAGCAGTCACTGCTAAATTAACAACAGCATCGGCAGATACTCCGGCAGAGTTTGTTGCCTGCAAGGTATAGGCAGTGGAACTCAAGATGCCAGTCGGTGTTCCGGAGATCACACAAGTGGTGGGCGCAACACTTGCCCAAGCGGGCAATGCAGTAGTGCTCGCTTTCACTGCGCAATTTGTAATTGCAGCGCCTCTTTGCTCCAAAGACGTAGGAGAAACAGTTAAAGATGTGCCATCAAAAGAAATTTGTGTCCCGGTGGCGCCTGTGTACGAGAGAACAGGAACGTTTGCTGACACTGAGAGGGTAATCGTGGCATCTGCAGAATCTCCAGACACGTTGCTTGCAACAATTGTGAAATCGGTAGCACTCATCACAGCTGTCGGAGTCCCTGAGATAACACAAGTTAAAGGATTGATAGCCGCCCAAGCAGGTAAGGCGGGGGTGCTCGCTTTGGTAGTGCATGAGCTCAGTGGAATTCCAAAATTTTCAAAAGTGCTCGGAGTCACAGACATGAGCTCCCCAATTGTGCCCGCTTTTCCTGAAGAGCTCGCGTAGGAAAGTGTTGGAGGAGTGAGCACAGTCCATTCGATGCTTCGAGGGTTTGACTCCAGCATCACATTGTCAACGGCACGTAAGCTTAAAAAATACGAGCCTGAGGGAGCGAGTGTCAGCCCGCTCACAATCAAGGGGCTTTGAGGATCAAAAACTGTCCAATTGACAAGATCGGTGGAGACATTTTCGCTCGATGGTGGGGTGGAACCCACAGCGTATTCGTATTTCAAAATTCCAGATCCCATCGTTCCATCGCTTGCATCAGCGCTCAGGTTAAACGTTGGTGAGCTGGTGAGGGAATTTGAAGTAAGAGTGGAGAGCGAAGGGAAACTCCAAATGGGTGCGCTTGTGTCTAACAAATAAGTATAGGCAAGAGCTTGGCAACTTTTGTTTCCAGCTTCATCCGTAATTTGGGCACTGAGCTTGTTGTATCCTTCTTGGAAATCTTGCGGGAGAGAAAAATGAAATTCACTTTCGTTTTCTTTATCAAAGAGTTCGGTGACAGCAACAGATGCGTCATCGCAGATTTCAGATGAGAAAATTTCAATTTTTGAATTTTTTTCCAGCTTACCATTTTCAAGAACTTTGAGCGTAAATTCTGGTTTCAATGTTTGTGAAGGATTTGTATGGGGAGTTTTGAGTTCAAGGAGAGGCAGAGTGGGAGCGGTGAGATCGACTTTATATGTCAGTCCGCTTTCAAAACATTGGGAAGCTTCGCCAATCGTCTCACCATCTCTCGTGATTCGAGTCTGTACAAAAAATTCATGCTCGCCTTCCGTCAAAGAAGGTAGGGTAACTTCAAACTCTCGCACAGGAATATCCTGCGCTTTTGTAAAATCAGCACCATCATCTACTAAAATTTCTTTGACAATTTCCGAGCAATTTTTGTCTTTGTAAATTTGAATGAGGGAATTCTTAAAAATATTATTTGCTTTTAAAACAACTATGGGGCTTTCAACTCGGGAAACTAGTTTTTTGAGAGATGAATCTTTAAACGAAGCCGCAAGAGTGTCGGTATTTTCGACATTGCCGCTTCCGACTTTTGAAATTCCAAAAATTTGCGCTCCACAGGCATTTAAAAAAATGATGAAAAAATGGAAGTAAAAAAGACGCGCACGTTTCGCCAATAGCCTCGTGTAATTCTGAGATTTTTTCCATGAGACGTGCATCTGTTTTCAATTTTAACCTTCGGAATAATCTGAAAAGAAAATTAGTTTCTAAATGATTGATTTTGTAGAAGGGAAAAGTGGATTTTGGAAATTGAAGGGTGTACTGTGAGCCGTGTAGTGTGTATATTGTGTTAAAATAATAATAATATCGTGTACTTGATATTGTTTTGAAAGATTAGCTTCCCTTACCCAAATTTTAGCTCTGCGACGTACACACTTCCCGGCCCACAGTCCAAAATCAAACGTGACCAAATTGAGCAGTCACTTCAATCGTTCCCCAATAAAAGTGTATCTGGGAACTTTTCCTAAAAAGCTCAGGTAAGGAATGGCGTGTTTTCCTTCAAACACTTTCACGGTGCGAAAAGTTTGTAACAAAAATTCAGCTTGCGACTTTTTGATAAAAACATGGTCGATGGCAAACCATTTTGGCCAAAAATTTCGGGTCCACCAGGAATGAATTTTAAAATCGTCCCAAAGCTTTTCATCGCTGACAAAAAAATCAACGACGCCAATTCTCCCACCAGTTTTTAAAACGCGATGAGCCTCGTGAACTGCGAGTTCCCAATCTTTCATCATGCTGAGGGAGTAAGAAAAAACTACGCGATCAAAGGATTGGTCAGGGAAGGGGAGCTTCAGCGCATTTCCCATGTGAACATGAACATTTTCCCAGTTATTTTTTTTGATTCGGTCTCGTGCCACATTCAGCAGTGAAGGGCATAAATCGAAAATGGTCACGGAATGAAGTTTTTTCAATTCTTCTGCAAGATATTCTAAATTTGAACCGGTGCCGCCACCCACTTCCAGCCATTTGCCCTGCACCGGTACTCCGATATTTGAATAGATTGATTCTCTTTGAGTGAGGAGACGTGTGCGAAAAGAGTCATAATAGGTGGCTTGGTGCTTATAGAAATTTTCCATACGTTCTGATTGGGAATTGCCTCGGGGCCGAGAGGATAAAAATTTTCTGATGGCATGAAACTCTTTCATGAGATTCCAATCTTCAAGCAACTTCACGGGCTATTTTTTTCTTGAGATCTGCAATGTAAAAACTTCCATAGGTTCTCACTCTATCTTGGAGGTGAAGTTTTTGAGAAAGTTCATTTTGCAGAGTTAATTGAGACATCAGCGGCAACGCTTTCCCATGAACCTTGATTTGAATTTTGTTTAAAAAGTGGGTGTTCAGTCCGGCACTTCGCCAAATGATTCGCGCATTTTTGTCACTACAGTTAAAAATATGCTGCCACTGTTCTTCGAGGGAATGAAAGCTATGGGTGCTGAGCCAGTCCATGTGGTCAAGCAATACAAATTTGGAGATCGGTGTTTGGCAGTTCTTAAAAAATTCAGAGAGGCTGGAGGTGCGGATTTCGATTTTTTGTATGCCACCATTTTTGAGGGATTCAAAATTTTCATATTTCAAATACTCCGGGCATAAATGGGATTTGTAAGCTCCATGAATGTAAACCCACCAAAAGTAATTGTCTTTTAGAGGAGTGTTTAGAAAAACCGAATCCACCGAATCTTTGACAAATTGAGGTACACCTCCGGGATATTGACTCTCTATTTGATATCTTTGAGAGCGGGGAATTCCGAGTAAAGAAAGCGTGAGGTCCCAACTCATCACCTCTGAAATCCATCGATTAAAAAATTTGCTACGAATTGAGGTGTAAAGCGTGCTTTGTTCTTCTAAACTTTCGCATTCAAAAAGGCCTTCAATTTGTTCTTGCAAACCCAGCACTTGAATATAATTCGACAGGACGCTGGCAAAAAGTCCCGAACTTCCACGAAAGTAAAATGTGGGGCGGAAGAGTGATTCTTCGAAAAAATCCGTGTGCTGATCCCAATATTTTTGGGCTTCAATGCTGAGATGCTTTCGAAGAAATTGCCCATAGATTTTTTTGAAGTTGCGGAGGCGGCCATTGCCAAAAATTTGAAAGAACATTTCAAAACTTAACGATTTAATTCCAGCAATTTTTAGTTCCAGCAAGGCATTTTGTTTGGCGTTGACATCAATGGCAAAGATTTTTCGTGGAGATAAAAGAGCGTAGTCAAGGGCGTTGCATCCTGCGGAAGTGATCATCGCAATCGTGTCCGTCTTTCGGATATTCAGTGCTTGACGGTCTACCCGCGGGTCTTCCCAACAGGTGTTGTAAACCAGACTGGATCGGTGAACTTTTTTAAAAACTTGAGAACTCAACCATTCCGTGAGATTTGTTTGCATGGAAAAATGTTAGTGGCACTTTGTTAAAAATAAAGCAAAATCCCTTGCTCATGAAATCCTGTCGCTTTCCTGACAATGCTTAAAATGCTGAAATTGAGGTGAGCTATTATGTTTTTTCAGCCATGTTTTTTCAGTTTAAAAATCGATAATCCTCAATAAATTTTAGATTTTGGACGATAAGCTAGCTACCTTGAAACCTGTAAGTCTTTTCTACCGACTGCGATTATTAGGTATACTTTTGCTTATGATAGCGCATCCTTCAAAAGCCGACGATGTACAAGCTATTGGCGACGGCCAACCTGTGGTTGAGCCAAAAATAAAAACAGAGGTAGAATTAGAAACAGAAGAAAAATTATTTTCTCGCTTCGCCGAAGTCAAAGCTAATGCCGACTTTTATTTTTCAGGAATTTCATCCAAAGATCGTACAACGTTATCTACTGCGAAATATCTGTCTCAAACAAACATCGGCTTGAATTTTCATTGGTTTGAAAACCGCTGGGAGAAAATGAAAACCTTAGTGGGTCTTCGAGTGAGATTTGAGAACTATCAATCAGACTCAGACAATGCGCAATCTTCTATTCAAGGTTCCAAGCAGGTACTTTTCACCTATTCCATTGGCTTGCAGCATAGCCCAACACCTCGTCTTCAAATTTCAGAGTCTTTGCAATTATCGCAAGAGCTCTTTGATGTCGTGGAAGAAAGTAGCAGTTCGGGTGTGACCTTGAGCGCGGCTCTTGTGTCAAAACTTTGTCTAGCGGCCAATTATCAAATTTTTACATTTCAAAAAAATACCGTTTTTTCGGAATTGCAAATTGTAGGCATTGGACCAGGAATCGCGAGTGGCTTTTCTACAAAACCGGGTTTGGGATATGGAATGGAACTCGGCTTAGATCATAACTTTCGATTGCGTTCAAAAATTAGCTCAAAAATCTATTATCACTATCAACGTGCGAGTTCTTCGTTTGTTTTGGCAAGCAGACAGGATCTCGGAGTAAAAATTGGTTATCAGGAGAGCTTTGAGTGATGCAAATTTCAAAATTCATTTTTAAGAAAAAATGGGTCTCTATTTTTTCACTTTTAGTGCTCAGTTCGTGTATTGAGAATCCTTTTGGCTCAAACGGAAAAAGCGATTCCACCATTCCCCCCGATCATCGGCCCGGTACTGGCGGCGAGATTTTAGCCAAAATTCCCGACCTGAGTTATGAAAATAGCATTGGGAATACGGGAACCTTGGGAGTGGAAATGACTGTCACTCCTACGATATTCAACGAAAACGGCGCTGCGCTTTTATCTTGTTCGGTGAAAAGTGGAACAACCGCTCTTCCGAGTTGGGCTACTATCAATGCAAGTGACTGCGTGATTTCGGGTGCACCAACCTTTGCGCTTCCTGAAACAAGTTATACCATTGTAGCTAGCAACTCTGCTGGGACAAGCGAAGATGCCCTCGTGCAGCTATCGGTCACGGCCGCATCTCCTACCTGGCTTGATTCCTTTTCACTGGCTAGTTCTACATCGATCTCTACAACACTTGCCCCAATGGCGAGTTACACGGCGAATGCAACAGATGAAACCGCTTTAGGAGGCATGGTCTACCAATATTCTGTTGGCACAGTTTCTGGAGGAACTGATCTTGTCAATTGGACTGCAGCAAGTGGCACGTCTTTTCAAGTTAGTGATTTAAGTTTAAGTATCGGGGTAAATTATTACATGAACATGCGTGCTGTGGATGCGATGTCAAATGCGTCGTCAGTCCACACAGAATCGTGGCAGGTGATTTCGCTTCCCACTTTATCATATGGAGGAGGATTGACCGCAACAAGAGGCGCGGCAATGTCAATTACCCCTTCAGTCTTAAGTGCTGGCACTGCTGCAACAATTTCAAATTGTTTGATCAGTGCAGGGGGCGCTTTGCCAATGGGCATATCGATAAGCTCAAGCACCTGTATCATCTCGGGAACTCCCACCTCCCTACTTGGTGGAACTGTGTTTAGCATAACAGCGACAAATTCCTTTTCGCAAACAACCACTTCAACTGTGGCACTTGGAGTGAGTGAAGATTTTAGCGATAGTGATAACAGTTCCTCGTCTGGATTTGCTCGTGGAACTCATACGGGAACTTCATTTGACTCTACAAATTCATTTTTAAGATTATCTCAAAGCGGAACTCCCACAAACAATTCCGAACTTGATCAAAGCTGGACGCCGCAATGGAACCGTCTAAAATCTTACTGGCAGTTTAACAACTCTTGGACGCCAACGGTTGGCCCTGCAACTTTTTCGGCAGGAAACGGCGCGACTTTTTCTACTCCTGCCAAAATGGGCACACATGCCGCTGATTTTGATGGGAACAATGATTACGCTTCGACAAGTGTGGATTTAGATTTAGATGCGGAAGGCCAATACACTGTTTCGTTATGGATGAATCCCGAAGAATATGAGGGTGACTGGATCTTTGCACTGCTAGGTGAGATTGGTTATTTAGAGATATATTCCCAATCAGGAACCTACTTTTGTGTCGTTCAAGATGATGGCGATTATACAAATTGTTTTAGCCTTCCGAAACTGAATCAGTGGTACCATGTAGTCATTAGCTATTCGTCCATAGGGTACATTCGAATTTATTTAAATGGAAATGAAGTCGCCAATGAAGCTCCTGGTTTAAGTTTATATCCTGGTCCCTCATCAATTACGTTGGGACGAACAAATTCAGGGGGCAATAACTCTGACATTAAAATTGACGACCTAGCGATTTGGAATGTTCAACTCAGTGCCGATGAAATTCGCAGTGTATACTCCCGCCAATCCCCTAAGTATTCTGGAACTTTTTTATCAAGAGTCTATGACGCTCAAGGTTCAAATGCTTGGGATGGATTCAAATGGTTGACAACTTTGCCTTTTGGAAAAGAATTGCCAGGTGATGCTAATAATTCGAATACCATTAGCGCTGCCGACAGTGAGAGCTCCACTTCCTATTCGTCACTCGTTGGTTCAACAGGGGCGACAACTGACAACAATTTAATGAATTCGCTTGTCGCCATGTATCACATGAATTCTTCGGAAGATGATATTACGAAAATTAGCTCATCGCTCCAAGGAAATGCGTCGTTCACTAGCCATCGAGTTTTGGGAAACTACGCACTGAACTTAGATGGCAATGGCGACTACATGACGCAAAATTATTCTGCTGGTGCAAATGTGGGTGTTGTACCTTCTGTCCCATTTTCGATGAGTGCATGGATTTATATAAATGCCTGGCCGACTTCAAACACGGGAGGAATTTTTGGGAAGAATGGCTCAGACACTCACTACTCTTTGTCTCTTGCCAATAAAAGGCTAAGTCTCCAAACAAGTAGTGGGTCGCCTTACAACTCAAATTTACTAGATGAAAGTCATCTCTTGCGCTGGGTGCATGTTGCGCTTGTGGTTAAGGCCAATAACGAACTCACTTTTTATGTGGACGGAGCGGCACATGGAAGCGCAACGTTTTCTACGACTTTTGATTATTCGGATACGGAATTTGCCTTCGGCGTGATGTTTTCTGAAGGCGGAAACGCCATCAACTATTTCAATGGCTCCATTGACGAAGTGGCAGTTTGGACGCGAGCTTTGCATGTGAATGAAGTTCATCAAATTTATAGACGCGGCGCAAATAGGATTCAATTTCAAACACGGGCCTGTACTACAGCAGATTGCTCGGACAATCCCAGCTGGCTAGGTTCTAACGGCAGCAATGCTCCGTCCTCTTATTTTTCAGAGCTTCAAAACAACACAAGTTTTGGAGCCAGCGGCTTACCCACGGGGCGAATTCTTGTGGGATTCCCGGAACTTTTATTTTCTTGGTTTAGCAATCTCAGCACTCCGAACAATCAATATTTTCAATATCGCGCAATTTTGGATAGTAGCGATTTATCCACAGGATGTGATTATGGTGGAGGCCCAACTTGGTGCGCGCCTGAGTTGAAAAGCGTAACGATTACACCTTAGAAAATTGCAGGAAGTGCCGCATTTCAATTTTTGCTCTTCTACCACTTCTATCAATGACGAACCCAGACCAATGGAAATCTATCTTGGCAAATTTCACAAATTATTCTTTGTTCTGATACTCGCTAAAACTAGTAGCGCCAAAAAACTGGCTTAAAAAAATCATCAAGCAATTCTAAGAAAAGTACGAAATTACCTATTATGGACTCGCTCAAACCTTGGATTGTTAGTTTGGGGTTTTGCTTGGGTGTTTTATTCTTAACTCAGGGTTCATCGGCTCAAATTTCCAACAATTCCCTTTCATGTCCGCATTTGGTCAATCGACTCGCACAAAGCATTAGCGAATCTCAAAACATAAAACAGTCCCGATTGTCGTCGCTTGGGGGCTCTGGAGATCTCTTAGATCCGTTTCCTCACAATTCCATGCCTTTTCAACTCACAAGTCTCATGCCTGCTACCAAATTGCATGATGAATTAAAACTTGTTGATGGAATACAGTGGCCAATGATTCGCTTTCAAGATCCGCTGCATAAAATAAACTTAAACTCGCGAGCTGCTCCTCAATTTCCTGGTGCTCATTCGACAAATCCCACAAAAGAAATTTTGTTGGACGTGCCCGATGACTGGGTCTTACGAGACGCCGCTAAAGCAAGTGACCTTGGCTATCACCTAAAAATATCGAGGGACTTGGAACATTCAAAATTAGTCTTGGATCCAAGAGTGCCCGACAAAGTTATGATGGTACCCAATTCACCCAAAGTCGAAGCATTTCCTGCGACAAGTGGAGGTGATTGGTTTGCGGCGAACAAAAAAATTGATGATTTGGTCATGAGCGATTATCTCAAAAAAGGAATCCTCACGCTGGATGAAATAAAAGAACTTCGTGGCAGCACGGCTCAATCCATCGTTCCACCAAAAATGATACGTTTTGAAATGCGTGATAAGTCCACTCAAGAATTGGTAGGAACTCTTGGCCTTAATGATGGCTCCCGGTCTCCAGGACTCACAATAGCTCCTTCTACTGTGTTTGATGGAAAGCAAATTGCTTCCACGAACCCAATACAAACGGAGGCTCTTTTCCCTTCTCTCAATTTAAGATCAAAGCACCCCGATGCCTTCGAGTTAGTGCGCTATGCAGTGCCATCACCAGATATTCGTGTGCACAGAGTCCTCCATGCCGAGACCAGCCAATATCTCATAAGAAAATATGGATACAACATGCAGATTCTCGACAAAATTCCTATCTACGATCTCACGGTGAAAGCCGATCCCAAACTTCTCACTCGCGCGGTGGAAAAAGGGGGCTTTGGATTTACACAAGTAAAGACTCCGGAGCCATTGAAATTAAAATCCGGCAAGGAACTTTATTTATTTTCCACAAGCGCATTGAATTATGTTCGCGCTGTAAATCAAATGCTTTCTCCCAACATGAGTAAAGCGGATATTGCAATGTGGGACGAAGCCGTGAAAGAGCTGGGTCAGGGTTCCGCTCTAACGGGCTTTCCAGTTGGACGATGATGCTCAATCATCATTTTCCAGACAGCATAAGTGTCCTTTTGAATTTCTTCAAAATCGCTTTCATTTTTTAATTTAGAAGAATAGTAAAGACCCATTCTTCCAAACAAATAAGCGTGCATTTGCACAGTGAGTTTTTCAACATTCTCAATGGAGGGATAAAGTCCCTGTCCCACGGCCTCATAATATAAACTTTGAATTCTTCGACGGGCCGTTGCCACGAGATCTGAATTTGAAATCGGCATAAATTTAGCGAGGGCCGTGGAGCTCAGATAAAAAAAATACACAAGAAAAGATCCATGCTTTGGAAATTCTTTCCCCCAGTTCAGCATCACGACGATGTACTGGAGCAGGCCATCAAATGGCAGAGTCGCTCTTGTGTTCTGAAGATTTATTTCAATGAAGATATGGGCATTTTGAAGAACATACTGGACTGTGGAAGCCTCCACGGAAGCTTTGCCTTCTCCAGAAAAATAATAACGTGCTGATGAAAACGCCAAGCCTGCGCGCTTGGCAACTTTTTGAAGAGTGACCTGGGTAATGCCTCCCTCAAAGCAAAGATCCAGGTACGCTTCGATGACCTGCTTTTCAACATCGTTAAATTGCCTGAGTTGCATAAATTTAAGCTCCGAAATGAAGTTATCCTTGATTCTTTCGTAAATTCAATACCTTAATCTTAGCACATTTGAAAATAATAACAATATTTATGATATTAATATTAATTCTTTTGACAAAAATAACAACATTTCATATAACGCACTGCACAGTAATCGCAATATTGCGCTTATCTTAATGAACAATGGAACCTGTAAAACAAAGGAGACTTATGAAAACTCAAATTCTAACCCTAGCCCTCATCAGCGCGAACTCAATTTTTGCACAAGAAGTTCGCCTAGACGCACCCACTGCAAATGATGCTGCAAAGACTCTTCACGCAAGCTGCGGCGAGGTGGACGAAACTTTTGACACTCACACAGGAAAGTTTGTCAAACCCGAAGGAGCAGTCTGTCTGCTCTCTGGAGGATTTCAGGCTCAAACAGTGCTTTTCATTCGCGCAGATTCGCTGCCCAAACATACTGCAGAAATCCTTGAAGGAGGAGTCGGAGTTTGGAATATCGCATCACTCACTCAAGATGCGTCTGCAGAAAACCTCATTCACTTAAAGGCTGCAACTCCCGCAGATTCCGCGTTCAAAAATGAAGTCGTGGCGCAGGTCGTGGGGACACAGTCCAATTCCTACATCGCGAATCCCCAAAGTATAAGTTATAGCATCGCTCACGATGATAACATCATTGGATTTTACAAAGTGAATGCTTTGAAAGCCATCAGGCCAATGAGTGAGGCAAACTATGTCCTAAAACTTCGGGCAAACGCAGCGGTGAATAAATGTCTCGCGATGCTGAGATCTGAAGTTTCAAAACAAAATGGTGCGCTGGCAATCATTGACTTCAATCAACAAGAAATCAAAGTTGCTGCTGGCCTCGTATTCATAAGCCGGTTGAAAGATGGAGAAAGCAAATTTTCTCAATCCTGCGTGTCGAGTGTGGATGAGATTTAAGTCCGGATTTTAAATTGTCACCAGAGCTCCATCTCAATGCTTGCTTGAGATGGAGCTCTGCTGCATTTTTGTCCTAGGAAATAGAGTTGGCACAAAATGAATGTTAGAGAGATTTTATGAATACTAAGAGAAAGCGATTCATCAAAATTTTTCAGATCCTTGGGGTTTTTTTGTTTCTCCTCATCGTGGTTTTTTTTGCGGGACCAAGATCGACAATTGATTACCAAGCATTCAAGCAATCTGAGCGCGTGAGTGAACTCAAAAAAATTCGAGAGATGTCAGTCGATGAAATCAATGAGTATTTTTCTAAAATTGATGTCAACAAGCCTCATTTGAACGTCGAACTTAAGAGCAGAATATTGTGGCCAAATGGAAAAGTGCAACGGTATTCAAATGCCGTTCTTTTTTTACATGGATTTTCGGCGTCGCCACTTGAACTAACGCCTTTAACTGAAAAGTTGAGCACAGACTTCCATGTTCCCGTAGTTTCTCCCTTGTTTTCGGGGCATGGGCAAGATGCAGATGCGATGTCGAGTGTTAAAGCCGAAGACTGGTTGTTTGAATCCCTGCGGGCATATGAAATTTCAAAGAAAATTGCTGACCACGTGGATGTCATCGGCAGTTCAACGGGGGCAACTCTCGCCTACATTATTTCTGCCATGGGAGACGCACAATTTAAACACATGGTTTTTCTGTCACCTAATTTTGGTCCCAAAGATTCTCGTTCTGAACTCATTACAGGTCCTTGGAGTCAGCTCATTACGAATCTCATTCAGGGTCCTTACTATTCTTGGGAAGCAGCTTCCGAGTTGCAAGGCAAGAGATGGCTGACTCGAATGAGCTCACGCGTGCTCCCAGAAATGATGAGTCTCGTGAAGTTTGGTCGCGAATTAAGCGGACAAAAAATATCATCAAAATGCCTCATGCTGTACACCCCACATGACACCGTTGTGAGTGTTGAAAAATTAAAGTCCAAATGGGCAACCATTGATTGCCAGGAAAAAAGGGTTCATGAAATCAACGATTATTTTCGTCATGTCCTAGCGGGTGAGTCGGTTGCAACGCCTGAGGTCACCGCTGATCGACTGAAAGAAATCGAAGATTTTTTTGAATATTGATTTTAGATTTTAGTGGTAGCCGCATTTTCAGAATCCAAGGCAATCCCCTTTTGTGGATCGCCTTGGCCATAATATTTTTCTCTTATGTCACTGACTCTACTATGGTCGAAGGTGCTTCTATTGGGGTCGTCGAAGGTACTTCTATTGTTGTCCCAATTCCCGCATCATCAATTTCTTCTTTGGCAGCAGTTAACTCTTCGTCAGAAAGTCCAAAGTCAACAACTGTCGGCGCATCTTCAAACTCGAAAGTTGGAGCTTCTTTACCTGTATCAAGTTCTGGTGCAAAATCGCCTTCCATAAAGGCAACAAGCGACTCACTCAGTTTTTCCATAGGATTGTCAGAACCTAGGGCATCATCAAAATTTACCGTTTGACCATCTTCGTTAACAAAAGCGATGTCTTCGAGCCCCATCTTTCCATCGAAACTTCCATCAAGGGCGTCACCGGCAAACGCAGCAATTAGTGCTTCATGGTCCATATTCAAATCTTCGGTCATTTGCGAAAGGCCGGCTAAGAAGTAAGCCATTTTGCCTGCTTCACTTTCAGGATCAAAATCTTCAGCATAAATATTGGCAGGCATCAGGTTGGGATCAAAACCAATCGATGCTTCGAGGAAGTTATTTGCGTTTTCGATTGCCGCTTTTAACGCCTCGCTATCGGTTTCTTCTCCGGCAGCTAGCAGTTTCGCTACCATTTCAACTTGGATTGAAGTGAGTGCTGAAATGCCTAAACCCTCGGAATAATCTTCCGTAATCATAGATATTTCTGAAAGCATCACAGCGATTTCTTCGCTGTTCGTAATGGCTTCGCCTGTGGCTTCGTCGACATAGGTTCCGCCGCTTACTTTGCAAAGCATAGGATCTGTTTTTTCTACACCTGCCGGTAAAACTAATGGCAAGCTGTAAGTGCCGTCCGACGACGTTGCTGCATCGGTTCCTAAAAGTTTGTCGGCCTTGCCTTCGTCATCCACTGAGTAGCAATTCACTTCTGCATTCGCGATTGGGCCTAGAGCTGCCAGCCCACTTACGATTATATTAGAATTAGAACCTTCTTGAGCCTTTTCCGAACACGCGCCTAGGGAAAGAATGGATCCCATAGCGATACAAAATAAGTATTGGTTGGATTTAAGCATCATGAAACGTACCTCCATATAATTTTTGAGAATTCAGTTGTTAAAAGGTAGCAGACATCAAAAAAAGATTGGCTTTAATTTTAGATGAAGATTTCTGCACAACTAAGAAATGTGTGATTTCAAGAACATATTAACAACAAATGGAGTCAGCTGAACTGTACATTAATAATTGAGCTCAGTTTCCCAACTTAGATATTCATTAAATGTTTTTAGCTTCGAGCGGTCTCCAAAATCTTGCTCCAAGTAGCTTGTCCCCGGAGTAGGGGCAGTTTTTCCAGCCGGATTTGGAACCGTGGAAAACTCAAAACTCTTAAAATCTTTAAAAGCCCGGGCAGCTTGCTTAAAGTAAAGTGGCGGATAGGCCACTTTGTTTAAAATGAGGGGATTGATTTGTTTGTCGATCGGTAAAAGTGCATTGATCAAGCGCGAAGCCCCATCGGCACAATTGTTTCCTGTTAAAACGGCAAATCCCCAGTTAAGTTTGTCGCCACCATTTTTAATGATTTGCAGCAATTTGGCTTGGTCTTTATTGAGGGCAATCGCATGAATCGAAGTTCTCATGTGACGGAGAACAATTTGAGTTTCTATCCAGTCCCAGAAATTCGAAACTCTCAGCATGTTATAAGTTTTGGAATCAATTTTAAAGGGCAGGGCGACTTCTGAACCCATAATGTTTTTTGCACCAGCATTAAAAATTGTGTCGAGTTCTGGACCATTTTGAAAATAGCGAAGCGCAAAAACAGCATGGCCTGCATCTAAGGCGCGCAGAATGGCGTTCGAATCTTCTGCTACATAATTAAACTGTCGGGCGATAAGCAAGATAGGATCCCCTTTTTTGAGGGCGCGGACAGATTTCATTTCCGTAGCTTCAAATTTAAGTTTGAACCACAATGCTGCAAGTTCATCGTGGACTTCAGAGCCGGAAAGGCGTGAAACAAAATATTCTTTTGCACGCAACTCTAAATTGCCATTGGGATCGCTTGGTAGATTGAGATTTACAAAAAGTTGCACGGCGAGTTCAAAATCGGCATCATCTTTTGCGGCGAAATCAAAAAATGCCCGTGCCAATTGGAGAGTCGTTGGCTTCGAGCCGCGGGGACTTTCCAAAACTAGTGAAGACACGCTAAAGCGCGGACCTTTTGATGCATCAAATTCCTGTGTCGAACGTGTTAGCCTAAGTTGTGCACCTTCGCGCAGATAGAGTCTTTCGTCTCCATAGAGATCTAAAAAATATTCCGGAAGGTTGATAAAATCGCGGAGCTTTTCTTTTGTCGAAGATGGTTCCCGACTGTCAGATAAAAACAGCCCAGCGGGTTGGAGTTCCTCACTGTTGTGGGAACTTGCACAAGACGCTAAGAACAAAGGTGCACTCAGGATAAGGGACAAGTTGAAAGCAAAAAATAATTTTTTGGAAAAGCGAGAAAATCTCATGAAGAGATTATAACGAGTTCTATACATTTGTTGCAACTTCTATTGTTTAACAAGAAGCACTGAAATATCAGACATAGGTTCCATTTTAAATGTATCAAAGGAGTCAAAATTTCGTCAGGGTATCTAATTAAAATTTTCTGCGTAATATTAGAGGTGCAATACGATATGAATAAACGAGAAAAAAATAATCGAGGCTCACTTTTCATGGGAGTGATTGCGCTGAGTGCGGTTATGGCTCTTGCCGTGTTTTTTATCCTGCGTCGTCAAAGTGAGTCCGTAAAAGTTATTCTTATGGAAGTCTCCGATGCGCAAAGCCGAAGACTTTTATCCGATGCCGCCATGAAACTAGCCAGCAAGCTTCAGGATGATCGGTTGTTTTATGAGAATGCATACGATTGTGACACCTCACCAACGTTCAAGCATCTTCTCGATGTTGGCTTTCCGGCGGAATATCAAAATGTTTATTTTTCGTGTCACGTTCCCATTGCCCTCGGAGAATTTTATTTAAAGCTTGAAATGCGCAAATCTTTAAATAGCAAATCTGGGAGTGGTATTTCAGTCCAAGGCACGAAGTGTCGAAAAACTATTTTTTCCTTTAACGTGAAGGGTCCAGGAAAAGTTTCTTTTGAATACAATCCAGCAATTGCAGATCCCAGTGATCACAAATGGAGTGGGGGACCTGTTGCACAAGCAGCCTGCGCCGTGAACTCGACCTGCTATGAATGGCCTGCTCCTACAACACTTCCGCACACAATTGTTTTAAAATCTACATGCTCTTCTTCGATGACCAAAGCACATCTTAACAATTCAAATATCTCAAAACTGAACACAACATTTAAGGATATGCCCGGCCTGGATTGGATCAATCTCAACTATAATAGTCTGACCTCACTTGCGGGCAATACTTTTCAGGGGCTCTCGAATCTTGAACAACTTCACCTCTTTGACAACGATCTTGGCCCTGCGCTTGATTCGAGTCTTCTTTCAGGACTTACAAAATTGAAGACACTAGATTTGCGCTTTAATATTTTAAAATCATTTCCTGCAGATCAGTTTGCGACAAACGCAAAACTACAAACGATGTATTTAGCAAATAACAAAATTGGTCCAAATCTTTCGGGGACCGACTTTCCACCCACATTGCTTGCGCCGCTCGTAGATTTGGACTGGCTCTATATGGAATTTAATGAATTGGAACGAATAGTTCCGAACTCCTTTTCGACCAATGCCAAACTTAAAGATCTCAATTTAAGTCATAACAAATTGCCAAATCTTGAGTCTGGAGCCTTTAATGGACTCGTTGAACTTCAAGCCATCCACTTTTTTAACAATTTGCTCACCCCACAGTTACCGGCAGATATTTTTAGTCCGCTTGTGAAACTTCAAACTTTGGATTTACGATACAACCAGCTCAAGTCATTTCCGCCAACGCAATTTTCAGCGAATACGAAGTTGAGAACGATTTATTTATCTTATAACAAAATTGGTCCAAATCTTACAGGGACTGATTTCCCTTCCACATTGCTTGCGCCGCTCGTAGATTTGGACTGGCTCGAAATGACGAATAACGAAATTGCAAGATTAGTTCCCAACACATTTTTGACTAATGCAAAACTTAAGGAACTCAATTTAAGTTATAACAAATTGGCAAATCTTGAATCTGGAGCCTTCAATGGACTCGTTGAACTGCAAGCCATTCACTTTTTTAACAATTTGCTCACCCCACAGTTGCCGGCGGATATTTTTAGTCCACTTGTTAAACTTCAAACTTTGGATTTACGATACAACCAGCTAAAGTCATTTCCGCCAACGCAATTTTCAACAAATACAAAGTTGAGAACGATTTATTTAGCAAATAATGAGATTGGTGCAAATCTTACAGGGACTGATTTCCCTTCCACATTGCTTGCGCCGCTTGTGGATTTGGATTGGCTCTATATGGAATATAATGAAATTGAAAGATTTGTTCCCAACACCTTTTCGACAAATGCAAAACTTAGAGAGCTCAATTTAAGTCATAACAAATTGGCAAATCTTGAGTCCGGAGCCTTCAATGGACTCGTTGAATTGCAAGCCATCCACTTTTTTAATAATTTGCTCAGTCCGCAATTGCCGGCGGATATTTTTAATCAACTAGTAAAATTGCGCAGTTTGGATTTAAGGTATAATCAGCTCAATTCAACCTACTTAAATCAGCTTTTGCAGACTTTGCTGACGACAAATGATTTGAGATATATTGGCATTGGTTTTCAGATTCCAAAGCCGGCTATTGCCAATGTAAACGTTACTGCGCTGACGAGCAAAGGTGTTGAAGTATCTTATGACCCCTAAGAATACGAAGTGGATGAATATTGAAGATTGAGTCAAAACTCAGGCTTTTGTGAGCGTAGTTTGTTTTGCGGTAGAGCACTTCATTAATATAAAGCGAAATTCTTTTTCAGTGACAGGAGTTATCGAAAGCCGATTTCCCTTTCGTAAAATGATTAAATCTTTCAGCTGATCGAGAGTTTTTATTTTTTCTAAACTTAGGATATTTGCAAATTTTTCAACAAACGCGACTTCAACACAAAGCCAGCGGGGATTTTCGCGATTGGAAGTTGAATCGAAATAGGGACTCTTGGAATCAAAAGCAGTTTGATCAGCTTGAGCTTCACTCGCAACAGTCCCTAGCCCTGCAATGCCCGGTACTTCAGCATTCGAATGATAGAAAAGAACTTGATCGCCAATTTTCATGGAATCTCTCATAAAATTTCGGGCTTGATAATTGCGGACACCGCTCCACAGAGTTTTAGAATCTCGTTTGAGATCATCGATAGAATAAACATCGGGCTCGCTTTTGAGAATCCAGAAATTCATAGGAGTTGCTTCTGCTAAAGCAACACTCAACAATCAAGAAAAATGTGATCAGCTACTTTTTAAAAAATGCTAAAATCTTGGGAACCACATCGACCGCAATTAAAATCACCACGATCCATTCAATGATTTCCATGCGCCTTGTGCTGGCGCGATCTCGCTGATCGGTGATAACGTCCCGCAGGACTTGAAGTTTTTTATCAATGCCAGCCGAAAAGACTTTTAAAAACATCCGCTGAATGCAGAGCTCATAAATTCTTACCAAATACGAATCACTTGCAAATTTGTAACTTTGCTCTACGCGCTCCACCAAAATGGTTGAATCAAGATGCAAAAGATTAAGTTTTCTGGATTGAGGATCAAAAAAATCAAAAAAGCGCTTGTAGCTTTTGTGATGAGCTTCGCTTTCGTCAAAAAGATTTTGCAAAGATTTGTCCAATTTGGCATCCACAATTCTTAACTCTAAACTTTGGACGTTCAACAGCTCAAACACATCGATAACTTCGTTTGAAGTTTCATCAAAAACTAAGGCTCCCGTTGAACTCACAAAAGCAATGTCATCATCACTATATGTGACGGAAGGATTCAAAGTGCGATCGATTTCGACTTTGCCAATGGGTTCTAAACTTTGACGTAAGGTTTGTGCAATGGGAATACAAAGATCTTGAGTAATTTGATCGGTAGTCAATCTCGGAACGAGACCTCGAATATTGAAAACATTGAATTGCGTGGGTGTAGGAAAAAAATCCGGACTCACCACGGCTGCTTTGGCTTGCCTAAAAATATCTTCTGCAACTCTTTGCGCCGAAAGTAAAAGTTCTTTAGAGTGGCTCACTTCAATAGCCAGGTTAGGAAGTTCCACGACCTTTTCGGTGAGTTCACAAATGAACTCAAGTGACAATGCCCCTATATCAAAAAAAGTAGCATAGACTTGAAAGCTTCGAAGTTCTTTTCCGATTTGCATGCGTACGGAATCAAAAACAAGGCGAAGCGGCAGCGGATCACGGCCAATGTTTCGATTGAGGAAATTATACCCCACAGGGTCCCTGCCACGTTGTGGAAAAAGATCCGGAATTTGAGCAACCTTGATCTCAAAACCTATGTCGAAGGCAAAAAGACAGTGCAAATAACCATCATGGATAGAAACATCGTTGTTTGCAGTCATCCTTTGAATTCTAGTCGGACTCGGTCTAATGTCGAGTCTAGAGTATGCAAATTTTCAAGAAGAGCGAAAAATTTGAATTGCCAAATCAAGCTGAGCAAATATTGCTCCACCAATTGACCGAAGGTCCCGCAAATCTTCTCCTTATTGGTGGCGTGCATGGCGACGAACCTGAAGGTTTTTTTTTGGTTGAGAAATTTATCAATACCCCTGAGCTTTGGTTAAATCTCCAAGGAAAGGCGAATTTGTGGGTCATCCCTCGATTAAATCCCTGGGGAGCTGCAAACAATTCCAGAGTTAACAAAAATGGCGTGGATTTGAATCGCAATATGCCTACAAAAGATTGGGTGGGGAAGAGTCCCAGTCCCAGGTATTTTCCAGGTCCCAGTGAAGGGTCAGAATCCGAAACCCAAATTCTCATTTCAATTATCGAGCAATTAAATCCTCGTTTGATTGTTTCCGCTCATTCCTGGAATCCTATGATCAATTACAACGGTCCTTGCTTAAAAGTGGCAAAACATATGTCGGATGTTACGAAATATATTTTGAGCGATGATATTGGTTATCCAACGCCCGGATCGTTGGGGACCTGGGCGGGGTGGGAGCGCAAAATTCCCGTGATTACCCTAGAAATCGAACGCGCTTTGAGTGAAGAAAAAATTTGGGCAACTCACGCTTTGCCATTGGCGTCGACCTTAGTTTTTGCCTCTTTGCATGAGAAATTGGATTGAAGAATTTTTAGAAATTGGAAAATGAGATGTCAGAAAAAATTGAAAAATTAAAAAATATTATCGAAAGCGCTTTTGATAATCGGAATCTGTTAAAGGACGTCGAGATTCGTGCCCGAATTGAAGAGGCAATTGAACTTTTAGATGCGGGTTTGTTAAAGGTTGCCCACGCGCCTCAGGTCGGCGGAAATTTTGAAGAAGCTTGGTTAGTCAACGAATGGATTAAAAAAGCAATTTTACTTTATTTCGCAATCAGCGAATCTCTTGAAATGCCCGACCCCCCATTTAGTTTTTTTGACAAAATTCCATTAAAGAAAATCGATAAAAATAGTGGAGTCCGTGTGGTTCCCGGCGCGATTATTCGTAGAGGATCTTTTATTGAAAAAGGTGTGATTGCCATGCCTAGTTTTGTGAACATCGGGGCGCACGTCGGCGCGGGAACCATGATTGATACATGGGCCACCGTTGGTTCTTGTGCTCAAGTCGGAAAAAATGTGCATTTGTCAGGAGGCGTGGGCATCGGAGGAGTTTTGGAACCATTGCAAGCGCAACCGGTAATTGTGGAAGACAATTGTTTTGTGGGTTCACGCGCCATTCTTGTCGAAGGTGTAAGAATTTGCGAGGGAGCCGTGATCGGTGCAAATGTTGTCATTACCGCTTCCACAAAAATCTACGATGTTTCAACCGCAACACTTCAAGAATACACAGGCTTTATTCCCCCTCGAAGTGTGGTCATTCCAGGAATGCGGGAAAAACGGTTTCCCGCTGCGAAAATGGGAGTTCCTTGCGCGCTAATTATCGGAAAGCGCAGTCAAAGTACTGACGAAAAAGTTTCGTTAAATGACGCTCTGAGGAATTTTCAAGTTTCTGTTTAAGCATTTTTTTTGTTTCGTCAATTTTCCGATATCTCCTGAATACATTCTGCAAAAAATTCTTCCGATAAGAAATGTGCAGTATGTTTGCCATTTTGAGATCTATTTTTTTTAGAAATACCCTGTTGGTATTTCTTTGTTTGCAGACTGCTTGTAACTTTTTAGAACAACGTCCAAGTTCCGCCACAAAGGATCCAAAAAGTCGCAACCCCATTTCGCCATCAGAGCTTAAGCTCATATTAAAAGCTTCAGATGATCTGTTGTACAGCAATAGCGAAAGCAAAGAGTTAAAACTCGTCGTGAGTGAAACTCCAGATGATTTTAAGTTGAGTATAAACAGTGATTGCGCTGATGGACAATTTGAGCCCTTCAAAGAAATAGTGATTGTCGCCTTGCCAAACCAAAATGCGCCAAACATCATCTATTCACAGGTACGCAAGGGTAATAAACTTTCGAATTGTGATTCAATCACAATAGTTCACGATTCTATTGCACCCGAAGTTGAAATTTTAAACCAAGACACTTTTGCTGGGTTGAGAGGAGAATTTCTACCAATTGACGGCGTTTGTTCCGAGGACCTTAGTATAAAAATTCTAGCAGACAACACTTCTCAAATATTGGCAGCAAATTGCCCGATGGGTAATTTTAGCGAACGATTTTATGTGGGTCAGTTAAACGCTACTGTAAATTACACGCTAGAAATTTTTGATTTAGCGGGTAATCAAGCAAGTCAAAGCATTACCGTTAATTTTGATAATCTGGCACCGATGCTGACGGGAATTGTGATCAATAACGGGGCCACAAAAACATCGCTCCTGGATGTTGTTATTGGATTTAGCTCGCAAGGCAGCGCGAGCGAAGCGTACATTAGCCAATCGGAGAACTGTACAGACGGAGGAACTTGGAGAAGTTTTTCCGAATCTTTGCCCTGGAGATTGGAGAATGAAAATTCCGAAAATCGTGTCTTTGCCAAACTTCGAGATTTGGCGGGCAATGAAAGTTTGTGTCAAAGCGCAAGTATCTTGCATGAAATTAGTGGTCCTCAAGTCTCCATTCTGCCACCGAACGGAACCCGACTTTTAGCAACACAATTGTCTCCGCTGCAGTTGGGTGGCAATTGTAATGAAGTTGGTAGAAATCTGGTGTTTAGCGGGGCGATTCAAGGAAGTGTTGCTTGTGACTCGCAAGGGAATTTTAGTTTACAGCGAAACCTTTCGTCGCTGCCCGACGGCAATATCGACTTTTCCATTAATTTTTCAGATGCCGAAGGCAATCAAATGCCCACTCTGCAAGTGAGGTATCTGAAAGACACAAGCTCGCCAAATTTAACTTTGAGTAGTCCAAGTGCGGGTCAAACCGTGGGAAGAAATATTGTGCTTCAGGGAACTTGCGAATCAACGCTTCCCATATTGCTGTCTGGATCAGCGTTAAGTCAAAGTGCTTCCATCAATTGTGTTGGAGGAGTTTTTTCGCACAACATCACTCTCGCAGGTAGTGATGGCAGCCGCACATTGGTAGTTTCTCAGACCGATTTAAACTCCAATCAAAGTCAGATTTCTAGGGAGTTTCAACTCGATGTCACTCCTCCACAAAATCCAAGTTTCCAAATCAATCAAGGAGCTGACGAAACTACGGACTTGCTTGTTGAATTGGAACTTTCGGGCGTGGGTGCCAGTGAGTTTTATCTTTCGCAAAATGAAAATTGCCTGACGGGTGGCAGTTGGCAAAGTTTTTCACAAAATAGTTCATGGACCTTACGAGATTCGAATGCAGTTAACCGACTCTTTTTGAAGATGCGAGATTCCGTTCACAATGAATCAGCTTGCCTTGAGCAGAGCATCTTACACTTTACTCCCCCCACTTTAAGTTTAAGCACTCCTGATCTGCAATCGATTGCAAATGCTCTCAACGCAACGCAAATCGAAGTGAGCGGAAATTGCAGTGTCATTGGATCCAATGTGAATATAAATGGTGCAATCAGTACATCAGCGCCTTGCGAAGTTGGCGGCAGCTTTGAGCTAAATCTTGATCTCAGCACTTTGAGTGAAGGTCCTCATTCCTTCACCGTTGGACATTCAGACAGCTGGGGTCACAGTGCGCAAACTATAGAATTTGAAATTGTCAAAGATACTTTGGCTGCGAGTTTATCAATAGTAAGTCCGGCAGTGGGTGCAGAGATTGGGCCCGCTAATGTGGCGCAGTTTAGAGTTCAAGGCTCGTGTTCGGAAAGCCTCGAACCGGTAAAACTTCTTCTGCCATTTGCACAAGAAGTTTTTTGTGATGCGAATGGAAGCTTCTCGATAGACCTTGACCTTCGAGCCCAGCCAAACGGAAATGTTTTGGTCAAATTTTCGCATCAAGATCTCGCCATGAATTCTGCGGCAGCAGCAGAAAGAACTTTTGTAAAAGTTTCAGATCCATTGAGCTTTTCAAATTTTAAAATTGATAACGCCGCAACCTTCACTAGCGATACAGAAGTCAGTTTAAGTTTCACAAGTACGGGAGCATCGCATATGTCAATTTCAAGTGTACCCGACTGTGGAGGAACAGACACTTGGATCCCGATTCAAAATCCCAAACTTTACACTGTGAGCAGCGGGCAAGGTGAAAAAGTTGTTTCGCTAAAGCTTAAAGCACCATCTGGTGAAGAAACTTCGTGCCTCACCCAAAGCATTACTCTTGACTCAGTAGCTCCTGTGATGACGCTCGCTCTACCCACTGAACTCGAAGTTTTGGGAGATTCTGAGTGGGGTGTCGAAGGCGTTTGCGAAAACTCATTAAACATTGATATTAACTATGGAGCTGATTTGAGCGGCGCAAGTACGGCAGTGTGTGACAATGGACAATTTAGAACGGTGGTTGCGGTTTCGGAATCAGCAGCGAATGGGCAAAAATCGTTGACTCTTAGCCAGCGCGATTTGGCCGGCAATCTGAGCTCTCAAACAAAGGTCATTCGGTACAAAAAATTTCTCGACATCGCAGGGGCCATCTATACTCAAGCAAAACTCTCAGACTCTTCTCAGATCATAGGAGGTGATTTTCAATTTGCTTCGCAAAAACGAGTGGGGTCCATCGTGGCAGTTGATTCATTGGGAAACAAAAGATCAGACCTTTCATTTGTTCGAGGATTTAACGGCACAGTGAATGTTATTTTGCCCATGCCGGACGGGTCCATAATGGTCGGAGGCCTATTTACCCACTACAGAGGGCTCAAAGCATCCAACATTGCTCGAATTCAATCGGATTTAACTTTGGATTTGCAATTCAGTCGGCAATTTTTGAGCGAAGGGACAAACGGGGAAGTGAAAGCATTGCTCATTCAAGGAACTAGTCTTTATGTGGGTGGGGCTTTTACTCAGTATCGTTCGGCTTCCACAAATCGAATTGCAAAAATATCGTTAACAAGTTTCGAAGCTGATAGTGCGTTTAGTCCCGCATCAAACGGTTTCAATAATACGGTAAAAGCAATGGCACTTCTGGGAACGAAAGTTGTTGTTGGAGGAGACTTTAGCAGCTATCGAACGCAGAGTTCGGAAAAAATTATTGTCTTAAATTCAGATGGCAGCAAGGACACAAGTTTTAGTCCTCCTAGTGGCTGCCCCAACGGATCTGTTAACGCTGTCGGCATTTTAAGCGGAAAGATTGTCTTTGGCGGAACTTTTACAAAATGTGGTTCTGCCAACACTGTAAACAATATTGCTTTAGTCTCAACAACAGGTGGATTGACAACAAGCTTTTCCGGAACGGGATTTGGCGCAGGCGTGAATGCGATTTTGGTGGATAACACTCAGGTTTACATAGGAGGCGCTTTTACGACCTACAGAAGTGCAACCGCAAAAGGTATCGCCTTGCTTGATTCAACGGGTACGCTATCAACAACATTTAACCCCTCGGGCACGGGAACGTCTGGCGTGATTTATGCTATTCATAAAAGTGGATCTTCATTGTACCTGGGTGGGAAGTTTAGCGATTTTAGAGGACTTCCCGCATTCGGTGTTGCAAAAGTCAGCGCTACGACAGCTGGACTGGATATGAGCTTTAACCCCTCAAGTGGCAGTAATGGCACCTCAGGAACTGTATTGAGTGTAGTGTCTAGTCCTGATGACAATGGAGTTATTTTGGGTGGAAACTTTCACAGTTACCGCCCGGAAATACTTGTAAACAACATCATAAAACTTAACAATGACTCTGATTTTGATAGGACATTTAGTTCGCAGTCGTCAGCCAATGGTTTTCAAGGCGGCATAGTGAACACGCTTTGGGTGGACGAGGAAGATAATATTTTTGCAGGAGGAACTTTTACTCAGTATCGCGGCACGATTTCTGCAAATCGCATTGCAAAACTTTCATCAAATGGAAATTTTGATTCACAATTTTACTCTACGGGTGCAAATCAAGGATTTAATAGTTCGGGCTCGGTTGTTTCTTCTATTGTTGGCGATAATGATTCCATATTTGTTGGTGGTTCATTTACAAAATATCGCAATCTCACTCAAAATAGTTTGTCACGCTTAAACAAAACAACGGGAGAGCTGAATACGAGTTTCAATCCAACAACAGGAAATTCAGGGGTGTCTGGTGGAACCGTTCAGGTGTTGAAACTTTTAGGCTCTCCAGCAACGCATATTTTTGTGGGAGGTTCTTTTAGTTCCTATAAAGGATCAGACAATGGAAATCGTCTAGCCAAAATTGCAATTTCAAATGGAATACTTGATGCGACATTCAACTCGGGAACAACGGGGCCTAATGGAAGTGTAAAAGCCATGGATTGGGATTCTGATGGACTTGTGATCGGTGGGACATTTACCAGCTATAGAGGTACAAGCGGCGTCAACCGACTCATCAAAGTGGATTTGAATAGTGGGGCACTGAAAACTGTTTTTCAACCGAGTTCTGGTGTGGTGGGGGTAAATGGCGATGTGAATGCCGTACTCATTGATGGCTCCCAACTTTTTGTTGGAGGACTTTTTTCAAGTTACCGCGGGACAAACGTATCAAATGTGTTCAAGGCCAATGCAGCAAATGGGCAGATGGACACAAGCATCGGTGGGGCCTTGGGACTTGGTGTGAATCAAGCGGTGAATTCTTTGATGATTGATCAATCCAATTTAAATGTCGTCGGGACTTTTGATCAAAGTCGAAACAAACAAAGTCCTGCTAGAGTAAAGTTAGACCTGAGCACAGGCGAATGGGCTGAGTGAGCAGAGTTAAGATTTGATGAAGAATGAACCACCTTTGAGAGAAGTCCGTCTGTTTGATTGAGAGATCAAAAGGGGGGGACATGAGAAGCAGTTTTTTTCATCCGATCATTCTTGCAGGACTTTTCACAGTTGTCGTAACAAGTGAGGGGACAGCAAAATCTACGAGTAAAACAATTCCGCATCAAGCTGAAAAAGAAGCGCCAGCCGAAACTATTTTGCCTGCCGCACCAGTTATCAGTGATCAAGATGCCGCAAAGCAAAGACAAAAAGAACTCAAATCCCAACTCGTGGATTACAAAAAAGACTCATCCAAGGAGCCGCTCTACCAAGATGGGAAAACCAATTGGTGGCGCCAGATGGAAGTTTTGGCGGCTGAAGAGCGAAAAGTGTATATGGATGCTTTCAAAGAAAATTCAAAAAATTATTCTGCGGACGAAAAGAGCGGGATTGAAAAACGACTCATTGAACAGAGCAAAATCTATGATGATTGGAAAGAAAAAACACAACTAAGATTAGACAAACTTCGCGAAGATAAGAACATGAGTGCGGAAGATATGGAGCCACTTTTGAAAGACATTAAAAAACAAATGTATGTCGAGCGTACCAACTTGTACCGAGCCTATAGCCACATTGTTGGCTCACCTGACAAAGATGGAGGATTTTTGTCTCGCTCTTCACCTGGCTCTGAAGTGGCACCTCAGGTGAAGAGCACTGCGGGCGATGCTTTAAAACTCGATGATAAATTTAGAGACTCTCAGATGATGGTGGATGCACAACTGAACAGTTTGTATCGTCGCAACGCCTCAGCTCTTGCAGGTTTTGAAGATGTCATCGAATCCAATGACGTGAAAGACTATGCCAAAGACATGGGGCTTGAATCAAAAATCAGGATTGGCGGCCAAGTGGAGGAAGATTTAAAAGTCTTTCGATAAAATTTTATAAACGGTGAAAGGAATGCTCATTCATTGCAAAGCAGAAATATCACTGCCGACGTCGGTAGTGGCCATCAAAATTCTATGCTGTTTGCGCTAAAATGGACAAACACATTGGAGCGAGTATTCGATTTCTACCTCACAGCGATCATTGTTTTTTTCTTCTTTAACAAGTTGCAGAAAAGTTTTTGAGACACGGCACCCGTCATAAGGGCGACAACCTGGAATGCGACAAATTGTTCGTGCTGAAGAACTTGCACTAGCGTAAGCGGAATAACAGGTTGGGCCTGATGCTAATACGTTACAAGTGGGCTGTTGAGCCATTGTCAACGAGGTCAAGCTGCAGATAACGGATGTTATGTAAAATTGTAAAGATTTCATGGAAGACTTATAATGAGTCGCATAAAAAAGAGTAAATAGAAAGACGCTATGATTGTGATCTAGAATTTGACATGAACTTCATGTCGAGTGGATTAACTTTTCCCAAAAAGGGGGCAGATTTACGCGTGCCTCTAGCACTCTTAACAATGCAAAAATTCCCCCAAGTTTGCGATGTAAAAAAATCAATTGATGCGGAGGCGCGGACATTTTTACGAGTCCCGTAAAAGCAAAAGTCAGACGCCGCATTTCACTGCTGTAATCCATTGAAGAAAAATCAAAGGGCTGCATTTTATTATCAAAGGGTTCCATGGATTTTAAAAGCATGGAAAAATATGCTTGCTGACATTCTAGGGATTCCTCGGGCGATAGAAGCTTCATTTGAAAGCTTGTCGCTAAAGATTCTTTAAAATTTTTCTCCTCAATTTTTGAAAGCAAGACTTTGTATTGCTCAATAAAACTACGATCATAAGTTCGCGTGGCTCCAAAATCGAGCAGAACAATTTGAAAAGGTTTTTTGCTCCTGTGTATATCAATTAAAAAATTTGCAAAATTGGGGTCAGTCTGCACACTGCCAAATTCAAAAAATTCCCAGAAATAAAGTTCCAGCATTTTTGAACCTAAAAAGTCACGGTCTTCTTGCGAAGGCTTTTGTATAAGCCATTCGTTAATCGAAAGCCCCCTCTCAAAACTGAGTGCTAATACTTTTGAAGTGCTAAATTTGATTGCAACTTTTGGTACTCGAAAACTATCATTATTTTTAAGCCCAGCTGAAAAACGCTCCAAATGTTTTGCCTCAGACAGGTAATCCACTTCTTGCTTCAACACCTCTCCAAGTTCATCAAAAAGCGAACCCGTGTCGATGTTGCTTCGACCGCCAAGTAACATCATACTCCGTGCAATTTTTTGCAAGAGTTGCAAATCGCTATCAATGCTTTGAGAAATCCCTGGATACTGAATTTTTAAAACGAGTTCCTGCCCTTTGTAATCAGCGCGGTGCACTTGTCCGATAGAAGCTGCGGCTAATGCTTGGGGGTTGAGATTTTCGAGTTGGGAAAAAATTTCTTCGCCTAATTCATCTTTTAAAACCTTTAACAGTTCTTCAAACGGTACGGGTGGGGCTTTGTTTTGCAACTGAGATAAAACCTCTAGAACCTGCGGGGGTAAAAAATCCCGTCCCTCAAGTGACAGCATTTGGCCGACCTTCATGGCCGCACCTTTTAAGCGCCCTAAGGATTCCACCAAAATTTTTGCTTGCTCGACTTGGGATTTGATTTGAGAAAGTTTTTCGTTGTTGCCGATTTTTTCATTTACACGACGGCCAATTTCTTTCGCGCCAATTTTTGCCGCCATGCCAAATAGCTCAGCGCCTCTTGAGAGAAATGACTGAGGTGCGCCTTTTTTTGACACTTAGACTTCCGCTGCAGGTAAACTGGCTCTTAGAGCATTGCAAAAAAGAATAAAATTTTTCACTTGAGAATCAACCAACGTTTTAGTCAGTGGAATTTTAAAATTATTTTGTTCGTCAAATTGCTCGTGTATTTTTGGTAAAAAAATGCGTTCGCTAAAAGTAAAAGCATTTCGATATTTAAAAATAAGTTCGAGTTGTTCAACCGAGCGCAAAGCCCCCCACATCCCTGCGGCGACTCCGCAAAAAGCTACGGGGCGCCTTTCAAAACTTTGAGGGAATTTTAAATGATCAATAAAAGTTTTTAAAACTCCCGGGAAACTTCCATTGTATTCGGGGGTGACTACAAAAAGTCCATGTGACTTTAAAACTTTTTCGCTAAAAACTTCAAACTCCGCGGGTTTTGTAGCATAAGCTTCGGGTGTAAAAAGCGCAGCAGGAAGGTTTTTGAGATCAAGAAAGTCTGTTTTTGCGCCTGCTTTTTGAAAGAGTGACTCAAAGAGCTTGGCAACTTTAAAGGTTTGGGAGTCGGGGCGATTGGTTCCTGAAATAATGCAAATCATAGAAATTCTTATAGCAGGATCAAGAGTTCAGGTCTTATAGATTGCCCTTACTTTCACCCTTGCTCCGCAGCAAAAGTCCTGCTTATGTAGATATGCCTATGAGAATCTGTAACTTGTCACATTATTCTTTCTTTGACGTAAGGTCGCCCGTGGAAGCAGCCCAAGAACTAAAGAGTCGTCTTTTGGGAACTGGCATTCGGGGTACAGTGCTCATCGCCGAAGAAGGCGTCAATTTTAATTTGGCTGGACCTCGTGAAGTTCTTTCGAAGTTAGTTAGCGAATGGTTGCGCGCACAAGGCTGTGAAGAATTTGAATACAAAACTTCGTATTCCGACACCCTTCCATTTAAAAGACTCAAAATTAAAGTGAAATCAGAAATCATCACTATGGGAGACAAAAGTTTTAAGGTTCGAGAGCAAAAGTCTCCCCATATTTCCGCAAAAGATTTTGAAGCTTTGTTAAAAAATCCTGGAAACACCTTGATCTTGGACACCCGTAACGAATTTGAATTTGATTTTGGAACTTTTCGAGGTGCGACAAAAGTTCCCATGAAAAGTTTCCGAGATTTCCCAAAATTTGCTGAAACCTTGGATCCCAAAACCCCCATTGCCATGTTTTGCACGGGAGGTGTGCGTTGTGAAAAGGCCTCGGCTTTTTTACGCACGAAAGGTTTTGAGTCCGTACTGCAATTGAAAGGCGGCGTGTTGCGCTATCTCGAAGAATGTGGGCCAGAGATGTGGGACGGAAAATGTTTTGTCTTTGATGAACGCGTTGCGCTGCGAGACATTGACACCACTGAATCTTTGAATTCCTAAGATCCAAAAATTATCTACTGTATTTTAGATGATTTGCACTTGTGTCTCTACTCTCACCCGTTAAACTATGTGTAGGAGTTTTTATGGGACTACTGGGTTCACAAGAAGCCGAAGATTTTGCGACTAGCGAAGAATCACGTTTTGATTGGTCACTCATGATTAGCGTAGTTGCGATTATGTTGATAGGCATGCTTTTGATTTTTTCTGCAACAACGAACGGTTTTGGTGGTGAATCTGCAACTGCCATGGTGACCAAGCAATTGATATTTAGCACTGGTGGATTGATATTGATCGGTTTGTTTATGTTAATGGATTACCGCTTAATTGATCGCTTGGCCTATCTCATTTACGGAGCAAATTTGCTTTTGTTGGCCTCCGTTCCTTTCTTAGGGGTGACAAGGCTTGGCGCACGTCGCTGGTTAAACTTTGGATTTCTCAATTTCCAGCCCAGTGAAACTATGAAGTTTGCAACTATTCTTGCCTTGGCAAAATATTTTCAAGAAAAGTCCGACATGAAGTCCATGGGCTTTCGAGATCTTATTATACCCGGCCTCATCGTCGCCGTTCCGGGACTCTTGACAATCACTCAGCCAGATTTGGGAACCGGCGGGCATTTGATGATTACTGGAACGACCATTTTACTTTTTGTGGGAATTCGAAGCCGTGTGATTTGGATTTCGCTTCTTCTCGCTATCGTAAGTTTTCCTTTGGCTTATCAAAAACTAAAACCCTATCAGCAAGATCGCATAAAAACATTTATCGATCCTATGGCTGACCCCCAAGGCCAAGGTTACAACGCCCTTCAATCCATGATTGCCGTGGGCTCGGGACAACTGAGTGGAAAAGGTTTTCGCAAGGGAACTCAAACTCAGCTCGATTTTACTCCCGAACATCACACAGATTTTATTTTTACAGTCCTTGCGGAAGAATGGGGCTTTGTAGGTTGTGCTTTGCTTTTTGGACTTTATTGTTTTTTCTTTAGTCGCTGTATTCGAATTGCCTCGCTGGCTCGGGATAAATTTGGCTCTCTTGTTTGTGTAGGAATTATTGGAATGCTTGTGTCTCAGGTCCTCATCAATGTATCGATGGTCTCGGGAATGTTTCCCATTGTAGGAATTCCTTTGCCGATGCTTTCTTACGGGGGAACTTCCATGCTCACAGTTTGTTTAGCCATAGCCATTGTGCAAAATATTGGATATCGCCGTTCGATATTTTGATTTTCAACTTTACTTCGATCTGAAAAATTTTATTTCACAACTTCAATCGGACTATTAATTTGATCCCGTCCATTTTGCTTGCTGCGGTAGGCAAGTTTATCGGCGCGATCAATCACATCAAGACCATCTTTTGCGTCTGTCGCCTGCGCCAAGCAGATCACCCCAATACTTGCAGTTAAAGAATGAGCCTTAGCGCCCAAGAAGCGATGCGATTTTATTGCGAAGCGAATTTTTTGCGCTGCAATTAAGGCGCCCTTGTAATTTGTTTCAGGCAAAACAACTACGAATTCTTCCCCGCCAACTCGAGCTGCAAAATCAGTTACACGAAGTTGTTCTTTGATGAGCATTGCTAAGTCTTGCAAAACTTCGTCGCCCGCAGAATGCCCATAGGTGTCGTTCACTCTTTTAAAATGATCGGCATCCATATAAATCAAACCAAAATCTTGTCGATGTCTTTTTGCCAATTTAAAAAGCTCAATGATTCGCCGTTCAAGATAACGACGATTCCAAAGTCCGGTGAGAAAATCTTGGTTAGCTGCAGCGGTTGATTTTTCAAGTTCGGATTCTCTGAGTTCTAATCGACTGGCAAGAATGGAAAAAGAATCAGCCAATGCGCCCAGCTCGTCGGAACCCTTTACGTTTAAGTCTACTTTGTAATTACCCGCACCAAGGTCGTCGGCAAGTGCCTTCAGCTCACCTAAAGGTTTGGTCAAACTTTTAGATAGAAAATAAAAAAGTGAGAGTCCCGTAATCAGCAATGCTAAAAAGAGTCCGCCCATTTGGACTAAAAGTTGATTGGCAGGTTTGAGTGCTTGCTCGGCATCAGTAATAACAATGAGCCAATATTTTCCGGGTCCCACTGGAAAGCGGCAGGAGCTAAGGAAGTACGAACTTTTCCCCATGGAATGTTGGGTGGTAAAACTGTCAATCGCTCCTTTAGCGCTTCGCTCTTGGATGAGATTCCAAAATCCTGCGCTTTGCTCTTTCAAAGGAAAATTTTTGTCAAAATTCTCGCGCATGTTTTCGGCAATAATTTGACCGCTCTGATCGTCAAAAATCAATGATGGCAACGCATCGGGTTTTTTGAGCTGAGGTCCGAGGTCATTGGGGTCATTCACTCTTGCGCCAAGTTTTGAGCACATAGACTCTGCGCCTTGATGAATGGAAAATAAAACGTAGCGTGCTTTGTCGTCAAAAAAGTAACGGAGGAGGTAAATGCTTGAAGCCAATGCGTAAAAAGTAAAAATGATAGAAAACGCTAGGAAAAATTTTGATCTCAGACCAAAACGAACTCTGCGCACTTCAGTGTTTGCTGAATGAAGAGGTGCTGCATTTTTGTCAGTTTTTTTTCTGCGACTTGGCAAATTGGTAGGAGTGTCAGGAGATTTTTTTTTTGGCGGTGTGTTCGGGGGTGTGTTGGGGGGGCTAGTCATGATGAGATTTTATTGTATTAAAGGCCTAAGAATATTCAAGTTTTATACCGAAAAAATAAAATGTTTTCTTCTGTCCACTTTCTGCGAAAAGCCTGCATTGTTTTCTGCTTTTTCGCTTGCGGACACTCACAAAACATTTTAGCAAATTCCGCGCCCTTTGCGGTCATTGAGAGATACTTGGGAGATGATATTTTTTTCAAAGATTCTCGAATGTTTATTTTCTCTAAGGTCAACACAGATACGCCACTTCGTATAAGAGACACTTTGCTAGTCGGTGCCGCTTCAAAAGCAACGTTGCGCATTTCTGATGAGTTTGGAGGAGGAGTGATAGAACTCAATTCCAATTCTATTGTCACGATGGTTTACACGGGTGACAAGGTTCAGGTTCCCACCATTAATCTTGTTCGGGGAGAGCTTAAAGTTATTCAATCGCCGGGTCCGGTCAAAGATCCCAATGAAAATCAAAGCGATTCGAATTTAAGAAATCGCGCAGGAAATAAAGTAAAACTCCATTCAAAAAATATTTTGATAGCGAGCAAAGATCGGGCGATACTTTTTAATACGGACTTAAGTGGAGCGCTGCTGCAGGCAAATGAAGATCCCAAAGCCAAAAATCCTTTTCGAATTGTGAAGACTTTAAAAAGTCCTGAAGCGCCCACATCAAGTGAAAAACCAACTGGCAATCCAACTCAAGCCACAGAATCTGCGCCAATAAATCAAAAGCCCGAAGACCAATGGGTGGAATTGGATGAAGTGGAAAAAGCATTTCGGGGAACGCCCGTTGTGGCCAAACCCGTGCCCGTGGCAGCACCCATTTTGGACGTGAAAAGCACGTCGGTTGCAAAGTCCGAATCCCGCGGCATCGTAAAGGCAAAAGATTTAATGACTAAAAGTTTAGCTTCGTCAATTGGGGACGATGTTTCGGATTTAGAAAACGACGTTGTCATTCCTCCCCGTGTCGCTCCAATGAGAGCGCCGAAGTTCAAGAGAAAGCCTAGTTCCGAAATGGTTGCTGGAGGAAAAAAAGGACAGTTTAGCTACTCGTCCCAAGCATTGGCTGTCATTCGCTCTCAACGTTACTTGGGTGAATCTCAAAATTTATTGGATTTTGAGATCGCGGGACGAGCCGAGTTACCTTGGACTTCAAGAATGACTGCAGCTGCATCGGCGCAGCTCACTCTTATGAATTTGTCAAATTCTCTAGCAGGAACCAAGCGTCCTTACCGCTACCATTTTGAAATCGAAAATCGTCTAAGGCTTAGTGGGAAGAGATTAAAGTACGATCCGTTTTCCATGGTAGGTGGTTTTAGTTACACGATGTTTCAATATGAAAGTTTAAAATCTCGCTTAACGGGAGTGATAGGGGGTTTGGATTTTTATCATCCCATCACCGGAAATCTTTGGATGGGATGGCAAGGAAGACTAAAGTTTTTTTCCTTGCAGTCGGCAAGTATTTCTTTGGGAACAGTTATTCACTGGCGACCGGATATGGCGGCAGTGCTTGCGTACTGTACAGATACCCTTGCTGTTCAGGCAACGGAACGAAGCATCGGCACTCACTTGACTTTAGGCTTGCAATACAAATTTTAACAAAGCTATGCTAGATTTTACTCATGAAAAGTATTCGTCTTTTTTTAATTTGTATTTTGTTTTTTTCTCCATTTTTTGTGTCAGCAAAAGTTGAACAGTTCGTAGATGGATCTCAGTTTTCAGGTCTCAACTGTGAGACTTACACTTCTCTTAAACTCAAGCGCGCTGTAAAATATTGTGTGCATCGCACAAGGCCAGATCTTGTTCCCCTCAAGGGCGAGCCAGTGATTTATTTCTTCCACGGGATTAACGGTGGTGCGGCTTCATGGGTTGATAACGGATATGCCGAAGCAATGGAAATTCTAAGCAAGGAAGAAAACTTCCCTTCCTTCACTTGGGTCAGCTTTGACACCGAGGCCATGAGCTTTTTTAGCGATTTCCAAAGTCGCACAAACGGAACGCAGGCCTACGAAACTTGGTTCATTTCCGAGTTTATTCCCTTTATCGAAAATCGCTTTTCACTTTGCGATCAACGTGCATGCCGCATGACTGCAGGAGTCTCTATGGGTGGCTTTGGTGCACTTAAAACTGCTATGCGCCATCCCGATCTTTTTTCAGCATCTGCTGCAAATTCACCAGCTCTGGCTCCCTTTAATGCTTATGAGTCTTTCGACAGATGGAATCAGTTTTTTAGTCGGCATCCCGTGGGCCCGGTGCGAGGCCAGTTGCTTCTGGCACAGGTGAAACGAGTGTTTCCTAGTTTTGAAGTTTTCGACCAAAACGAAGTGGCAATTCTTACTGAAAAGTTAAAAAATCAAAGTCAGTTTCCCAAACTCTATTTTGATGTAGGGGGCAAAGATTATTTTGGATTTCAAGAAGGCTATTTTCGCTTTCGTGATGCTCTCCTGCAAAATGAAATTTCGCATACCGCCGAGTATTTTCCTGATGGAAGCCACGAACTTTTTTGGGAGCGGCGCTGGTGGTTGATACGATGGGTCCGTGATCAAGTCCTAACAATTGAAAATCAATAGTCAGTTTTGCTGTCTATTTTTTGAGCAATCTTTCCCTTTATTGCATTTGTTGAGAGCCACTAATGAGTGGGAGAATGCACCATCATATGGAACGCCGTTTTTTATTTATTTTTTTCATAGTCATTGCTACTTTTCAAACTTTTGCTGAAGGTCCCACTCATTGCCAAAAAGACTTGCTTAAGCTTTTGTCTAGAATGAGTAATGAAGAGAATCCACGGGTCTATGAAGTGAAAAGTTTCAGCGCACAAAAAAATCGCATCGAAAGTCCGCTTCTTAAAGGATTGGACGAACCTCGCGTGGAAGCAAAGATTTTAAAACAAGGCGTCCTCAAAATGAGTCCCGTAAGTACCGAAGAACTTGTAGCAACTTTTGCAGAAACTCAGCAAAAAGGGTTTTGGTTACTTTTTAATCCTTCGGGCCCTCAAGACCGCGTGCAATCAGGCCACTTCACAATTTTGGTGGGTGGATTTTTGTTTAACCGTCTAGGCGATAATCTTGGCCAAATGTCGATGTCTTCAAATCCTATCAAAAAACTCGTCGCCGGAATGATTCAGCAAGGGGGTTTGCCCTATCCCTATATGGTGGCGCAGTATTTTGAGATTATCCAAGAATCCACTCAAATACTTGCCGAGTTTTTTCATCGTCGCGTTTGGAACTATTTTGATTCTAATGCCAATCAAATTTTTAAAACCCAGTATCATCCACTTCCCGATACGCGCGGTCGTAATATTTGCAATGCAGAAAATTGCCTAAATTTTTCCATCAGCTTTATGGACGAAAAATACTTGCAGGTGATGCCAGAACTTGCTCAAGTGCGTAGTGAAGTGGGGACGATGAGAGCGGCGCAAATTCCCGCGCGGCAACCCTTCCTGAACGCACAGACTCCCTCCTATCGTGGGACATTTATCGTGGCAAACAAAGCCGAGGAACTTGAATCCTCTCTTGTTAATGGCACTTTTAATGATGAAGTGACAGGCGGACAATTGCTGATTGAAGGTCCTGCTGTGCGCTTGAGAGAAGATTCTGAAGTCGACCAGGTGGCCCGTAAAACTCGCGCAATCGAGCTGATCAAAACTCAATTGCCTCTTTAGGCACATTGAGAGATCCAAACTGCTATGGTAGATCCCAACAAACACTATGGCGCAAATTATTTATACAATCAAAGGTCTCTCAAAAGCACATAATCAGAAACTTGTTTTTAAAGACATGTTTCTTTCTTTTTTTGATGGTGCAAAAATTGGAATTTTAGGTCCCAACGGATCGGGTAAATCAACTTTGCTTCGTATCTTAGCTGGCGTTGACAAAGATTATACCGGCGAAGCCTTTGCAAGAGATGGCGCAACAATTGGTTATTTGGCACAGGAGCCTGAGCTCGACGAAACAAAAACTGTAAAAGAAATTGTGTCCGAAGGTTTATCCGAAATCGTAAATCTCTTAAAAGAGTTTGAGCAAATCGGCGAACGTTTTGCCCAAGACATGAGCCCTCAAGAAATGGACAAACTCATTGCCCGCCAAGCCGAACTTCAAGAAAAAATTGAAGCTGTGGATGGTTGGAATCTCGACAACAAACTTGATGTGGCAATGGACGCGTTGCGCTGCCCCCCTTCCGACGCGAATGTAAAAGTTTTATCAGGCGGCGAAAAGCGCCGAGTCGCTCTTTGTAGATTGCTTTTGCAAGCACCAGACATTCTATTGCTCGACGAACCCACCAACCATTTAGACGCGGAATCTGTAGGTTGGCTGGAGCAACATCTTGTGCAGTACAAAGGAATGGTTGTGGCTGTCACGCACGATAGATATTTCTTGGACAACGCGGCTCAATGGATTTTGGAACTCGACCGCGGAAATTATTATCCCTTCGAAGGAAATTACACCGGCTGGCTTGAGCAAAAACGCAAGCGCCTTGAAGTTGAAGAAAAACAAGAAAACAAACGCGCAAAAACTTTGGACCGAGAACTTGAGTGGATTAGGCAATCACCACGGGCACGTCAGGCCAAATCAAAAGCTCGTATCCAAGGATACGAAAATTTGCTGACCCAAGAATCCGCTAAGCAAAACGATGAGCTTGAAATTTACATTCCTGCGGGTCCCAGACTTGGTGAAGTGGTAATTGAAGCCACAGATGTTGCAAAAGGTTATGGTGACGTTCTCCTTTATGAAGGCATGAATTTTAAGCTTCCTCGTGGGGGAATTGTCGGGATTATTGGACCTAACGGTGCGGGTAAAACCACACTCTTTAAAATGATTACAGGGCAGGAAACGCCTAATCGTGGCACTTTTAAAATGGGTGACACCGTTAAACTGAGTTACGTGGATCAAAATCGTTCGACGTTGGATCCTAATAAAACTTTGTTTGAATCCATCACTGGTGGTGAAGAAACTGTACGTTTAGGAACGCGCGAAGTTCCGTCTCGGCAATATGTTTCACGCTTCGGATTTTCAGGAAATGACCAACAGAAAAAAGTTGGAATTTTATCGGGTGGTGAACGAAATCGCGTGAATCTTGCGAAGATGCTAAAAGAAGGTGGCAATGTGATCTTGCTTGACGAACCTTCGAACGATTTAGACGTCAACACTCTTCGGGCGTTGGAAGAAGCTCTCTCAAATTTTGGCGGATGTGCAGTTGTCATCAGTCACGATCGATGGTTTTTAGATCGTATTGCGACACATATTTTAGCATTTGAAGGCGATTCAAAAGTTGTTTGGTTTGAAGGAAATTATCAGGACTACGAGGCCGATCGTAAACGCCGATTGGGCGCTGATGCCGATCAACCTCATCGAATCAAATATCGAAAATTGAGCCGCTAATTTTTAGTAGTCTTTTTTCCCGTGTGCGCCGTTTTCGCTAAACGCTGCGTGGGAAACCAGAACCAGTTCTGCTCGTCGTTGAAACTCTTCTAGAGTACGCGCGCCGACGTAACTAAATGAAGATCTCAAGCCGCCTTCGACGTCTTGGAGAATAGAATTTACTGGACCCTTATAAGGAAGCAGCATGGATTCACCTTCGGCCGTTCGCCATTCTGCTTTTTTGTTTTGCACTTCGTAGGATTCAAGCGATGCCGAGCCACGATATTTTTTGAACTTGCGTCCGTCTTTTTCGACCACTTCACCAGGGGCTTCGTCTGTTGCAGCAAGCATTCCGCCTAGAATAACTCCGCGTGCACCTGCTGCTAAAGCTTTGGCAATGTCCCCTGGAGTTTTGCAACCACCATTTGAAATCACGGGACGACCTGTTCGTACGCAATCCAAAAGTGCCGAGAGTTGGGGAATTCCCACTCCAGTTTTTACTCGAGTGGAACATGCAGACCCTGGCCCAACGCCTACATGAAATGAATCGGCTTCACCGCCGTGATGTAGCCAGTCGTTGATAGATCGAGAATTGGCGAAGGTGCCAACGGAAATGTGAACATTGGAACCGTATTTTTCGCGAATTCGCCGACTTTGGTTGACGACCGAAATTTGTGCCGCGTGTGCCACATCTAGAACTATAAACAGCGCACCTGCATCAACCAACGCGCACGCACGTTCAAATTCTTGTTCGCCTAAGCCAACCGATACGCCGGCAAAATTTGGCAGAACTTTTTTAAGCTCAGCCACGTTTTCTTCGATGCTCATAAAGCGATGTAGCAATCCGCAGCCACCTGATTTTGCCATTGTGTTTGCCATCACTTCGCCCGTGACGGTGTCCATGTTTGAGCTAAACACTGGTAATTTTAAAGAAAATCCGCCAAACTGAGCGGTCAAATCAACTTCTCGTCTGGAAGACACAGTCGAAAAAGAAGGCGCAATGAGAACGTCATCAAAGGTAAAATTCTTGTGCATCATGAACACAGGATTTAGTGTTGTTCTGTGTCTTTTGGCAAGGACTTTGGAACAGGGAAAATTTTCGGATGAAGACCTTTATTTTGGGCAGTCGGGGTTAAAGGTCACAGCGGATAAATAGGACCACAGTTGGGCCGGCTGAGCGGGTGTTTGAGGCGTATTGCCATTTCCGGTTGGTATGGAATAGCCAAGGGCCGCCCTTAAAACGTTGTTGGCAGGAGCTTCATATTTTACAAAATCTCGCGAGTTGAGATCATCGTCTGCAACGGCATCCGCCAAACCAACGCTTTGATTGTCTCGGCATATTGTCCGGATGCTTTTGTTAAAGTGCATACACTCGACGGGATTGCTGATCTTGCCACCCACGCCATCAATTTTGACCCCTCGAATCCACGTAGCTCCAATGTTTTTTCCAATATCGCTATTGTTATCGGCTTGGCCGGTGGTGGCCATACCAAATGCGGTGACGATGTAGCCATCAAGTGCGACATTGTTCACGGTGCCAGAAAATTCAATCCAAGATTCGCCTTTTGTTGCGTCCACTGCAAAGGCACCTGCGCGAGATTCTTTTCCGGCCACCGTAAGGTCCAGCGAGCCATCGGGCTTCATTTTCCGAGTGATCATGTACAGACCTTTGGAAGCGTCTTTGTCGTTGTCTGCTTCATTACCATTTTCACCATCTAACACCGAGCGTGCGCCAATTCCGATGAGCACATGATCTAAGTCGGTGCCCGTGTTGTTGATGGAAAGCTTGGGCACAGTTGCGAGCGCTGCGGGGGTGCCAAGTTGTGCGCAGGGATTTTTTGCGGTCACAGGAGTCGGCGTAGGAGTGGGCGTTGGAGTTGGGGTGGTTGTGGGTTCGGGATCGGGTTCAAAGTCCTCACCGTCATCATCATCAATTTGGGCCTGAGGCACCGTAGATTTCAAACCAGAATCTGTGGCTGGCTTGCTTTGCATGCAAGCAGAGTTGCCGAACACAAAAATCATTGAAAAAAATGAAATATAAAAACGAGAAGCGACTTTTCTCATCTTTTCATTAAAGCGCAGACTTGGGAGCACTCACAAATTAAGATTGGGAGAAGGAATTCACCCAATTTTCCTGAATGATATTGGACCCTTTTTAAAATTCGAATTTACGAAAGGGATTTAAGAGATGCATGGGCAAAATATCTTAAGAAGTATTCCGCTCGAGCGAATCCAGCTGCGAACTTTTGTCACTTGAAGCTCGGTTTTTCCATACTCATCAATCAAAGTTTCTTCATATTCAGTACAGACTTCTTCGCCTTGTTCAAGATTATCTACTCCTGCGCCATTCAGCGAATAAACCTTGTGAGTGACCGTGTTGTCTTCGCGGAGCATGGGAACTTCCAGCCAAGTGCCTTCTTGTTCTAAAGTCACATATCCGCAAAGTTCGGCAGCAAAAGAATTTAACGATAAGCTTAGTGTCACTAAGGCGAAGATTTTTTTAAATTTCATAACGGCCCCTTTAAAATTTTTGTCGTTTTAAAATGTATCAGTTTCAGCAAGTTCCAAAGCGACAAGTTTTTCAACTCCTCCTTTAGAGCGCTCAACAAAACGAAGTTTGAGTTTGTTAAACAATGCGGAATCCATTTTTTTATTGCGCAAATAGTTTTCGACTTTATTGAGCGCAAGCGTTTTATCTGTGATGTACGGGCCTGCGTAACTCGTCATCCATGTAAAACTCACTTTTAAAAGTGCCAATTGATCAGCGCTAAAGTTATCTTGCAAAATGTAAGTTTCAGCTTTTAAGAGTGCGGCCACCCCGTCGGTTATATACGCACCAGCATAACTTTTTAACCAATCGAGTTCTTTTTTGAGAGCCGAAAATTTTTCACGAGTGATACTGAATTCACTAAAGTACTTTGTGGTTTTTTCAAGCGCAACATTTTTATCAGTGACGTAGGGTCCGGCATAAGATTGCATCCACGTGAAGACTTCTTTCAAAAAGCTAAACTGCGCATCCGAAAAATTTGGAGCTAAAATAATTTTTTTGGTGTGAGTCAAAGCAAGTTCGCCATCGGTGACGTAAGGACCGGCGTAGCTTTTTACCCATGCGAAAACATTTTTCAGATGCAATATTTGCTCGTCGCTGAAATTGTTTATTTCCACCAACTCCCGCGCTTGTTGCAACGCTTGCTCTTTTGAAAAATGAGGTCCATCATATTTTTCCATCCACTCGCTCACTTTTAAAATTCGTCTCCAAAAGGAAAAAATAAGTGCAGAGTCATAATTTAATTTTTGAGCGCTAGATTTGGCTTCAGCCCAGAGATCCGTCACGGGAATCTTGTTTAACTCTAAAAATTTCACGAGATCCAAAAGAACTTTCTTTTGCGCTTCGTTTAATCCAGACTCACGGGCGAGCCAAATGGATTGAAAAAAGGTTTCATGATTAGGCTTCAAGCCCGCATCGGTCATGCCTTTATATGTTTGATAGATATCATTCGTGGAATGTTTTGGATTCGCATGATTTAAAAAACGAAGGACTGCAGCTGCCCAGTCCCATTCGTGCAAACTAGGATTTTTCGAATAGCGGGTCCACTCGGAGTCTGCCTCAGAGTAAATGGGCAGCAATTCGTCTAGAGTCCATTGAGTGGGATAAGTATTGAGTCGGATTGAGAATGAATTTAGCAAAGGCATCTTATCTGATTGGGAAACTGCTTCATTCCACTGGGCAAGCATGAGAGGAGCGACAGACGACAATTTGAGTTGAGCGCTGAATTTCGCATCACTGTTAGAGACACCATTCAGAAAAATCTTTGTAGAAGCATAGAGTGGACTTGAAAAATTGGCCTCTAATTTGGAATAAATTGTCAGATCCGTGAGTCCAGTATTTAGCGAGCTTACAATGTTTTTTGCATCGTCCCCGTTGTCAGCATAAATTCTTAACAGGGAAATATTGTTTTTAAACAACTGAGCATTGAGCACTCTGCCATTTCCAAGGACGACTAAAAATCTGAGTTGTTCGGCAGTGACGGAAGCGGAAAACTGAATGCTAGTTTCTTGGTAGTTGGACATGATACCAGAAAGCTCTTCGGCTAATTTTTTCTTATCTTCTGCTTCCACTTCTGGTGTTGCAAAAAATCGATTGTCGACTTGAATATCGACATGTTTTCCTTGGACATCATTTGTCGAAACAGAGAATGACGACAGCGGCGTTAGCGCTTTGTAAGCGACAAGAGTGGAATATCCCTTTAGGGAAACATTGCTCGACTCAACTCCGTTGCGGGACGTACTGGAATGACATTCATGAATGGAAGGAACCGAATTGATGACGTATCCCGACTTTTCAGCGGGCAGTTGAATTCCTGCAATTTTAAGAGTTTCGATGTCAAAGACAATGGGACAGTCTTCTTGAGGCGTTGGTCTGGAAGGAGTGTCCTTCTCGTCCGCATTGTCTGGGGAAGAATCCTTTCCGCCGCAGCCTCCCAAGAGACTGAGTGAAATAACGATGAGCGATAGCGTGGGTTTGATTTTGGCTTTTAAAGACATCAACGCAACGCATAATAACTGAATTTCTCTAAGTCAAGGCTGACATAGGTAGTAATAAACAATTGGCAGTGATTCCTAGGATTTAAGTATTCCCAACTTTTGCCCGAAAAGCAGGGGTGAAACTCCTGACTAGCTATTTACTACGCAGCTATTTTGCGCTCGTGCTTGTTTTTGTTACGACGTCTGCTTCGGCCGCAGTCAACATCACGATTAAGACTGCCACTTCCCTTATGGCCAAGGGTGAAGATGGCAAACTCGAAGTAAAGCTCAAACTTCGAGAAGGAATGACCGGCTTACTTATAAAGAAAAAAGGTAAATGGCTGGGCGTCAACATGGGCGGTACAAAGGGTTGGGTAAAAGCTTCTGCAGTAGAAATTGAAAATTCCGAAGCTTCAGGCGACGAAGAAGATGCCGACGAATCAGATACGGAAGCTTCGAAAGCCCGACCTGCAATAGATTTGGGTGGAGGGTATTCGCCTTATTTAGGAAGCAATGCCGGATTCACATTTTTCTTCCCGATTTCCAAGAAACCGAGTGGCAATTCATTAGATTTAGGAATCGAAGCCAATCTCTATTTTGCAAATCCCGCAAAGCCGATTACAGCGAGTTTGTTGTTTGGATTTCCGGGTCGCAAAAAATCTGTTCAGTTTTTTATTGGCGGACAGGCGATGTACCTTGCGGTTTTAGATGGCCAAGGGAGTGCATTCGGCGGTGGTATTGATACCCGTTTGGTTTTTAATACCGGCAAGTTAAATCCCTACATCAATGTTAAATTTGGAACAGGCGGGGGCGAAGTCATTGCGCAGTATTTGGGCGGAATTCGTTTTAATCTTTAATTTTTCCGAATGAAAAAACTAAACGTAAATTTTGTTTTTAATTTTTTCCACGATAATTTTTTCGCACATTTCCTTATCGCGAGGAGCAACCATGTAAAAGGCCTGTTGCTCGCAACGAACTTTGTTGTCGATAAGCCAATCCAAAATGTCTGCAAGGCCCTTGTTGCGTTTGTCTTTAAAGAAAGGGTCGTTTTTGAGAGCATCGGCGGCCTTTTTTAAAGCACGAGCTTCAGTAGGATCATTTTGGTTTACGTTATAGGCCGACAAATCATATTTTTTGATGTCTTCCGGAAGTACGCCCAAGAATTTCACTTCAGGAGCGGAGAAGTCACTATTACGAATCAGTGACGCCGCCGAACCCGCCTTCAAAGTTCGGTAAATGTTTTGAATGGTGTAGGCGTCGAGATCTCCGAAAAAGTAAATCGGGGTTTCGAGTTGATCTTGAATGGCTTTCGCCCAGCTTCGCACTCCGTTGGATGGTACGCCACCTGCACCAAACACAATACAATTGTGTCTGCGAGTCATCCCGTTAGCCACTAGCGATCCTGCAGTAGCTTCGGATTCGACGATAAGGCAAAAATCGATTTTCCCTTTTTTGGGCTTCAGCTGAAAATTTTGAGGTTTGTTTTTAGGTTGGAATGGAGAAGTTCCTAAAGTCGATAAATCCACTGTTGCTTTAGAGCCATCAAGGAGAGTTTCGGTCACAACTAAATTTTGGCAATAAGTTTGGCCACCGCGTTCGTTGGCAAAACAGTTTAATTCTTCGCGATAACATTCAAGCATTTCCCCGACGAAGTCGATGATGGCGTCGCTTTCAGTTTGATCTGCAAAATCGAGTGCCTTCAGATGCTTATTTTTTTTACATTCGCCCTTAGCAATGTAGTAAAGCTCGCGCTTGCTGTTGACTTGTCCGCTGGTTAAATGCCGTAAAAATATTTCCAGAAAAAATATCGCGCGGGACATTTTTTGAACCGAAGAGACGTTCAATTCAGTGCGTACAACTTTATCGCCCGGAGTAAGAAAACCCACTTTTGAATTGTAGAAGGAATTGTCTAACGAACATTTTGTTGCTTCAAGGACGGGGCGTCTAGCGCGCTCAAGATCAGCAAGAATTCGCTCGCAAAGTTCTTTTGAAACTTGAGGAACGTCGCGGCCTTTGCCAATTTTCCATGTCGATTGCGGTTTGCTCATACGCTCCAGCCTTCCCCATCATTTGAAGAGGGGTCTTTCAATGTCTCGGTGATTGTTGGTGAACCTAATAAATCGAGTTGTTGATCTTCATCGTCCTCGGAAGCTTTTAAGCCTTTCTTTTTTACGGTTTTAGACTTTTTATCTTTTGCCGAAGACTTTTCAGTTGGACGATCTTCACGATTGGGAGTTTCTTCACTTTCGGCATCTTCCTGAGAATCGTCTTCCGTGACGCCCAGTTTTCTCTTCATTTTTGCTTCGTGTGCCGCGTGTTTGGCAACGGCGGTTTCGAGTTGCTCTTCTGCAGCTTGAGCATCACGACCTAAAAGTTTAAGCAAACCTTGGCGCGCAACATCGAGACGTTTTGCCGGCGCACTTAAAATTCTTCCTAAGCCTTCTATCAAGATAGGGCCGAATTGTTCGATGTGACGAATTTTTTGTTCTAAATCAGCGGCACGATTTTCCTTGTTGATGTGGCGTGAGAGTCTTTGCCCAGCTTGAATCAACGCGAGACGAATTTCTTCGAGAAGTTCATCCGAGGCATCAATGGTTTCTTTGGAAGCATTTTTAAATTTAATAAACGGAGAAACGACAGAAATTGCGATCACATAAGGTCCCAAAGGAATAGAGTCTTTGGGTTGGCCGAGTCCGTAGGTTCGCCAGTTCACAGTTTCGATGGCTTTAGTTGTTACGCATGCGGCTTTATCAAATTGGAGTGGCACGCGATTGGCAAAACGAAGCACTTGAACGGGATCGTCACCATCAAGTCCTGAGTTTTTCACACGCGCGATAGCCACTTCAACCACAACGGGTTTTGCGTCGCAGATACGTGCTTTGCGAGTCACAACCGAGAAGAAATCGATATCCCCCAAGCGATGAATCGAGTGGGAAAGCGCTTCTTCACCAATTTGTAAAACGGAACGAGTGGAGGGAGCCATCAGCTCAACATTTTGAAGTGCTGTGTAGAGAGTTTTAAAATCTGCATCGCCTAGTGATGAAAGCGATCCGCTGATCCAGGATTTCTTCACATTGTGTTTGGTCAGATCATTAATTGTTTGATCACTAATTCGAGAAAATCCTTTTTTAAGAAAATTATCGACACTGGATTTTCCAAACAGTGATGCGTGCCCAATAAACTCTCCCAATTTCATGGTGTGAGGGTGGGGGGCTACGGCATCAGGAATTTTGATATTTTCATTGGAAACTCGTTCAACAACGACAGGCTTTTCGTCGTTGATTTTGTAAGTGAGTTTCATGTGGGGATTGACCAGTGAGGTACCAGTCAAATACGTGAGGATGCCACCTTCTCCATTCAGTTGCAGTCGTCCATCAAAGGTGAATTCCACTTGAGTTCCGTGAGGGCGATCCCAATTAATGGATTCTTTTTTTCGAATGCTGCCTTGATTTTTTTTAATGTCGACTTCAATTTGAGCGCGGATGGCAGATCTCATGGCACTTGTTTTGGTGGTCACAAGGACCCCTTGAGCCGCTGTCAACTGCGCCCAAGTCGTGGCTGCGCTAATTCCGATACCTTGTTGCCCTCTAGAACAGCGACCGCGTCCAAATTTGCTGGAAGCTAAGTATTCACCGTAAACTCGAGGAAGATCGTCAGCTCCTATGCCGGGTCCGTTGTCGGTGACTGAGACGTAGATGGAATCCATGTTTTTTTGGGTGCCACTGCCGACTTTTTTAATAATCACATTGAGTTCGGGAAGAATGTCGTTGTCTTCACAGGCATCTAAAGAGTTGTCGACGGACTCTTTTAAGGTCGTCAAAACGGCCTTCGTGCCACTAGAAAAACCCACTTGTTGTAGATTTTTTGAGAAATATTCAGCTGTTGAACTCGATGTAATTTTTGATGTCACGACGATTTACTTAAACGCACTTTGCCTAAAACTCAAAGGTTTGCTTGTGACTCCATGCGTTATTATTTTCGAGCTAAGCTGTTCCTTACAATAAAATTGACCTGAAAATTCAAATTTCCTATGACCTCAGGGTTCCTTGGCCCCTCAAACTCGACTTTGAATATATGGAAAACACGTTAAAAATAAATGAGATCTTTTTCTCCGTTCAAGGAGAATCCACTCACGCAGGTCGAGCGTGTGCCTTTGTTCGTTTGATGGGATGTCCCCTTCGTTGCCAATACTGCGATACCGAATATGCCTTTACCGAAGGCAAATCAAAATCTTTTGATGAAATATTTAAAGTGCTTGAATCCTACAACTGCCAACTGGTTGAAGTGACCGGTGGCGAACCTTTGGCTCAAAAGAGCGCTATTCCTTTCATGAAAGAATTAGTGAGTCGAGGTTACGAGGTTTTGTTGGAAACGAGTGGTGCCTATCCGATTTTTGAAGTGCCTCGAGAAGTTGCCATCATCATGGACGTGAAAACGCCTGATTCCAAAGAAAATCATCGTATGTTTTGGGACAACATGGCGTCACTGAAATCAGGATTAGATGAAGTCAAATTTGTGATTTGTTCAAAAAATGATTTTGATTACATGCTTGGAATTTGCGAACGCTTTCATCTTACAGAACGTGTAACGGTATTAGCCAGTCCTTCCCATAATCAAGTTAAACCCGCGGACCTTGCCGCGTGGATGCTAGAGTCCCCAAACTCTGTAGCGCGTTTGATTCGCATGCAAGTTCAACTTCACAAAGTATTGTGGGGAGCCGAGGTTCGCGGCGTATGAGTGAAAAATTTATATGCCGTGTGAGTGCGCGTTTTTGTTTTGATGCCGCACACCGAATGCCAAATTTCCCAAGCGAGCATCCCAATTCTTGGTTGCATGGTCATTCTTATACGGGGGATGTTTTTGTCGAAGGAGAAGTCGATACCACAAGCGGTTTTGTGATGGACCATGGGGATTTAGAAACTCAAGTGAACAAAGTCGTGGGACTATTAGAACATCGATATCTGAATGATATTCCTGAGCTAGGTTTACCAACGAGTGAAAACCTTTGTCGTTGGATTTGGGTGCGTTTAAAGCCCGCTTTGCCCAAATTAGTGGAGATCCAATTGAGGCGCGATACCAAAGGCATTTGTGTAAGTTACTTCGGACCAACAGCCGCTCCAAAGGTTTTGTGATCGCATGAATTCATCAGCCCTCGTTATTTTTTCTGGTGGTCAAGACTCTACGACTTGTTTGGCGTGGGCTTTGAAAAAATTTCAAAATGTGAGTGCCCTCACGTTTGACTATGGGCAACGTCACAAAGTGGAACTTCAAAGCGCTGAAGCGATTTGCCAAGCATTAAAAGTTCCCCAAAAAGTTGTGCCGCTCGATTTTTTAGGAAAATTAAATGATACCGCTCTCACTCACGATTCTTTTAAAGTGAGTGAGCAGGGGGGAATGCACGATCTTCCTTCGACTTTTGTGCCGGGAAGAAATATTTTATTTTTAAATATTGCCGCAGCTTTTGCTGCGCCCCGTGAAATTTTTAATTTGGTCATTGGAGTTTGCCAGACTGATTTTTCGGGCTATCCCGACTGTCGCGAAAATTTTGTTCGAAGTATGGAAACATCTCTTCGACTAGGGTTGGGTGAAAACCGCCTAACACTTCATACGCCTCTCATGAATTTGTCCAAGGCAGAAATATTTGAGCTTTCCGAAAAATGCGGCGCACTGGAACTCGTATTAAAGAAATCTCACACGTGTTATGAAGGCGACCACACTCACTTCCATGACTGGGGTTTTGGCTGCGGAACTTGTCCCGCATGTGTCTTACGAAAAAATGGATGGGAAAACTATCAGAAGGAATTGCAAAATGGCAAAAGCTGAAGGCATGACATTGGAATTTGTAGGCCCCGAACATATCAATCACCAAATTCTCGAAACTTTTCCCTATCAGGGTCCAAAGCAAAGAGTTGTTTATACGACAACTGAGTTCTCCGCGGTTTGTCCTTTTTCGGGTCTTCCTGACCTCGCTAAGGTGGTGGTGGATTACATTCCCGCTAAGGCGATCGTCGAGTTAAAAAGCTTGAAATATTATTATTTGAGTTATCGAAATGTGGGAATCTATCAAGAACATGCAACTTCCTTGATCTATGAACACCTCTGGGATGCTTTAAAACCTACCGAGCTTACTGTGACTGTGACCTATCAAACTCGTGGCGGGATTGACACGACCAGTTCCGTGAACAGCTTAAATCAATAAATCATATTTTTTTAAATAGGGATTCACTATGAAATCGAATGCGAAAAAAAAAATTAAACCCTCGAAAAACAAAAGAAATGAAGAGAGTCCGGATCTCAACGAACTCGAAAATGCGGCACGCACTTTGTTGCTTGGAATTGGCGAAGATCCCAATCGAGAAGGCCTGCTAAAAACTCCTCTTCGCTTTGCCAAAGCTCTAAAAGATCTCACTGTCGGCTACGACCAAGATATTGAGAAAATTGTCAACAATGCCATTTTTCACGAGCGATGCGACGAAATGATACTCGTGAAAGATATTGAGATATTTTCACTTTGTGAACACCACCTGCTTCCATTTTTTGGTCGATGCCATATTGCCTACATTCCGGATGGAAAAATTGTAGGTCTCTCAAAACTGGCGCGTATTGCCGATGTTTTTGCAAAGAGACTTCAAGTTCAGGAAAGATTGACCGAGGAAATTGCTCGAGCCATTGATAAAATTTTAAAGCCCAAAGGCGTTGCAGTGGTGATTGAAGCGAAGCATTTGTGCATGGTCATGCGTGGCGTTCAAAAACAAAATTCTACAATGACCACTTCTGCAATGTTTGGTGAGTTCCGTAGCAACTTAGCAACGCGAAATGAATTTTTAAAGTTGGTAGTTGGGCGCTAATATTTCCATAAAATTTTCACAAAAATTTTTTAATGGCGATCAAGATTGAGTGTCGTCATCCGGGCCAAAATTGATGACTTGAAGTTTGTTTATTGAAGGATTTTTAATATCTATATCCAGATATTTGATCAATTGGGTGACAACTTTTCTGCTGTGTCGACGCAAGTGCGGTTCGTTGTGCTCTTCCAGCATATCAATGATAATTTTGTTAAGACTTGTATCTTTGATATCGAGTAAGGTGGCTTTTTTCATTTCTTCAAAAATGTTCACAGCGAGGGAAAGAACTTTTACCATTGGGAAGAGGGCTTCGGATCGCACTCCGCGAGGAAATCCTCTACCATTGAAAAGCTCATGGTGGTTCAGGATGAGTTGCATCGAGACGTCGGGCACTGATTTGAGTTTAGATTCGGCAATTTCAAAAGACTTCGCTGGATGCTTTTTCATCTTTGCCAATTCGTCAGGGGGCATTGCTTCAGGATTTTTGTAATAGGCTTCGATTTGGGCTTCCGAAAATTCCACAAGAGACGCATCCATAATTAAACAAGCCAATGATAAATCTCTGAATGATTTTTTGGAATCATAGCCTTGAGCCAGTGCTGCAAGCACCGCGATAGAAGTGATTGCCGAGACGTCATTCATGAGCATGAGAAATTTGAGATTTTTTACGAGATGAGTTTTGAGTTCTTTGACGTCGGGCGCAATAGCATTCATGATTTGGTCGACTTGGTCCTCGAGGGCGGCAAGCATTTTTGCCGGATCTAGATCCTGATTACTCACAAGCTCTTTGTAGAGGCGTTTGATAGCATCTTGCGATTGTGAGCTGATTTTTGCTCCTGCTCCACCGTCGAGTGCCCGAGGATCAGTGTTTTGTGCCGTGTTCACGGTAATCGAAAATTTTTCACCCACATGAGCGTCCCCTGAGACTTTAAATTCACCAAAATCGTGCATGGATTTTTTTTCAACCCACTCTCCTCTTTCCTGTGAATCTAAAATTAATTTTCTTGCGGCAATGAGTTCCGAAGGTAAATGAAACAAATCTCGGTGTGCAGCATTATCGAGCAGGGAAACTCGTTCTTGGTCAACTGGACTACCTTTAGCGATAAATCTTACAAAGCGGTTAGAAGTGGGGAGATACACAAAAAGATTGATCATCGTCAAACCTTGTTTGTCGAGCGGAACTCGCTCAATAGTTATGGGCTCAAATCTCTCCAGGTTTTCCACGCAGCTAAATAGTTTAGCAGTTGAATATTGATCTTTGACAATTTCTTTTTGAAATCAATTTTGTGACACTATGTATGTATAAAAAATACAGAGGCAAAAAATTGGCACCCGATAAAAATTAAATTTGATAAAGTTGAGCAAACGATACCCGTGAGCGTTTTTGAGCAACTTTTGAATTTTTGAATATCCAAAACTCTGCGGGAAGTTCGCGAAGGTTATAAAAATGGCTCATTGCGCTTCCATAGGCCCCCGAGCTATCGATGCCTAAGTAATCTCCTTTTTTGAGAACTTTGGGTAAATAAAATGCATCGCCAAAACTATCAGAACTTTCGCATACCGGTCCAACAACAGAGTAAGGAGCAATTTGAGTAGATTTTTTAAAACACATAATTTCATGGCGCGCTTGATAGAGAGAGGGTCTCATAAGTTCACTCATGCTGGCGTCAACAACGGCAAAGATTTTGTGCGGCGTTTTTTTAATACCGATGACTTGAGAAACGAGTAGACCGGACTGCGCGACGATGGATCTTCCATTTTCGCAAGCCAGGCTGGGATTCTTATTTATGCAACTTTGTCGCCAGCTCTGAGCAAATTTTCTTAAAAGCTTAGCGTAACTGGGAAAGTCAGGTAGCAGCGCTGGCTTAGAGTAATGAATTCCTAATCCACCGCCAACATCAAAATTGTGAATGTGTTTTTTATGTTTTGCGGGAAGGGATTCGTAAAAATCTAGAGACTTTCTCAACGCTTCTTCTAAAGGGGCGAGGTCGAGCATCTGCGAGCCGATATGAATGCTTAAACCTTCTAAGGCAATAAAATCTTGAGTTGCAATTTTTGCAATCAGCCTTTTAGCGATACTGAGATCAAGTCCAAACTTGTGACTTTTTAACCCGGTTGAGATATAAGGATGAGACTTTGCATTGACATTGGGATTGATTCTTAAGGCAACTCGGAGTTTCGAATTTTGCTTTTGTGCCAATGCAAGGGCATTTTCGTATTCAAATTCGCTTTCGATATTGAGGAACGCAATTTTTTTATCAATAGCCAGCTTCAGTTCGGCATCGGTTTTTCCAACTCCTGAAAAAACAATTTCGGAGGGTTTAAAACCATGATCAAGGGCCCAGCGCACTTCGTTACCGCTTACCGCATCAATTCCAAAACCACGATCCTTCAATATGCTAAGGATTTGAGAGCTGTTATTGGCCTTGAGTGCATAGTGGTGTTGAAGAAGCATTGGGAAATTTTGAAATGCCTTTTGATGCGAATCCAAGACACAATTCAGGCGTTCCTCAGAGTAAAGATAAAAAGGGGTCTCCGCTTTGTTTATCAACGAGGGTGGAAGCTTCCATGCAGGCAATAGGTTTATTTTGGACATGCGGCTTTCTAGCGACTCCGCAAGTGAAGATCCACTTAATTTTACACGACAAAAAGAAATATTTTTGTAATCATGGAGCTATGAATTTGTCCCCGGCGAAGCCTGTCATTGTTTGGCATCGATACAATCTTCGTTTGGAAGATAACGCAGCGTTGGCAGCTGCTGTTTCGACGGGGGCACCAGTCGTGCCGCTGTATATTTATAGCCCCGAATCTGAGGCGCCTTGGGCGCCCGGCGCTGCCAGTCGTTGGTGGCTGCATCATTCGTTAAAAAGTTTAGAGTCGTCTTATTTAAAGCGAGGGCTGAAGCTTTGTTGTTTGCGCTCCAAAAGTTTTTCTAAATCAATCATTGAAATTGCAGAGCACATCGGGGCAGAAGAAATTTTTCTTGATCGAAGATTTGAACCTGCAATTTTAGAGGCCGATCGCAAATTAGCGATTGAGGCAAAAAATAAAAAGTTAAGCGTTCATGCTTTCAATGATCACTTGATACTTGATTTCGAAAAAGTACGAAGTAAAAGCGGCGGAATCTACCAAGTTTACACACCGTTCAAGAAAGCGGTTTGGGAGGAAGTCCTCAGCATAGGTCAATGTGAGAGAGAGTCAGTTCCGACAAAGTTTTTCTCGTACACTACAAAAAAGATTGCTCAGGCTTCTCTAGAAGATCTTCAACTTCTACCAAAGTTGGATTGGGCAGATGATTGGGCGAAGTACTGGAAAGTCGGTGAAACTCACGCGTTGATCAGTTTAGAAAAATTTTTAAAGTTTGATGTAGAAAACTATTCCACTGCGCGCGATGTGCCCAGTCAACTTGGAACCTCTCGCCTTTCTCCGCATTTACACTTTGGCGAGTTAAGTCCCAAAAGAATTGTGCGGGAAGTTCTTGAGATCGGAAAAAAAGATCCACGTTGGGAGGGCGCGCAAAAATATTTGAGTGAAATAGTTTGGCGGGAGTTTGCCCATTACCTTATGAGGTATTTTCCTCATTCCTGTGAAAAGCCTCTGCGAAAAGAGTATGAAAGTTTTCCTTGGAACAAAATAGATGCAAAAAAATGGAAGGCTTTTAAGCGCGGAGAAACCGGATTTAAAATTGTAGATGCTGGCATGAAGGAGCTTTGGGCTACTGGGTGGATGCACAATCGCGTGCGTATGATTGTGGCCTCTTTTTTGGTCAAAGATCTGCGTTATCCTTGGATAGAAGGTGCCAAATATTTTTGGGAGACCTTGGTAGATGCGGATCTCGCCAACAATAGTTTTGGATGGCAATGGAGCGCTGGCTCTGGAGCCGATGCCGCCCCATATTTTAGAATCTTCAATCCTTTTACTCAAGCCGATCGCTATGATCCTGAGAACCTGTACATCAACAAATGGTTAACAAAAGAGTCGCAAAATCGGCAACCCATACTTGATCACACACTCGCAAGAAACGAAGCCTTAATTGCACTTAAGTCTTTGAAATCTGTTAAAAAATAATCTCCCGAATGTTTTAAATTCTGCCTAAAGTTCGCCTAAAGTTTAGGTGTCAAAAGTCCGATTCACCTATAAGGCCGACGTGTGCCTTAGGTGGGATTATTGATGGACGATTTTGAAAAAGAACTCAAAGTTGGATTTTTAGAAGAGGCTTCGCAGCTTTTGGCAGATACAGAACAATGTTTTCTGGTTCTGGAAAGCGATCCCTCAAACGCAGAGACAATTAATAAAATTTTTAGGCTCGCGCATAGCCTGAAGGGCAGTGCAAAAGCCGTTGGTTTTGATGATCTGGGGTCATTCACTCACGAATTTGAATCTCTGTTGCTTAAAATAAAAAATGGAGAAATGTTTATTACGACGGAGATCGTTAGTTTGCTCCTGAGATGCAACGACCACACCGGCTATATTTTGGGAGAACTGAAAGCCGATATGAATGCGCGCGTGGATTCGCAAGCATTGATGGCCGAGATAGGCTCGTATATTCGCGGCGAGATTCCGCAGACGCCGGTCGAGCTTCCTGCGCAGTTTGGAGTCTTTGAAGAAGCAAAAGATATCGTCTTGCAAAGTCTCGCACTGCCACTAGCGCAAACGACATCTACGCCAGCATCCACACCTACACCTACACCTACAACTACATCGACACCGACACCAGCATCAACACCAGCATCAACAGACGAATCCATTCGCGTGAGTTTAGGTCGGCTCGAGACCTTGCTAAATTTTGTTGGGGAAATGGTTATTTTGCAGACGGTGATGAGAGAACAGTTGTCGAATTCTGATAATCACCTTCTTCGCAAAACATGTCACCAATTGGGGAAAGTTACCAAAGAAGTGCAGGATCTTTCGATGAGTTTAAGAATGGTGCCGGTGAGGCAGACTTTTCAAAAAATGCAGCGGATTGTTCGCGACACGGCAACATTGCTCAATAAAAAAGTGAATTTGGTTTTAGAGGGCGAAGACACCGAGCTCGATAAAACAGTGCTCGAAAAACTGGGTGATCCCTTAGTGCATATGATTCGAAATGCGGTTGATCACGGAATCGAAAACCCAGAACAGCGCTTGGCAAAGGGCAAATCAGAAGTCGGAACAGTTAGGCTTTCTGCTTCTCATCAAAGTGGAAAGCTTGTGATTGAGATTCGCGACGATGGCGGCGGCATTGACGGCCAACGTCTGTTACGTAAGGCAATCGAAAAAGGCATTTTAAAACCAGGTACGCAAATGACTGAGCGAGATTCTGTAAATCTTATTTTTGCTGCGGGGTTTTCGACAAAAGAACAAGTGACTGAAGTTTCGGGTCGCGGTGTAGGAATGGACGTTGTGAAATCAAACATCGATGCCATAAAAGGCGAAGTATTTGTCGAGACGGTACTAGGGCAAGGTTCTATTTTTAAAATTATTCTACCACTCACCTTAGCAATTATTGACGGAATGGTGGTTAGCATTGGGGAAGAAAGATATGTCATTCCACTTGCGCATGTTCATGAATCCTACAAACCTCTTTTAAAAGACGTTCAGCAAAATGTGGGGCTTGGGGAAACACTTTTGTTGAGGGGGGAAAATCTTCCACTTTTCAAATTGTCCCATCTTTTGGGTCGTAAAAAAGGGAATGCTCAAAGCACAGATGGAATAGCAATCGTTGTTCGCACCCAAAACAAAGCATTTTCAGTTGTGGTTGATGACATTATTGGGAGCCAGCAGGTTGTCATCAAAAAGTTAGGAAGCGAAATGTCGAATATCAAGGGATTTAGTGGGTCTGCCATCTTAGGCGATGGGCGACCTTCATTGATTTTAGAATTAAACGAACTGATCACAAATGGGACAAGGAGAAACGCCGCATGAGCAATATTGTAGAAAATGAAAAAAAATTGAGTGGTGCGGAAGCACGTTATTTAAGTTTTACCTTGGGGCATGAAGAATATGCTATTCCATTGCTTTCTGTAAAAGAGGTTATTGCTCCACCTGAAATCACTTCGGTGCCTCATACCCCACCATATTTTTTGGGAATTATGAATCTGAGAGGGCAAGTGATTTCGGTCATTGATCTACGACAAAAAATGAATATTAAAAGCAAAGATGCAGGCGAGATGGCGATTATCATTTGTGACTTGGGATCGGTGTGTTTGGGTGTGATGGTGGATTCCATAAATGCCGTGCTCAATCCTAAACCTCAAGAAATATCGCAAAAACCAGAAATTCATTCTCACAAAAACACGGAATACATCACCAATGTTTATCGCAAGGATGAACGATTGATTTTGTTTCTTGATATCGCGAAGTCCTTAGATGTTGTTGATCACAATGCTATTCAAAACGCTCAAAAGAAAGCTGCCTAGGAGGAAGTTGTCATGAATCTATTTCAATCGAAATCTCTTCAATTTAAACTGCTCGGAATTTTTGCGGGCCTGATGCTAGTTCCAGCTGCCGTTAACTTATTTGTTCTGAATAGAGTGAATAAACAAGTCGCGGAGAAAGATGAAAAAAACTTTTCCAATTTTTCAAATGTGATTGAGGATGCAATCGCGGCCCAATACTTTGAACGCTATGGAGATGTTCAAGCTTTCGCAATGAACCCCACTTTCCAAAAAGCAAACAAAAGTGACATGGTGAGCGTGCTTAACAACTATGTCGCGCTTTATGGAATTTATGACTTAGTGATGTTTGTCGATACCCAGGGCAAGCTTTTGGCAGTTAATGATAAAGGGCCTGATTCCAAATCGCTTTCTGTAAAAAGTCTTTACGAGAAATCCTATAGTTCAGAAGAGTGGTTTACTAAAACGATGTCCGGAAGTTTTACTTCTCAAAAAGAAAAAAACTTTGATGGATCATATGTAGAAGATCCCTACTTTGATTCTCACGTTGCAGAGGTCTATGGTTCAAAAAGTTTTGGAAATACCTTCAACGCCCCTGTCAAAGACTCCTCAGGAAAAGTGATTGGCATTTTGTCCAACCGAGCGGGTTTTAGATGGATCGAGGCCGAGTTTACCAATGCCTACAAAAAGTTCAAAGATCTGGGAATTAGTTCCATAGGTTTTGAGTTGATTGATTCTAAGGGATACTCTCTTGTCAGTTACAATCCGAAATCCGATAATGCCAACGAAGAAGTGGTTCACAACCCGGAAAAATTGAAAAAATTTAATTTCCTAAACTCGGGCTTTGAAGCAGCCAAACATGCTCTTGAGGGCAAAGAAGGATTTGTGATTCAAGACAATCCGCTCTCTCAAATTCCAGAAGTTATGGGCTACACCGTTATTCGAACTCCAAAAATTGTGGACTCTCATAACTGGGCCGTCATCGTGCATGCAAAACTTGACGAAGTCCTTGCGGAAACTCGAGAAGCGACTTCCATATTTTGGATATCATTAAGTTTGCTTTGTTTTTTTGGTTTAGGGATTGGGGTTTGGTTCTCTAGAGATCTGAGTCGAAGTGTGAGTGAAATCGTCGCTCGTCTTAGTCAAGAGGCCGAGAAAGTGCAAAGTTCCTCCACTCAAGTCGAGAGTCGATCCTCGGAACTCTCGGCTGCAACGACACAACAAGCCGCTGCTATTCAGCAAACAGCTGCATCGGTAGACGAAATTTCTGCCATGGTAAATAAAAATGCAGAAACCGCACTCAACTCACAAAAGAAATCTGCAGAGAGTGAGGCACTTGCTAGTGAGGGGCGCGATCTTGTGGACAAAATGATGCGTTCCATAGAGGACATTAGTCAAAGTAGTGACCAGATTGCTGCACGAATGGAGCAAAGCAATAAAGAACTTTCGGAAATCGTGAATGTGATTTCTGAAATCGGCAACAAAACAAAAGTGATCAACGACATTGTTTTTCAGACGAAACTGCTTTCGTTTAATGCCAGTGTGGAAGCCGCACGAGCGGGGGAGCACGGTAAAGGGTTTGCAGTCGTTGCTGAAGAAGTGGGAAATTTGGCTGCGATGAGCGGTGCCGCAGCCAAAGAAATTGGCTCCATGTTGGATCAATCGATTTCTAAGGTTCAGCGGATTGTAGAAAACTCTACTCGTGAAGTTACCCAATTGATGAGTAGTTCTAAACAAAAAGTGAATGTAGGAAGTCAGACAGCGCATCGATGTCATAAAGCTCTTGAAGAAATTCTGAGTACTGCCAAAACAGTCAATCAGTTGGTTGCCGACATTGCATCGGCAAGCCACGAGCAGGCGACCGGTGTTCAAGAGATTACTAAAGCTATGCAAGAAATGGATTCAGTGACTCAAAAAAATGCTTCAGTTGCTAGCGATACCAAACATCTTTCATTAGAGTTGAATGAGCAGTCTGAAAGTATGAGAAATGCAGTGTCGGACCTACAAAAACTCGTGACAGGAATTTCAAATGCAGTTGAAAATCTGGAATATCAACAATTTGATGCAAGTCCAAAGGCACAGAGCCTAGGGGCTAGAAAAATAGTGGAGCAAGCGCAAAAATCTAAAAATAGTTCATCCCATCCTGCGCGACCTGGCAACGTTTTGAAGCTGAATTCAAAGAAAAGTTTTAAAAGTGCAAATAGCGATGCTTCGTCAAGCACGCTAAAAAAAGCTGTCGGTGACGGCGTTTCTGTCCCTAGTGAAAATGATCCGCGATTTGAAGACGTCTAGAAGTGAGTTAAGCGCTAAAGGAGATTGTTAAAGTGAGTGCTGCCTTAAAGTTCAATTCTGCTTCGAGTAGTGGCATCGTTGTGGAAATCTCGAAACGAATCCAAGAACTCACCGGAGTTCAGCTGGGTGAAAAACAGTTTCACATGGTAGAGTCGCGCCTTCAAAAAAGAATTCTTGATTTGGAACTTGAAGATCTGGATGCCTATGCAGTCTATTATCGAAATCATTCTCAATCTGAAAATGAATTTTTAATTTCCATACTCACGACTCATCACACTTATTTTTTCCGGGAATCATCGCATTTTGATTTTATCGAAAAGTCACTTCCGGAACTTATTGCGAAAGCGAGGGCACGGCCCGATCACTGTTTAAAAGTGTGGTCGGCAGGTTGTAGCCGTGGTCAAGAGGTTTTTTCGCTCGCAATGTTTTTGGACTTTCATCTAAAAATTCAAGCTCCCGATCTCAAATGGGAAATCTGGGGATCAGATGTCGACCCCGAATCCGTAGCAATTGCAAGAAACGGCGTCTATCGTTTTGATGAATTAAAAAAAGTTCCCAATGTCTACTTGGGTGATCACTGGGCCAAGGGGACCGGCGAGATTTCTAATTTCGTAAAAGTTAAAAGTCGTCTCAGAGCTCGTTGCCACTTTCAGCCGGCTAATTTGTTTAAAGTTGGGGACTATCCCAAAGGAATGAAGTTTGACATAATTTTTTGCCGAAATGTGTTTATCTATTTTACGCCTGAGCAAATCGAGTTCGTATGCAAAGAACTTTTAAACTGCCTCGATAACAATGGATTATTTTTTGTTGGCGTTTCGGAAACTTTACAATATCGTAAAATGGGTATTGAAGTATTGGGCCCAAGCATTTACCGCAAAAAATCATCAACCAAAACAATTGAAGTGGATCGTAATGCAAATCTTAAAGGGACTCAAGTTAGCAAACCCAAGCTTGTAGAGAGTGAAGCACAGCTTGTTTCCGCGCCTATTCAAGGAGCACTACATGCTGATTTGAATCGAACTCTAAAAGTATTGGTTGTTGATGATAGTCCCAGTATTCAAGCGATCATGAAGCAAATTTTGATACCTGCAAATGGGTTTGAAATCGTGGGTCGCGCCATGAACGGGCGAGAGGCTCATGAACTTTGCGGCAAACTTAAGCCAGATGTGATGACGTTGGATATTCATATGCCTATTCAAACGGGTCTTGAGTATCTTGAAAAGCATTTTGGTCAAAGTCACCCCCCCGTTGTGATTGTATCTTCTGCCAGCAGGGAAGATGCTGATACAGCCTTTAAAGGACTGAGTTTGGGAGCAAGTGATTTTGTTGAAAAGCCAAGTTTGCAAAACATGAAAGATCGTGGTGAAGAAATTTGTTCTAAATTGAAACTCGCATGGAAGACGAAAAATCTTGTACTCACTCGAAATCATCTTGATTCTTCGATGGCTCAAAAAATGGAATCTAAGATTTCATCCGAAAAACTAAGAATTGTGCTTGGAAGAATTTCTGATGAAAGAAAAATTATCGAAATATTTCAAGAACTCAAGGCTCCGCATCCTTTGACTTTTGTTCTCGCCGAAGGGATGGGCGACTTGTTGACAGGTTGGGCTGCCCGAATGAGTCAAAGCAGTGCCTTCCCAATGAAGTTTTGGGATTGTGATTCGCAAAAGCAACTTCCGAGGGAAGGCATTTATTTGGGGGATTCATTAAAATTCTTCAGTAAATTTTCAAGCTCATCGAAGTCAAAGAATTTAAGTGTCCTCGTGCTCGGAGAGGCGTCAGCAAATACCATAGCGACTCTCAAAACTTTGAGTGATGCACAGATTTTGGTGGAAGATTTTGGACAAACTAAAAGTGTTGAGAAATCTTTGTTATTAAAAGTTGCGACAGATTGCGTCCCAGTGACAAGTTTTGCCTATATGTCCCAGCAATACTTCATCAAAGGAGAGAAGTGATGAGTACCCTGAGTCGTGCACCCTATGGAAGAATTTTAACCGGTGATAAAAGTAGCATTTTTCGTTTTAAGATGCTCAAAGATGATCTCTTTTTAATTTTAATTCATCCCAAAATGCATTCTTCGATGGGAATGTTTTTTGAGCCCGGTAGTGACATCGCGAAATGTGTGGAAGAACTTTATCAGGAAGCGATCACTCTGTGGGGAGACTTGTTAGGTGCGGAATTTAAACTCGTGGGTGCAGAAGTATTAATGAAAAGAGCGCTGACTATCGTTTCGAAGTATCGATGGAAGCAGGTTGGAAGCTCTGTGCGTTTGAAAAATTCTGAGTTGGTATATTACTATTACCCAGCTCGAGTACGCGTCGCTGATGTGTTGTCTGAAAGTTCGGCAGTCCAATCCGACACTTTGCAGTTTTCACCCGGCAACAGTGCAGAAAAGAGAAATGAAAAAACCAGAGTTCTGATAGTGGATGATTCCAAATCCGTCAGAGTTTTATTGCAACAAATTTTTAGCCTTGATCCCAACATCGAAGTCATAGGGCAGGCGGATCGACCCTCTGAGGCGGAAAAAATGATACAGCTTTTAAAGCCTGACGTGATGACTTTAGATATTCATATGCCAGAAATGGATGGAGTGAGTTTTTTGAAGACACTACTGCCTAGGTATCCTATTCCCACAGTGTTGCTAAGTTCCATCAGCATCGAAGAAGGTCGCACAGTGTTAGATGGTCTTGAATCAGGAGCTGTTGATTATATTCAAAAGCCAAGTCTCAATGAAATTGAACAAGTGGCACCCATGATGATCGAAAAAATTAAGCACGCCGCTCTCGCTAAAGTCATGATTCCACAAAATCGTAGCCACCGCCATTTTAGCTACACAGGGGAAATTGATTTTAATCGTGTTATCTTGATCGGATCATCTACAGGTGGGACCGAAGCGCTGCGAATTTTACTCAGCTCTCTTCCAGAAAACATTCCGCCAATTGTGATCGTGCAACATATTCCCCCTGTTTTTTCGAAAGCATTTGCGGATCGCATGAATTCCATTTGTAGCTTTGAAGTGAAGGAAGCCGAACAGGGTGATGAGCTTTTAGCATCGCGGGTTCTTATTGCACCTGGGGCCACGCAAATGAAATTGCTGAAAAGTCCCAAGGGGCTATGTGTGCACATTGATCCCGGTGCGGAACCTGTTAATCGACATAAGCCATCAGTGGATCACTTGTTTTTTTCTGCGGCAGAATTGCTTGGAAAAAGAGCGGTCGGAGTGATTTTGACAGGAATGGGCGCAGACGGAGCAAAAGGTTTGCAAAAAATGAAAATCGCTGGCGCCGCAACTGTTGCTCAGGACGAAAAATCTTGTGTGGTTTTTGGAATGCCGCGGGAAGCGATTAAAATTGGCGCCGCAGAAAAAGTTCTGCCGCTTGAAAATATAGGCGCGGAGCTGATGCGGTTAATATCGTTACGAAAAGCTGCTTAGCTCGTTCAACGCTATCACTAGTTTTTTTGCTGCCTCTGACTTTGAGAGGTTGGGTACATGTATCACCTCTTCATTTTGCTGATTTAAAATCCAATACTCATTATTCTCCGTGTTTGGTCCGCTCTGTTCAGTAAAACGATTTGCGACAAGGGCAAAGGTGCCTTTCTTAAATAATTTCGCTTTTGCTTTTTCTAAAACTTCTCCTACATCGCCATCTTCCAATCCAAACGCAATAATTTTTTGATGTGGAAGAATGGTTTGTTGTAGTTTTTGTACAAAGTCTTCAACGGGTTGAATGGGAATTTGTAAGTGCGTTGATTGCGAAACTTCGCTTCTTGAAAGTTTTCTTGGAAAAGTCTGAACGTCAAAATCGAGTACAGCTGCATTCGCAATGATCACGTCCGCAAATTTAGAAAGTTGTTGCAACTGAGTGGAGTAAGATTTTGAATCCTCGAATTTATGGCACACAAAAGAATGAAGTGCGCTCTCCACTTCTTTACTCACGAGTCCGCAAAGTATCGTGACATCTGCTCCAGCGCTGCGTAAAGCTCGGGCAAATTCTAAACCACTTTTGCCTGAGGATGAATTACTGATTCGCCTAGCGGGGTCGATGGAAGTTGACATCGCTCCTAGGCTTAACAGAATTTTTTTTCCTCGAAGGTTGGGAAGATTCTTTAAAGTTTGAATTTGTGAAATAGCGTCGATGATTTCATCAAAGTCAGCAATATGTCCTACTCCCACATCTCCACATGCTAATTGGCCGGCAATCGGTCCAATCATAAGGGCCCCCCGTTTGACTATGGTCTTCACATTTTCTTGTGTGGCGGCAGCTTCCCACATTTGCGTATTCATCGCTGGGGCAATTAAAAGCGGAGCACGTGAGGCGAGAATTTGGGTGCTGATAAAATCATCAGCAAAACCATGGGAAATTTTTGCAAGTGTATTTGCCGTGGCTCCAAAAATCAGGCAAAGGTCCGCCCATTTCGCGATCTCGATGTGGTGGGTGCCAATTTTTTCTGAATCAAACAGACTATTAGAAATTATTTTTTTGCCCAGAAAAGTTTCAAGGCTAGTGATTCCCACAAAATTTTTCGCAGATTCGCTGAGACAAAGTTCAACCTCGTGCCCTGCTTTGCGTAATGCTCGAAGAAAATCTACGGATTTGTAAGCGGCTATTGAGCCACAGACGCTGAGAAAAATTTTCATCTTTCTATTACTAGCACAGGCACTATTCGTTTCGCACAAAAAGTGTTCGCGTCATTCCTTGTCGTAGAGCGTGACCAAGTTCAGGCATATGGCCGCTGGCACAAACATTTACGGGTTCTTCAAGATCTGGCGTATTCATTATGACGTCACAAATTTGAGAAATGATTTTTTGTTGCTCTGCAGGATCCATCTTTTCCAATCCTTCGAGTGCAATGAGCGGGCTAAAGCGGCCTTCATCTTGAGTGCAGCTGAGTTCGCAGAGATGTACTTTTTGAATGCTGGAAATCTTTTTAAATTCGCTCATCAGTCGCACGGCCAAAGTGCCTGAAAACTTAGAGGGCTTGCGCCATTGAATAGAGGAGCTCTGGCTTTTAATGGTTTCGGCGGATTTTGTGTTCATAAAGTATCCTCAAAAGTTTTTGTCTCGTCATTTTAGTCAGATTTGATGTGATACGTGAGTCAATCAAATGACCTCTACGAAAGATCAATTATTGATTGCCTAACATGTAAGTATATGAAATTTTTGAAATAAATTCATGTAATTGGTAATTTTCAAAATTTGTTGTTGCATTGCGTTACGAGTTTAGCGTACAACACAACGCGTTAAGAATTTACCCAACCCCCAAACTTCCCAGGAGGCACTAATCACATGTCTATTCACCCACTCAATCCTCGTTCCTATCAAATTTCAAAATTTTGTTTAACAATGATCTTGGCGGTTAGCGCAGGATCAAGTTTTGCTTCAAGTCCTGCCGAAATTGAGCAAACTCTTCGTGATTTCCATTCAAGCAATGAGAAATCCAAAATGATCATGAACCAAAAGCCTAAAAAATATAATTCCAAAGGCCAAGTGATCACACCCAAAAGTAAATTTTCAAAAACTGAGATTCAAAACAAATCTTTTATCGAACGCAAAAATCAAGTTCGAGACAGCATCTTCAAAGTGAATGCTGACGGGACTGAAGTCAGTGTAAAAGATTCGTCGCTTCAAGGCCGCGCCGCAATTGCGGATAACGATTTGGTAGAAGAACTTGTCGATAACGGTGCTCGCGCCATTCAAAATTTAGAAGAAATGGACCGCGATCTTAAGGAAGCAAAATTAAAAGAAACTCCTTGGTCGGACACCTACTGGCCTCTCTATATGGGCGCAACAGCTCAACGCTATGCAGACGATCGATTCCCATTTTCTGAAGATTGGGGCGTAAATTTTAAATTTTTCGAAAGATCCAGATCTAGCCGCAACACCGATAAACTTTCGCCAGCCGAAAAATATGACCTACTTGTGGGCGATAAGAGCAAAACATATACAAAGTCTCAGTGGGACGAAGGCCGCGGATATTACGAAAGTAACGATAAGAAAGTAGAAACTTGGATGGGTCTTTGCCATGGCTGGGCTCCCGCCGCTTACATGCTTGATCGACCACAAAAATCAGTCACTGTTACTGCAGCTGACGGAAGAACCGAGTTAACATTTAGACCTTCCGACATCAAAGCGCTTGCCACATCTCTTTGGGCAAGTGCTCGTATGCCAAGCCGATTTATTGGCGGACGTTGCAATACAAAAAATCCTACACAAAGTCCCGAAGGGCGCGTGATGGATCAAGATTGTTTTGACAACAATCCTGGAGCCTTTCACATGACCACCGTTAACCAAATCGGCGTTGCAAAACGAAGTTTTGTCGTGGATGTAACCTTTGATGAAGAAGTTTGGAATCAACCTGTATACGAATACAAATACAGTTATTTCAACCCCAAAACGTTAAAAGCAACTGACAATTTAAAAGATGCTTCAGTAAATTTAAAAGAATTTACAAACGACAAATTTAAAAATTTCCGAAACAATCCCAAAGCAGTCACAGTAGTGGGTGTGAATATGGAATTCTCATACATAGTTGAGAATGAACCAAGCACCGACGATACGGATTCTCCTGACAATGACAGCGTTACAAAAGTTTCATACATGTATGATCTTGAACTTGACGCAAATGGAAATATTGTTGGCGGAGAGTGGTATACAAATGTGCACCCCGACTTTATGTGGACCCCTGCTCCCAAAGCTCGAGCTGTGACTCCTGGAGATCGTTTTGCAACGGGCTCTTGGGATGCATTGAGCTCACCCCTACCTGGAACTTACATGTCTGCAGCGCGTGCATCTTCCCGTCAAAAGTTGCCCTTGGCAAAAGTTGTCGAAGCCCTAATTGAGGCCTCCAAAGCTGAATAGTTTTCAAAGGTCTTGCAGGATGCGAAGACTTAAAAATGTCGGGTACTCCTCACTGGATGTGAAGGAGTATCCGACATTTGTGTGTCTTTTGGACAAAATTTTTTGTGAATGAGGAACAATAATTGAAAAACGAAAGAATAAAATTTTTTCAGGTTGAACTACTTAAGTTTTCATTTTCTGCGATTTTCTTTTTAAGTGCTTCACAAGCACTTGCTGAAGAACAGTTACACTCTGCACATTTACCAACTTGCGAGTCACAATGGAAAAACAAAAATTCTTCGTATGACTATTCCAAAAATTCCGCAGTCACGGAATTCGGAAACGAAGGTTACGCAAGCTTTCAGAATTCGCTCAACAGAGATGCCTGCAAAAAGCCATGGACGATTTTAGTTTATATGCAAGCGGATAATGATCTCACCCCGTATGCTCTGCTAGATTTGTACGAAATGGAGGCGGGATTCGTGGCTGCCGGTGCCCCCAAAGTGGGTTCGACAAAACGCTCAGATTTACTTGTGCAACTCGACACCCATTTGACTCAAGACATTCGACGACTTCATATCTTTCAAACAAAAGAAGCCTACAATCCCAAAATAAAAATTGATGATTTCAAAAATCGGAGCGAAAAAAACATTCAATCTCCAATCGTCGAGCGATTGAGCGAAAGCACTCGAAAATTAGATCCAGCGGAAGATCTAGAAGATTTTATTAAATGGGGAGTTAAAAAATATCCCGCCGAACGATACATGGTGATTGTATGGGGTCACGGTCAAGGCTGGACCGCAAGAACTATTGCCGATGAGGAAAAAGTGGAGTCAAATGTTAAAAGCGCAGGAAAAGTTTTTGAGTCTCTCATTCCTGTGCCCAGCACCGGTGTGAATAGTGCTATGGAAAACTCCGTATTTAAAGGTCGCGGTTTTGGTGGTCTTGCCTTTGACGATTCTACAAAGTCCTTTTTAAATATTCCCGATTTGAGTGCAGTCTTGCAAAGAGTGTCGAAAAGCCAGCTAAAAGGTAAAGCGATAGATGTCTATGCCTCTGATGCCTGTCTTATGCAAATGTTAGAAGTTGCGTTTGAAATGTCTTCTTCCACTCGATACATAGTAGGTTCGACCCAAGTTCAAAACTTCTTGGGTCTTCCATATCGTCGATTGTTAACGGAGCTTAACTCAGGCAACTTTGGTGAAGCCCAAAAAATGCCAGCAGACGCTGATGAAGCGTATCTCGCTGCGCTCATGATCCCTAAAGTTTTTAAATCCAGCATGGCGCCTCAAGGTCTTCAAGGAAGAATGGATAAAAAGGGAATCGAAACCGTTACCATGAGCGCACTGAATTCTGCGGAACTGCGAAATTTTTTAGTTCCGGCAATGCTAAAACTGAGCGAACACATCTATGACTATCTTAAAGAAGATCCCATACGAAGCATCGATGTGCAATTTGTCATTCAAAACACACCGAGCTTCTTGGGCGGTGCTCAGGATTTTGGTGCATTTTTAACTTTGCTGAGTGCTTTTGTTGATGAAGAAGCACTCGCAAAAAACGAGATGAGTGCTGCGGCTCAAAATCTTAAATCTGCAATTACACAAACCCAGAATGAGCTGCAAAAAAGTGTCAGTTCATTTGTACTCGGAACAAGTTATGCAAAAAAAGAAACTCAGCTCTATCTGTTAGGTATCCGTGCTGTATCAGTTTGGCTACCTTCTTCACCGAACGAATACGCTTCGAGACGTGCAGATTTAGGACAGTCAAAACTTGCAAAGGTCAAAAGCGCCAAAGGTTTGACGTGGATGAGTTTTATTGACGAAGTTTACAAGGAATGACCTTAATTCTTTCGTTCAGTCTTTAGAGATTCCTCAATTGTGAAGAAAAAAATTCCGACAAGTACTCATGTCCGAAAACAATGGATTTCGCCGTCTTCGCAGCTATCTGATGGCGTATTTTATTCCGCTCACGGGAGTTCCTCTGTTGCTCATGGCCGCGGTTTCTTATTTCCTCTTAAGCCAAGCGGTGAATCGTGAAATTTTAAAACGCTCAGGCCCAGAGATCTCGGCAATGTCTAGAAACTTGGACACTATGGAGCGCAGAATCGAAAGATCGTTATCGGATTTGAGTCGTAAAACCCAGTTTCAGACGGCTATGCTGCAGGGAAGCCCGGAAGCAATATCTGCAGAACTCCGCAGTTTCTTGTCGAATGCACCATTTGAAAGAGTTCGCAGTTACTCTTTGGATGGACAGTTGTTGGCTGATATACGCGCAAAGGATTCCAAAAAACTCAATGAACAATGGTCAAAATTTTTTGGCCCGCGTACGCAAGAATCCATAAAAGAAAAAGCGGCACTTTTTGAAAGCGAATCGATAAACGAACGTCTTCCAGCTGCGCAGGGCGATAGCATTCCCGACTTTGCCTCTCCCAAGAAACGAATTCTTACGGATGTGAATGGCAGGCTGGCTCCGGATTTTTTAAAGCATCTTCGAAATGAAGATTATTTTGGTGTGCGTGAACTCAATATGGATGGCTCTGTATTTGATCCACGAAAACCCAGTATGGATTTGGTTCAGTACAAATTGATATTGGATTCTGTCTATAGGCCACTCGGGATTACAGAAGCTCGCCTTTCTCTTGATCAGGATAAACTTCGTATTCTTGCCGACTATCAAGGCGTTGAACTTTTTATTTTAGACTCTGGATTTAGACTGGTATCTGCTTCGCATTCTGACATTGAAAGGCAAGTGCTCGGTGCAACGGATCGATGGCGGGACATGTTTTCAAAGTCGACGTTAGGAGTGATTGAAAGTCACGAGCTCCGGGTAAAAAAAGATCCCGTGGAGTTCTTTTTTACCCCTATTGAAACTGAACTCTCGGGACAAAGTGAGACTGCTGGCCTTTTGGCCGTGGGTTTGAATAAGAGAGATCAAATTCAACTTCGCAATCGAGTTATTTTTTGGATTTCGATTTTAGCATTAGGCTTAGCCGGAGCGGTTGTACTGATTACGATTCGCCTGAGTGACCGAATCACTCAACCCGTTTCAGATCTGGTGCGTGCTACGGAAATGATGAAGCAAGGAGAATGGGTTCACCCCGTGGATTCGAATCAAAAAACCGAAATCGGCGTACTAGTAAAACGATTTAACGAAATGGCACAGTCGGTTCAAGTGACAAAGCGTACGTTGGAACTGAAACTTGAAGAACTCGCATTTGCACATGATGAGCTCACTAAAACTCAGGGACATTTGGTGCAGTCTGCAAAGATGTCTTCACTGGGTCAGCTGGTGGCTGGCGTTGCGCATGAGTTAAATAATCCCATTGCATTTATTTATTCAAATATGACTCAGATGAAAAGCTACTTGAGAAATCTTGAGAAGCTCAATCAGATTGTGATTAGCATATTACAAAAAAGTTCTGAAAAAGATGCCAGCGAACTGAAATCTGCTTTAGAGAATATTGAATGGGACTATGTTCGAAATGATATGAACGAAATGGTGCAGAGTTGTTTGGACGGTTCCATTCGTGTGAAGGACATCGTACTTGGACTCCGAAACTTTTCTCGACTGGATAAAGGCGAAATCGGGGACATTGATGCGCACTCCATGTTAGAGAACACTGTCAAACTTCTTAATTCCCAAATCAAAAATCGAATTGAAATTCATTGGGACCTTTGTCCTTCAGGAAGAATGCGTGCCAATGCTTCGCAGCTCAATCAAGTGTTCATGAATATTTTAGCCAATGGTTTGCAATCCATTGAAGGTAAGGGAAATGTTTGGATAAAAACTTGGACCAGTTTTGTCAATGAAGAAGAAATCATGAATTTTTCTATTCGCGATTCCGGCAAAGGGATAAAACAAGAGCACATTGATAAAATTTTTGATCCTTTTTTTACAACCAAAAAAGTCGGTGAGGGAACAGGCCTGGGACTTTCTATAGTTTATGGAATTATCGAAAGGCATCGTGGAGTGGTCCAAGTGAAAAGCCGATTGGCCCCTGATCCAGCTCATGGAACAGAGTTTATTATTCAATTCCCGCGATGGGGATTTGTGCAAGAGAGTCAAAAGGTTGGCTGATAGTTTGCAAGCCAAACTTCAGCGCTCACGATAGAATCTTCAGTTGTGTTTGCAAAATTCTATTCACATTTATTGCCCCTAGCTTTTTTGGGTTCTTTTTTTGGGAGCAACAAGAGCATTGCAAAAACTGAAACTCTCAGCTGGGAATCCTTTTCCACATCCGTACAAGGACGTGCTCTTGCGGGAAGCACGCTCACCCAACCACTCACCGAGAATCTTGTTTTTTGGGCCTCAAGTCGTGTTGCCGATGAATCGTGGATATCCGAAAATGCCACTCTGAGTAGTCGAATTGCTCAAGGGAAAGGGCGATTTGAGATGAGCGCTCTCAAGCTCGAAAACTCTGGTGATTTTTCGTCTTTTGAAGTTTCTCAACCCTCCATTAGCAGCGTTGGGGATTTAAGAAGTAAAATGGCAATGAGTGGTTCTGAAATTTTTTCGAGCCATATTGAAAACGGTTTTCGATATTACGAAAGAGGCGTCAGCACCGGATTTTTTTATTCAAAACGTCGAATAGCGGTTCGTGAATCGAGCGAGCGCATTGATTTTCGAGTTCATCGGGATTTTGTCAGTCAACTAGCTGTCTCGGGTCCTTTGTTTGAAAAGCAATCAGTCGGACGACTGGAGTTTGGAACCGGTTTAAAATTTGTTGTTCGAAAGGGTGATGAAGTTTTTTTTGACGCTTTGAGCGCAGAGCAATCTCTTGATGATTCCTTGTTTGTGAAGAGCGCTTACGCCGCCGGCTTGGACTACTCCATGCTTTACACTTTGCCGTCCAAGTGGACTAAATCATTTCAAATTCAATTGGCCTTGGTGTGGAAAGATGTTGGCACCACGCAATTTTTTATTGGCAACAAAACTTCCAAAAATAAGAGATTCGAAGCTTTACCCAACAATCAAAGTTTTGGCGTGGGAGTGGGGCTGCCAAATATCTGGAGAGGCACACAGGCTGCCTTTCGAGTAGAATACAGAGAGTGGAAACGCGATGTTTCGATTCTCAATAAGTCGATAGTGTCTTTAGAATTGCGAGCCGCACGTTTGCTGAGTGTTTGGACCGGCTTAAGAGGAACTAGATTTGCTGGAGGATTGGGTTTTCGTTTCCCAAACGTGGAGTTGTCATTAGCAAGTTTTTCCCATTTTTTGGGAGAAAGCGGAAACGAGTATAGCTCGCGCAGTTTTGCGATGGAGATGAAGGGTATTTTTTAACGGTGTTTTTTAAATGGGGTCATATTTTATTCCTAGGAATTTTCTTGGGAACCTCATTGCCTGTTTTTGCCGTGGATCGTTATCGATCTTTTTTTTCGGCCCCTCGCGCTTTGGCAATGGGTGATGCCTACACCGCTTATAGTCAGGGATTTGAATCCGTTTATTACAATCCGGCTGGAGTGGCTCGTAAAGGACCAACCAGTGTGAAGTACATAGATCTGGAACTCGCTGCTTCGTACTCCGTGTACTCCTATCTTTCGGACAATGTTTTGAGTTTTTACAATTTGTCACAGCTGGGTACTAATATGGCGAGCCGAGCCGGAACATTGCATGGCATGAGTATAGGGTTTACTCCCCAACTTTTGAGTAAAAATTTTTCAATTGGAATGATATTTAAAAGTTCTTGGGACGCGGTGGTGGAACCAGGCACCCTTGATTTTAATATTTTTGGAACAACCGACCTTGCTGTATATTTGCACTATGGAGTTTCCTTTTTTGGAGGTGTCGTAAAACTCGGAGTCGGTGGAAAAGTTCTCGATCGAGCAGAACTCGATCGAACTTACACTGCCGCTGAATATGGAGCCGGAGGCATTAGTTTTACAACAGAATGGAAAGAAGGAATTGGCTACGGACTTGATGCGGGGGTGATGGCAACTGCACCCATCGCCGGACTTCCTACAATAGGAATTGCTCTGCAAGATTTTGCAAACACGGAATTGCTAGACCGACGAGTGTTGTGGACGGGGACTCGAGGGACTGCAGGTGCGCCTCCCGCCCTCGAACAAAAAGTTAATGTGGGTGTGTCATTTACTCTCAAACATGCACCTGGTGTGAAAAGTGTCATCGCTATGGACGTAAAGGATGTGTTGCATTGGTCCCGCGGTGACTGGCGTGATCACTCGCATGCCGGCTGGGAAATCGAGTTCGATAGAATTTTGCGAATTCGTGCAGGTTATATGCAAGGGCGATATTGGACGGCAGGGCTTGGATTGAGGCTCGCTGGATTTAATCTGGAACTGAATACTTGGAAAGAAAATCTGCTCATTTACACTGGATCAACTCGGGAGTTACGTTACTATGTGGCGAAATATACGTTGGCATTTTAGAATCGGAATTTTGATTCTATCAATATTCACATTAGGATCCTGTCGCAACGCATTTCGCGATTTTGGAGATCGAACAACGGATGAGTTTCTTATTCAACAAACTCGCTATTTGCTAGACGAATACGATTTTGAAGGAGCTATCGTAACCATCACGAGTGTTTTGGCGTCTCAGCCCAATAATCCAGAAGTTGTGTATTTGGCAGCCGCCTCACATGCTGGGCATGGAGGACTGCGTATCCTAGATTTATTTAGTGCCATCGCGAGTGAATCCTCCACGAAAGGTTTGATTCAAATTTTTGCCGAGCATTTTCCTGCTGCAGACGATGATACTGTCGACGAAATTGATGCGGCAATTTCGATTATCGAAAATTATGACGACGATCCAACAACTCGCGATCCTAAACTCAACTTTTTTACGGTGTTTTTGCTGTTTAGTAGAATGGGTGCCATTACTTCTCGATACGCGTTGGATGAAAATGCGGAACTCAATACAGATTTTAATAATTGCCATCGCGAAGCCAATCTCACAGGTGCTACGGGCATACCGAACGAAAAAATTGACTCGATGATTGATGCCTTTCTCAAAATTCCGTTGACCATTGCCAATTCGGGATCTTCGCAGTTCTCAAGTATTTCCGATTCTCTGAGCGCTTTTCCGTTAACGGCCCCCAGCGCTTCTTGTGCCGCAGCTGAGACTGCGGGAATTGATGCAGCTGGTGAAGAGCAAGCGATGTGTTTGCTGATGAGACTCATTGTGGGAACGGGAGCTGATGATGGTGGAATTGGTCTTGATATAGATCCCGCAGGTCCTAACACTTGTCTTACGGTGGCCCCATGAAGAAGTATCTTTTTTCTTGTCTTGGGGTGTTGTTAAATTTTCCTGTTTTTGCTGCAAATGTTTTAGAGCGAGAAAATTACAGAGATGTTCGTCAACTCGGCTCAGGCAATGCCGGAATCGGATTTGTTGATGGAGGTCTAGCGGCGTTCATGAATCCAGCGGGCATTGCAGCCGCAAAAGGTATTTCTTTTAAGTTTGTTGACGGCAGTTTTGGCGGAAATGATAGTTTTCGAAGTTCTTACACGGCGTTGGCACCCATGTTAACCGGAGGTGGGGGCGGCCAAACTTTGAGCGAAAAATTTTCTCCTTTTCTAGGACAACCTCTTGGGCTTCAGGGTTCATTTTTTCCTTATCTTATGGCCCCCGGATTTATGATCGGAGCTTGGGATTATTTTGATTTTAGTTTTTTGTATTCCGATCCGGTGTATCCGCGACTCGAGGCCAAAGTTCGAAATGACTACGGAATTATTTTTGGTTTTGCCAAAACTTTTTTTGATCGTCTGGCTATCGGAGCTTCCCTTCGCTATCAAAAAAGAAAGTATATCAATGAAGCTTTTACGACAGACACGATTTTAACTGCCACAACTCAGACTTTGTTGAGTAGTTTTCAACGCGGCGACGGCTATGGGTTAAATGTTGGACTTCAATTTAAACAGCCGTTGGGGAGTGGGCAGGTTGCGGTATTAGGAATAGCGGTTGAAGATGTTGGGCAAACAAGATTTAAACCACAAGCCAGAGGGGATGTCGCCCCTCCCAGTCAGTATCAGAGCGTCAATGTAGGATTTGGATATGGATTTAGCAGTGCCGTGGCTGATTTTAAATTTAGCTTTGATGGGCACAATGTCTATGAAAGAGGTGGAAGCTATACAAAAAAACTTTTTACCGGAGTAGATCTCGCTCTGCCACTCGCAGACTTTCGGGCTGGCTTATATCAAGGATATTGGACTTTGGGTCTGACATTAAAAGTGATTCCATTTATCGAAATTGATTTTACAAGTTATGCCGAAGAAATGGGAGTGATTGCCAGTCAAAGACAGAATCGTTGGTACCTCATCGGTTTGAATTTTGGAATGGATATAAAAGGGGTTTCCAGAACGGGAAAGAAGAAGCAACGCTACTCCTTGGATAAGTTTAAATAATATTTTAGTCATTGGCTCGCTGGGACCTAGAGGCTCAGCGTAAAAACTGCTAGATTCCGGCTCTTATGGACAAGTCGTTTGAACCAGGAATTTGTGATAGCAAATGGCAAAAAATTTGGAGCGATGCTCAGTTGGGCAATCCCGATGCCGCCCAAAAGTTACAAGAAAAAAAGAGCGGAAAAACTTTTACCATTGTTATGCCTCCACCAAACGTGACGGGCGTCTTGCATCAAGGACATGCTTTGATGTTAACCTTGGAAGACACATTAACTCGCTGGCGTCGTATGTGTGGCGATGCTGCTTTGTACCTGCCGGGCACTGATCATGCCTCAATTGCTGTGAATATGCAGGTGGTAAAACATTTAGCAAGCAAGGGCGTGGATCACCGTAAAATTGGACGCGAGGAATTTCTTAAAGAATGTTGGAAGTGGATCACGGAATACCAACCGCGCATTTTTTCTCAAGTTAAAAGTTTGGGAATCTCTTGTGATTGGTCTCGCGTAAAATTTACGATGGACGAGGATCTCAACCGAGCTGTGATAAGGGCTTTTGTTGATTTTCATAAGAAGGGGCTCTTGTATAGAGCGGAACGTCTTGTGAACTGGTGTCCCAAAGATCAAACCGGTATTTCTGATTTGGAAGTTATTTATGAAGAACGCGAGGGTTCGCTGTGGCATATTCGCTACCCGGTGGTGGGGACGACCGAATTTTTAACAGTAGCCACGACGAGGCCCGAAACTTTGCTGGGCGATACAGGCGTTGCGGTTCATCCAGATGACCCCCGTTACAAAAATTTCATTGGGAAAAAGGTAAAAGTTCCTTTCGTCGACAGAGAAATTCCAATTCTAGGCGATACTTTTGTTGATCAAAACTTCGGATCGGGCGTGGTAAAAATCACCCCCGCACATGATCACACGGATTTTGAAGTTGGGGAGCGACACAAACTTCCTAAAATTAATGTTTTTACCAAAACAGCAACGATTATTGCAGGACTTCCCGGCGAAGCTGCGCAATTTGCCGGACTTGACCGCTTTAAAGCCCGAAAGGTCATCGTCGAAAAGTTAGAGTCTCTGGGTTTGTTGGTGAAAGTAGAAAAACATAAAAGTCGAGTTGGACTTTCTGAAAGGCATAAAGAAATTATTGAGCCGGTTTTGTCCGTGCAGTGGTATTTAAAAATGGACAAGATGGCAGCAAAAGCCATGGAAGCCGTAAAAACTCAGGCGGTAGATATTGTGCCCAAGGAATTTGAGAATCAGTTCATGCGCTGGATGGAAAATATTCATGACTGGTGTATCTCTCGGCAACTTTGGTGGGGTCAGCAAATTCCCGCTTATCATTGTTCCAGTTGTCAGCATATTAGCGTAAGCGAGCAAAAGGCTCTCGAGTGTGAAAAATGCAAAGCTCCAAATCCGCAAGCAGATCCGGATGTGTTGGACACTTGGTTTTCTTCTGCCTTGTGGCCATTTTCGACTCTAGGTTGGCCAGATAAAACCGAAGATTTTAAAAAGTTCTATCCCACACAGGTGTTGGAAACGGGATTTGATATTTTATTTTTTTGGGTGGCCCGAATGGTAATGTTTGGAATCGAGCTCACTGGCCAAGTTCCCTTTTCCAAAGTATGGATGCATCCCATGGTCCGAGATGAAGAGGGCCAAAAAATGTCTAAAACCAAGGGCAATGTCATTGATCCCTTGGAGATCATCAAAGATTTTGGTGCGGATTCCTTGAGACTCACTTTGAACGCTCTTTGTGTTCAGGGTCGCGACATGCGGCTTTCCGAAGAACGCATTGAAAACTATAAACATTTTATCAATAAAATTTGGAACGCATCAAAGTTTGTTCTGATGAATTGTGATTCCAGCGATGTTTCGGCACAATGGATGATCAGGCCAAAGGGCAAAAACCTGCACGACCGCTGGATCTTGAATCGCCTTTCTGCAACTGCGCGAGATGTTAACAAGGCGTGGTCCGAGTTCCGAATGCAAGAGGCTAGTGAAATTTTGTACCATTTTGTATGGAATGATTTTTGTGATTGGTATTTGGAGTCCGCAAAAAGTACAAAACAAGATTCTCAAACAGTATTGCTCCACGTTTTAGGTGAGACCTTAAAACTCCTTCATCCCGTCATTCCTCATGTCACGGAAGAAATTTATCACAACTTGCCTGGCGTAAAGAGTGAGGATCTGCTGGCGCTACGGGCTTATCCTGATGGAGATGGATTTCCGGATGTCGATGCAATTGCAGAATTTAAATTTTTGCAAGACCTCGTCGGCTCGCTCCGAACTTTGCGATCTGAAAGCAAAGTCCCTCCTGCAAAAAAGATTTCCATTAGAATACCAAATTTAAAGGCAAATTCGCAAAGCTTTAATGTGATCATGCAAAATCGCAGCACTCTTGAGAACCTTGTAAAAATCGAGCAAATCGATTTCACTCCGGCGCCGGCGGGCACGGCTGGAACTCAATTGGTCGTGACCTCACTCGAAGCGGGCGCTAATGTCGAAGTTTGGGTTGCGATGTCAGAGTTGGTAAACATCGACGACGAACGAAATCGTTTAAAAAAAGAAATCGAATCCTTGCGCAAGATTGTGGATTCGCAAAAATCAAAACTTTCGAATGAATCTTTTGTGGCGCGAGCCCCAAAGGAAGTTATTGATAAAGAAAAAATTAAGCAAGCTGAAGCAGAAGATAAGTTAAAAAAGACGGAATACACTTTGGAGAAATTAAAATGAAGTTTGAAGTTTTTAGTTTAAATGTGAAATCCATTGGCAAGGACTATTCGCCCCCAGTTCTTACAAGTGTCAAAGCGCAAAAGGGGGAATCCTTGCTTTGCGGACTTTTGTTTTCAAATCCTGCACTTTTACGAATTCCGCTTGATGCAAATGGTAATTGCAAATTGGAAGACGGAAAAGTTCTTGCGACTCCTCTTGCCGTGGAAGAGCAGGCGGGGGAAGGGTTTTTGGGAGTCTTTAACGGACTGGGTCCTAGTGCTTCAGGTGAAGCTGTTTGCACGTTGTTACACGAAGGATTTTTGCCAGGGTTTATGAAAGGACTATTGGGCAAAAGTATAAAGGGAAAAAAAGATATTGAGCTGTGGAAGTTTTTACAAGAAAACGAATCCACATCTTCGGCCCTAAGGCATTCGGTGGTTCACGTTGAACCGGGTGGAGGCTTGCGCTCTCGTAGCTTTAAGGAATCTGGCATTTTATGGGATGTTGCACAAGTCGGCGATTTTGTTTTTGGTTTGTCTCAAAAAAGCATTTGGCGAGAACCCTATTTGAAGCCTGATAAGCGCGAATTTTTGCGCTCCGATTTACTAAACAATTTTAATTTACATCGAGATGAAGAAGGGTATTTTTGGTTTTTAAACGAACAAGGTCGCCTTCTAAGGATGGGGTTGACAGATATCAAAGCTCAACCCACGCCACTTAAAACTAAGAGCAAGTCGGGTCTTTTTGTCTCAAGCGCTTCGGTGGTTGATTCGTGGTTGTATGTCACGGCTGATGATTCTAAAACTTTGATGCGAATCCGAAGAAATCCGATTTCTCGGGAAGAAGAATCTCAAATAGTTTTTGAGTCCGAATTTCCCATTACCGCAATTCAAGTTGTCGACCACCCTGAGGTGCGCAAGGTCTTCTTTACAACAAGTTCCGCAAGTCACGCGCTTCTTTATTCCTTTCAGGTCGTAGATTTGGATGATCGCGAAACATTGGCGCCAGTTCCGCCTGTTGAAAAAATATTGGAGCTGGAGTCCATCAAGACTGTCGGATCGTTAACTCTTTACCCTCAGCCGCATTTGGTTTTAAAGCAAAACGAAGGTGAAGATACCACCGCGGAATCACAACGCAGCGGGGCATCTAGTCATCGCGATTTTGATTGGGGTCCTAAACCGGTTCTTTGGGGATCCGTGGGATGCTTGGGGCAAAAGGCAGAGAGTTCGCATTCTCAAATTCTCAGAATTTCCGATTTGTAAGTGAGACTTGCGCCAGTTCTTTGACGCATAATCTGTCCAATTTTTAAATGCAATTTTAAAAACTTTGTTTTCGCAAAGTGGCTTCGCCTTCTCTATAATAGAGACAATGAGCGATTCAGATTCTGGTGGCATTACACGAAGTGCGGGAGGCTCAAGATCCTTTAGCATGTCGGGAATTAAACGAGATCACACAAGATTTCGAGATATTGTACGCGGAAAAATTCGCGGCAATTTGAAAAAATTTATTTCTCACGGTGAGCTGATTGGCCGTAAAGGTGGCGACCGAGTTTCGATTCCCGTTCCACAGATTGATTTGCCAAGATTTATTTTTGGTTCGGGTCAGGGCGGAGGAGTCGGGCAAGGTGATGGAAAACCCGGCGACCCTGTGAATGGACAACCAAAAGATGGAGAATCCGGTGATGGAAAAGCTGGATCTGATTCTGCAGAACATGAATTAGAAGTTGATGTTACTCTCAAAGAACTTGCAGAGATGCTTGGCGAAGAGCTAGCCCTGCCCAACATCGAACCCAAAGGCGCACAAGAAGTCACTTCTAAGAGTCATAAGTACACTGACATTCATACCCAAGGCCCACAAAGTCTTCGACACTTTAAACGGACATACAAAGAAGCTTTGAAGAGGCAAATTTCAAGTGGCGTTTACGATCCAAAAAATCCCATTATTGTTCCGATTAAACGAGATCAAAGATTTCGAGGCTGGGCCGAAACCCCTAGACCTCAAACCAATGCAGTTATTATTTACATGATGGACGTTTCAGGCTCGATGGGCGATGAACAAAAAGAAATTGTTCGTACCGAAGCGTTTTGGATCGATACTTGGTTGCGCCATCAATACGATGGAGTTCATCGCCGTTTTATTATTCACGACGCTTCAGCAAAAGAAGTTGATGAAGATACTTTTTACAAGACGCGCGAAAGCGGCGGCACATTGATTAGCTCAGCCTATCGGCTTTGCATGGATATTATTAAAAAAGATTATCCTGCGGCGGAATGGAATATTTATCCTTTTCATTTTAGTGATGGAGATAACTGGTCTAGCGAAGACACAAAAATTTGTTTGGACATGATTGGCGACGATATGTTGCCGCAAGTGAATCAATTCTGTTACGGACAAGTCGAATCACGATATGGTTCAGGTCAGTTCTTTAAAGATATTTTAGAGCGCTTTCCAGCTGAACCCAAAGTTGTGTCTACTAGAATTGCCGACAAAGAAGGCATCTACGAATCCATTAAAACATTTTTAGGAGCAGGACGTTAAGCTATGGCTCGAGTGAAGGATCTATCAGCAGAGTTGCAAGAATGGCAGCGCATTGCGCGAATGCGCGCCAAGGATGCCGGTCTAGATTTTTTTGAAGTGATTTTTGAAATGGTGGATTACAACGAGGTCAACGAAATCGCCTCGCTGGGGGGATTTCCCACTCGCTATCCTCATTGGCGTTTTGGAATGGAATATGATCGACTTTCAAAATCCTATGCTCATGGCCTTTCCAAAATTTATGAAATGGTGATTAACACGGACCCTTGCTACGCTTATCTTTTATCAAGCAATTCCTTGATGGAACAAAAACTTGTTATGGCCCATGTTTATGGGCATTCGGATTTTTTTAAAAACAATCAATATTTTGCACACACCAATCGTCGTATGCTGGATGAAATGGCCAATCACGCGGTTCGTATTCGAGAGTATCAAGAGCAAATTGGTGTCGATGTGGTCGAAGAATTCGTGGATCGATGTTTGTCACTGGATAATTTGATTGATCATAATTATCAGGCGATAAGACGTCAGCGAAATCCAGAAGGTCCAACGGATGTCGAATTGCAAAAACTCTTTGATGATTCCAAGCCTCAAGGTAAAAATTATCTCAATAAGTTTTCTAAATCGATTGAAGCGCCACCTTTGGCAGGACCTGCGAATACAAACGAGGGTGGACTTAAAGCTTTAAGAGTTCCTGATAGCCCAGAACGTGATGTGCTTTTGTTTTTGCTCAATCATGCGCCTCTCGAGCAATGGCAACGTGATGTGCTGTCTATAGTTAGACTCGAGGCATATTATTTTATGCCTCAGGGTCAAACAAAAATTATGAACGAGGGTTGGGCTTCGTATTGGCATGCGAAGTTGATGACGGAACATTTGCTCACCGACTCCGAAATCGTGGATTTTTCGGATGTCCATAGTGGCACCTTGGCCACTCCCCCTGGGGGTTTTAATCCTTACAAAATTGGATACGAACTGTACCACGATATCGAAGAACGCTGGAATAAGGGGCAGTACGGAAAAGAGTGGGACGAGTGTGACGATTATGTTGCCAAAACTCGTTGGGACCGAAAAACGGGTCGGGGTCATGAAAAAATTTTTGAAGTTCGAAAACTTTACAACGATGTGACTTTTATTGATGAGTTTTTCACCGAAGATTTTTGCCGTCGACAAAAGTTTTTTACCTTCGCTAAAAATGAACGTTCAGGAGAATGGGAAATCGAGTCACGTGAATTTTCGAAAGTGAAAAAACAACTCATTTCAAAACTTACCAATTTTGGTCAACCCATCATTGAAGTTACCGAATCGAATTACATGAATCGCGGCGAACTTTTGCTGGTCCACCGTCACGATTCTCAGGACCTGAGGGTGGATTATGCCGATCTCACATTGCGAAATTTGCATGGGGTGTGGAACAGGCCGGTGCACTTGCAAACTTTGTTTGAATCTAAAGCAACTTTGTTTAGCTTTGATGGACGTGAGTTTCACAAAAGAGAACTGTGAGCCGGGAAGTGTGGATGAAGAAGTGGGCACAATCGTCTCGTTGATTTGATCTATCGTGGTGTTTTGCTTGGAAATGTGGAATGTGAGTTTGTTAATTCTCTATTTTTTTAATTCGCAAAATAGTTCTTCATGCGAATATTTTGCTTCTTAGTTAGATTGAGCCACGCCATTTGCA
>Ga0247843_1000433_pt1 | contig 99266 bp, 86 predicted proteins | sample LaCruzMarch2017__FD_192420 | JGI IMG/M metagenome (GOLD analysis project Ga0247843, IMG submission 192420) | Freshwater microbial communities from meromictic Lake La Cruz, Castile-La Mancha, Spain - LaCruzMarch2017_8m | ecosystem: Environmental > Aquatic > Freshwater > Lake | place: Spain...
CGCCACCACGCTTCTGGCACCCATGGGAACGCGCGCTGGCGGCAAAACCGGCGAAAACCGACTGACAACCCATCCGGCCGGCCGGCCGCCGGAAAATCCCTGTCAGGATGGTATCAAGTCCGACAGGCTGCTAGTTGAAATGTCCCAACGGTTGCCGGCCGCGCCGCTATTCCAGGAACCTTCCAAACGGATTTGGACAAGATCGTCCGCGCCAATAGTCGGCTCGACCCGGACTTTCAAACCTTCGAATTCTGCTTCAGAGGATTCGCCGCTTCGTGAAACCAGCGCAAGGGTCCGCTTGCCGGCATGATCCGACAGCTCGAACTTCGTCCGGAGGACCATGGGTATCCACTCGCCGCCTCCGATCGAAAGCTTTGCCAACTCGATGTCGTTCCAGGACCCACGGGCGACGACCATCTCCGACCTGACATTCCAAACGATCCAGTCGCCTTGGAACTCGGGCTCAGGCGCGTGGCCCTTTACCACACCACTTGGATGATCTTCCGCCTTTACCCGGAGGCCCAGATTCACGGTCCCGGACAAATCGAACAGCTTGTCACCCGGTTGGAGGAATTTGGATTCGCCGGGCAGTTGCTCCATTGGCGGAGGCAAGTCGACAAACATCGTCTCCGCGATTTCAGACGGCACCTTCCATGCTGCGGTGATCGAGGCGGCCCCGGTGGAAGGCATCGCAATGGCGAGCAGGATGACCAAAAACAACCGATCCATGATGCCTCACCATGGAGACCGGGGCATCTTGGAGCAAGCTGCAAAGCCCTTCGTCTTACTCTTCCACCACCACTTCCGCCTTCAAATAATCCGCCAGAAGGTCCGACACCCAGGCACAAGTGGCTTCAAGATCCTTACCAAAGAGCGCGGGCTGGGCGCGGTACTCGTCCATGGTGCGCACCGGGAGCTGGTCGTTGTGCGGGTAGCTGCCTTCGTGCGTGCGCCAGAGCACGGTACCGTCGTTGGCGGTGAGGGTCGCTTCCACCTCCATCGTGATCTGCATCTCGCCGGCGAAGGTCGTCAGCGGCATCAGGCCGAGCTTCTTGTATTCGAGCTTCAGCACGGACCTGGCACCGGCCTCGGTGACGGTCGTGAATTTCTTCCGCTTGAGGGCATTGGCCATCGCCTCGCGCAGCGGCTTGCCCGCGTCGCCGACCGTCCCGGCGATCATCTGCTCGAGTTCGTTCCGGTTGTCGGCATTCATTCCTTCAGCAATCGCCCCGCCGGCCAAGCCGCCGACCAGGCCACCGGTGATCGCCAGCGGCATCGCCGCCGCCGCCGCGCCGGCGTCGGTGTACATCAGCTTCTCAGGCCGTGCGACCTGGCGCTCGATCCGGATCTTGGATACATCCGCGCGCCGGGCGGAATCGACGCTCACGGTGTTGCCGCAGGAGGCGAGAAAGGCGAGTGCCAGCATGCCGGCAAGGCGGATGAGAGGGGTAGCAAGAGACATGGCGGAGATGAGTCGGCGCTTGATCGCATCGCAAGGCGAATTTTGGCGATTGAGGCGGGAGGTTCGGCCGGAAATGAAGAGGCCGCTTCCCTTGCGGGGAAGCGGCCTGAGGAGAAAAGTCAGGCGGATCGGAACCGCAGCGCAGCGGAGATGGCCGGAGGCAATCCGCCACACCTTGTTAGGCGAGAATCCGGTCCAACTCGTAAGGCCGGATCCCTCCCGCGAGGGAGTGGTCGGCCTCCGCCGGGGTTTCGAGGCGGGAGTGGTCGGGCAGGTGGCAGACGAGCAGCGCGTCCTGCATCTGCTTCAGACCATGCCCGATGCCGGTGATCTCGAAGCGGGATCTGCTGCGAGAGCTGGGCGAGGGAGAAGACTGAGCCAAGGGAATCGAGGGCGCGACCAATCGCCGGGGCACGCTGGCAGCGTGCCCCCCGGAAAGCCATTGGCCTTGACTCGATCCAGCCGGGGTGGGGGAAGTGGGTAAACAGCTCCGGTATCGACCCATGGATTGCCACAACCCCTTCCTCTCCGCCGCGCTTGCCGGCGTTTGCCTCGCGCTTTCACCGCTTTCCGCCGCGGAGAGCCCCGCCATCCGCTCCGGGGAGATCTGGAACGATAGCGACGGGCGTGCGGTGGATGCCCACGGCGGCGGAATACTTTTCCACGAAGGGACCTACTACTGGTATGGCGAGATCAAGCAGGGGAAGACCTACTTGCCCGACGTCAACAAGTCTTGGGGCGGAACGCGGGTCGATGTGACCGGCGTGTCCTGCTACTCTTCGAAGGATCTCCTGAACTGGAAGAATCTCGGCAATGTCCTGCCGGCCGTTCCCGGTGATCCTTCGAGCGATCTGCATCCCGGCAAGGTGCTGGAGCGGCCCAAGGTAATCTTCAACGCCAGGACCAGGAAGTTCGTCCTGTGGTTCCACAGCGACAGTCTGAATTATGCCGCTGCGGCCTGCGGGGTGGCGGTCGCGGATGCGCCGGCGGGGCCGTTTGACTACCTCGGCAGCTTCCGGCCCAATGTCGCCACTTGGCCGGTCAACGTCACCGAAGAGGACAAGAAGGATCCCAAGGCCCCGCTGGTCCGCGATTTTGAAAAGGGCCAGATGGCGCGCGACATGACGGTGTTTGTCGACGACGACGGCAAGGGCTACCTCTTCACGGCGTCCGAAGACAATGCCACGCTGCACATTTCCGAGTTGAGCGACGATTTCCTCAAGACCACCGGGAAGTATGTCCGGGTCTTCCCCGGCCGCATGATGGAGGCGCCCGCCGTTTTCAAGCGCGAGGGGAAGTATTACCTGATCGCGTCCGGCTGCACCGCATGGGAGCCGAATGCCGCGCGGTCCGCGGTGGCGGACTCGATCTGGGGGCCATGGAAAGAATTGGGAAATCCCTGCCGCGGCGAGAAGGCGGAGATCACTTTCCAGTCGCAGGGAACTTTTGTCCTGCCGATCGCGGGGAAGCCGGGGCGCTTCGTCTTCATGGCGGACCGCTGGAACAAGAACAACCTGCCCGACTCCCGCTACGTCTGGCTGCCGATCGCGTTCGAGGGCGAAAAGCCGGTGCTGCGCTGGATGGACCGCTGGAGCCCGAAGTAGTGGCGGCGGGGGAGGCGGTTCTTTCAGCTTTGCTGATTCTTCAGGCTTCCCGTGGATGCTCCTCCGTGCTAGTGGCGGGGCATGAAATTGCCTTTCGTGGTCGCCATGCTGTGCCTCTCGGCGGTGGGCTTCCATTGCACCCAGGTGGCGCCATTGCCGGGGCTCGGCGACCAGGCGGTCGGCTCCTTCGGCGTGCCGGCTCCCGGCTCGGCTCCGAGGACGGTCTCGACCTCGGTTTCCACGTCGGGCCTGGCGCGCGAGATCAATCTGAAGGTCGACATGGTGCCGAAGGGCACCCACGGCCGGAAGGTGGTGCGGCCGATGACGCCGCGCTACATTACGATCCACTCGACGCAGAACTGGACTGCCGGGGCCGACCGTCATTCGCTGGCTTTGAAGCGCGGGGCCCTGCGCTCGCCGAAGAGCAAGACCGGCAACCGGATCGGCTACCTGATCTGGCACTACACCGTGGATGATTCGGTCGCGATCCAGCACATGCCGGTCAACGAGCAGGGTGAGCATGCCGATTTCGACGGACCGGGCAACCGGCTCTCGATCGGCATCGAGATGTGCGAGCACCGCGGCAACAACCGCGATGCGACGATCGAGCGGACCGCCAAGCTCACCGCGAAGCTCATGCACGAGCAGGGGATCCCGCTCAGCCGGATCGTCCCGCACTACCATTGGCCGCGGCGGGGGAAGACTCCGGCGAACAAGAACTGCCCGCATTTCCTGCTCGATAACGGCCGGCCGGGAACGAAGTGGCGCTGGTTCCTCGGTCGCGTGGATTACCACTACAAGCGGGCCTATCAGCAAACGGTGGTCGCCCGGTGATGACCGGTCCCACGCGCGAGCCGTCGCACGGCAGTCCGGGAAACCGGGACGTGCTGCTGGATCCCGACGTTTTCTACGTCTGCCAGCGCTGTACCGCCTGCTGCAAGTGGCCGGGCGACGTGCGGATCGAGGACGACGAGATCGCGCCGATCGCCGCTCACCTCGGCGTGACGGAGGATGAGTTCATCTCCCGTTTCACCCGTCTGAGGACGAACCGCAACGGCCTCTCGCTGATCGAAAAGGAGAACCACGAGTGCGTCATGCTGGAAAACGGCGGTTGCCGGATCCACCCGGTGAAGCCGGGCCAGTGCGCGGGCTTCCCGAACAAGTGGAACTTCGATGGATGGCGGGAAGTCTGCGAGGCAAAGCCGCTGCCGATCGCGGAAGCGCGGGCGAAGGGGTTGGCCTCCTAGATCATTCTTCACGGAAAAGGTCCGGTAATTCCCCAAAAAGAGGAGCACTGCTTGGTCCGCGAAAGTTCTCAGTTGCGGTATTGACAAAACCGTTCTAGTCGAAAGGGGAGGTCGCCAAGTCCGCAAAACCCTTAGTGTGGACGATCAATTCCCGTTTGTCTCCGGGCGCATGAAATCCCCTGAACCCAACTTGAACCGTTACCCGTTTCGCGGGCTGCCCGGCCCTCCCGCTCGTTTCCTCGCGTCGCTCAAGCAAGCGGTCGTGCGAGGTTCCCCGTGCCTTGTGACCGGAGGTCCCGGCGCCGCGAATCGGCCAGCCGCCGTGCCGTAGCCCTTTCCTCCTCTTTCCCTTCCGCGAATCCCGACCCTTCCGCTCACCGCCCCGACTCCACTGGATTTTCAAGATAACCCGACCCAAATACCACGATGAAACCCCGCCGCATCTTCTCCGCCGCCCGCCTCTCCCTCCCGCTCGCCACCGCACTCGTCGCGATGCTTGCCGTGCCCCGTGCTCGGGCCGCCAACTGGTTCTGGGACGGAGGTACGGTGAACCTCGTCGGCACAGGCAACGCTACCAGCGCCGGCGGCGCGGGCAATTGGAACACCACCCTCACGAACTGGGACCCTTCTCCTTCCGGATCCGCCTTTTCCGCTTGGAACAGCATTCACACCGCGAACTTCGGCGGCACCGCCGCGGCGGTCGCCGTGGGTGCGGGCATCACCGCCAACGGGCTGACCTTTTCAGCGGTCGGGTATTCGTTCACGGGAAGCGCGATCACGCTGGCGGCCGGCTCGACGATCACCAGCGTGGGCAACGGCACGCAAACCTTCACCGGTGGACTTGCGACCGCGGACAATGTTTTCCGTTTCACGAACTCGAACACCACCCCCGCTTTTTCCAATGGAACGCTCTTCACCGCTGCGGTCAGTCTCAGTGGAGCTTCCACTTCCGTCCAGATCAACGGCGCCTCCACCAATTCCCCGGTGGTTCTCAACGGCACCCTGAGTTACGGCGGCACGACCACGGTCGCAGCCAATACCGCGTTCGGACTCTCCGCCAGCACGATCACGGGATTGGCCAACGGCTCGATCTCCATGGGCGCGAATTCCACGCTCCTGCGCTCCGGAGGCAGCCTCGCCCAGGCAACCCTCGACAAGGTCGCGACCACCACCAACACCTTCACCATCGTTGCCAACAACGCCGGTACAGCCAGCACCCTCAACCTCACCAACTTCCCGAACGCCAGCCTCGCCGTATGGGACAATGCCGGAACCCAGACATTTGCTTTCACGGGTGCCATCACCGCCGGAAGCAATGGCTATCGATTCGGCAGTTCCCGCGCGGGCAATACCATCAACATCGGCGGCACCAACACGTCGGGAGCCGTCACTTCCAATATTCTCACCGGCACCGCGGGTCTCACCTTTGTTTCCGGGGCGACCGGCTCGAATCCTCTCAATCTTTGGGGATCCAACACGTATTCGGGAAACACGATCAACAACGTTTCCTTGAGGGCGGTCAGCATCAATCACCCCCTCGCGATGCAGAACAGCGCCATCGATACCAGTGGCGCCGGCACCTACGTCCTCGGCACCGGTTCCTCCGGCACGAACGGCAGCGGCGCGACCGTAGTCACCACCCCCACCCTTGGCGGACTGACCGGCTCCAAGAGCCTCCTCACCAACGTCATCGCCACCACGGGCTACAATACGATGACGTCCCTGACCCTCAATCCGGGAACCGGGTCGACCCACACCTACTCGGGCGTCATCGCCAACAGCACCGCCGGCCTCGCCCTGTCCAAGAGCGGCGCGGGAACGCAGATCCTCTCCGGGCTCAACACCTTCGCCGGCAACGTCACGGTCAGCGGCGGCACGCTTGCCGCGGCCGTGTCGGCATCGGGCGGCAACTCGGCCTTGGGTACCGTGGTGAGCACCCGCACGATCAACGTCAACACCGGCGGGACCTTGAGAGCGGACTCTTCCAATATCTTCAACCCCACGTTCAGCACTCCAGCGACCAGTCTTCCCGCGCTGAACATCGCTGGCGGCACCATGACCAACGGCGGACCCGCCTTCAACAGCGCGCTGGGCAACATTACCTTGGCGGCCGGCACCCTTACCGCGACCACCGGTAGTCCGATCGGGACTGGAATGAGCGGCGAAGGCTGGGGTTCCTGGAACCTGAATGGCACGGTCACTTCCACGGGCAACTCAACCATTTCATCCACCGCTCCCGGGGGCATTCCCATCACCCTCAGCACGACCGCGACCAACAGCTACGTCACGACCTTTGATGTCCAGAGCGGCACTCTCACCGCCTCGGCGATTTTCGGGGATGTCACCCGCGTGGGCAATGAAACGGTGAGCGGCCTCGCGAAGACCGGCGCGGGCACGATGGTTCTGTCCGGCATCAACACCTATACCGGCAACACCGCGATCAATGCGGGCGCCCTCAGCATCGCCACCACGGGTGCCCTTCCCGGATACAACGTCAACGGCCGCTACTCCGTCGCCGCCGGTGCCACCCTGGCCGTGCAGAACGGGGTCCTCGATTCCGAGATCACGGCGATCCTGGGCACCACCAATTTCGCATCCGGAGCCAATCTGGGCTTCGACACGTCCGCGGGCAGCCGCAGCGTCCCGCTGAATCTCGCCAACACGGCCAGTGGTCCGCTCGGCATCGTCAAGCTGGGTGCCAACACGCTGACCCTTACCGGGACCCTCAGCCACACCGGTGGGACCAGCGTCCAGGCGGGTTCCCTGAACGTCCCCTCCATCAGCTCGCTGCCCGGCTGGAACGTGAACGGTGGTTTTTCCATCGCCAGCGGCGCCTCGCTGATCATCCCCAACAGCGTCACCGAGTCGGAGGTCACCACCATCCTCGGGACCACCAACCTCTCCTCCGGGGCGTCCCTGCTGTTTGACACTTCCGCCGGCAACCGCACCTACGCCTCCGCGATCACCAACAGCGCCTCCGGGTTGCTGAACATCGGGAAATTCGGTGCCAATACCCTGACGCTCTCCGGAGCCAACACCTACAGCGGCGGAACCTCGGTGACCGAAGGCTCGTTGACCATCACGGGTTCGCTCGGCGGCAGCGCGACGACTTCGACCCTCACCTTCGGAACGGCGGCGGCAACCACGGGGGTCAATGTTTCCAGCGGGGCCAATCTGACGCTCGCCACCTTGCAGGGAGCCAACAATCTCTCCGCGGCCACGGTCTACAGCCAGACCGGTGGAACCGTCATTGTCGCGGCGCCTGGCAGCACGGCCGAAAGCGCCTACGCGGCGAGCTCCGGCTCCGGCTACTTCAATCTTTCCGGCGGCAGCGTAACGGTCCATTCGCGGTTCACCGCCGCGCTCAACGGGACAGGGGGAGGGAAGGGCGTGGCGCGCGTCGGTGGAGGTGCGGGCTCCGCAGCACTCACCGTCGGCGAACTTCTCGCCGTCACCCGCGGCGTGGGTTCCATCGGCGAGTTGACGGTGCTTCCCAACGGCACCACCACTTTCGACGGAACCGGCGCCAACAACATGTTGCTCCTGGGCGCCAACGCCAGCCAAGCCGCCTTGCTGAACATCGCCGGGGGCACCTTCAGCTCACCCGTCAAGCCCATTGCGTTCGGCAACGGCACCGTCACGAACAGCTCCATCGGCATCATCAACGTCGGGGCGGGCACGCTCGAGCTTGGCTCCAGCCTCCTCGTCAACGTGATCGCCAGCGGCGGCACCAACAAGGGCTTTGTCAACTTCGCGGGCGGCACCGTGAAACTGCTCGCGAACACTTCGGGGAACCTGTTGCTGCCGGCCAGCAACGGCGGCTTTGACAGTCTCGCCAACACGATCTTCGGACCGGTCTCCAACAGCGCTGCCAACCTCGACGGCACGGGCGCCGCCTCGGCGGTGAACGGCATCGTCGGCACCTCGCAGAACTTCTCCGGCGGCGTCAACATCGACACCGGTGCGTTCAGCACCACCATCAGCGGTCCCCTCGTGGCCCCTGCGGGCGGCGGGGTGGCGCAGGGGAACATCAGCATCACGGACGCCGGTGCGGGTTATGCCGCCCCGCCGACCGTCCTGTTCAGCAATCCCGCCGCCGCCAACAGGACCCCGGCCGCCGGCTATGCGCTGGTCAACGGCGGGCTGTTGACGGGCATCGTCATCACCTCCCCCGGCGCCTACGATTCCTCCGACACGGTGACGGTGACGCTCACCGGCGGCGGCGCCACCACCCCCGCCACGGTGGCGAGCATTCCCGGTGCGTCGCTGACGGCCAACACCTCCGGCGGCCTCGTCAAAACCGGCTCGGGAGTCCTGACCCTTTCCGCTGCCAACACCTACACCGGCCCGACCGCGGTCAATGCCGGCACTTTGAACCTCACCGGTTCGCTGGCCTCGGGCATCAACGTCGCCAGCAACGCGCGCCTGCTTGGCGAGGGATCCACCACGGGATCGCTGGTCTTCGGCAGCGGCAGCAGTTTCCTCGGATTCGACCCGGCCACCCCCGGCAGTCTCACGGCCGGTTCCGCGAATGCGACCGGCGCGGTGGTCTCGCTCCTGCCGACGACCGCTCCCACTACCGCCACCGGCATCGTGGTCCTCGCTGCTTCCGGCGGCAGCATCACCGGGGCGATCGGAAGCGAGTTCGTCTACACCGGGCGAGGCACGCTGAGTTACAACGTGGGCAATACCCAGCTGCTGCTCGATACCACGCCCGCCAGCCTGGCCTGGCGCGGCAACGACGGGACCAATCCGACCTTCTGGGACTTGAACACCACGACGAACTGGGATTCCGGAGTTCCGGAAAAGTTCCTCACCGGTGACGGGGCGCTCTTTGATGACACGGCGACTTCCTTCGTCGTCGACATCAATGCGGCCAACGTCTTCCCCGGCAACATCACCTTCAACAACTCCATCAACAACTACACCCTCCAGGGAGCCTTCGGCATCTATGGTCCGGGCACGCTGACCAAGAACGGCACCGGCACGACGGTGATCAATACCTCGAATGGCTACACCGGAGTCACTACGGTGAATGCGGGCGTGTTGAACATCCGGACCGCCACCGCCTTGGGAGACGTCATCGCCGGCACCACCGTCGCTTCCGGAGCGGCGCTGGAAATCCAGGGTGGCATCACGACCGCAGCCGAGGCCGTCACGCTGAATGGTTCCGGGGTTTCGTCGGGCGGCGCACTCCGCAACATCAGCGGCAACAATGCCTGGGGAGTGCCGGTCGCCCTGGCGAGCGCCTCCACCATCGGCGTCGATGCCGACACCTTGACCCTCCCCGGCCTCACCGGCGCTTTCGGCCTGACCAAGGTGGGAGCCGGCACGCTGAACATCACCGGCGCGACCGCCGTCACTTCCACCGCCGTGGAAGCCGGCACCCTCTACATGGGTGCCCAATCCGGTGCCAGCACCACCACCACCCTGGGTGCGGCAAACCCGGTCACCCTGAACGGATCGAGCAGCCTCGTCATCCGCCGCACGAACACGGGAGGAAGCGATGTCACGGGTGCCATTGGCGGGACCGGATCGCTCACGCTGCTCGGTGACAATGCCACGACCATTGGCGTAAGCGATTACACACTCAATAACGCCAGCACCTATTCCGGCGGCACCAGCATCATCGGCTCACGCGCGGCACCCACGCTCGGTACCGCTTTCGGCACCGGCACCGTGACTGTTGGTGCCAATGGTGGAATCTTTGTGAACGCCGCCACCCAAACCTTTACCAACAATTTTGTCATCGGGGGTTTGGGCTGGAACGAAAACAGCGGTCTCCTCGGGGCCCTGCGCATGAACGGAACCACGATCTCGGGGGACATCACGCTGACGGCAAACACCCGCCTCACTGGCACCAACACCTCCACGCTGTCCGGGGTCGTCAGCGGCGGCTTCGATCTGGACTTCTTCGAGGACACGGCGATCGGCACGATCACCTTGTCCGGCAACAATACCTACACCGGTGCGACGATCGTCAACTCCATGGGGGCCGCTCCGGCGACCATGCCCATCCTGACCGTCTCGAACAACAATGCCCTCGGCACCACCGCCGGAGGCACGATTGTATACGGAACGGGTGCGACTTCCGGCGCAGGCTCGCAACTCGCGCTGGCGACCGGAATCACGGTTACGGACGAGACCCTGACGCTGGACCCAGCGGCCGCCGGTTATCGCGCAAGCCTCACCACGGCTGCAAGTGCCACGGCCACCTGGGATGGAAATGTGGTGCTGGCCGGAACCGTTGGATTGGCCGGATTCTTCACGGGTGCAACCAGCTTCCTGACCGTGGGCTCCTCCGATGCGGATACCGTCACAGGTAGCAACAACCTGATCCTGCGCGGAACCGGAACCGGCACGGTCAACAGCACGCTCAGCATGGGGACAGGCGGCCTTACAAAGACCGATGCGGGCGCTTGGACGATCAACTCCAACAACAATGACTTCACCGGCACGCCATCCGTCGCGAACGGTATCCTGAGCGTCAGCACCATCGCGAACTCCGGAGTCAATTCCGCACTAGGCTCGGGCACGGAGATTTCCTTTGGGGTGAACTCGACCGCCACCGGCACGCTTCAATTCACTGGCTCTTCTGGTGGCTCCTCGAATCGCTCGCTTACAATCGCAAACGGCACCACTGGCGGCGCGGGAGCGATCGAAAACACCGTGTCCGGACAACTGCTCACCCTGAGCGGCGCCCTGACGGTGAACGCCCCCGCCAGCGCCTGTTCGCTGACGCTGACGGGTGCCGGCGACGGTTTGTTGAGCGGAGGCATCGTAGGCACGCCGTTTCTCTCGATCGCCAAGTCCGGCGCGGGGACATGGACGCTGTCCGGCACGACCAACCACACGGGAACCACCAGCGTCACCGCAGGCACGCTGACACTCAGCGGGACCAACGTGGTCAATTCCGCGACCTCCGTCGGGAAATTCACCGTCAATGGCGCCACCGCCGTGGCCAACATCGAGGGCACCTACAATGTCGCGAATGGAAACGGTGATGCCTTCTTCGAGATCCGGGGTGGGGGCACGGTCAATTTCAGCGGCACCGCAAGCCTCACGGGTGCCACCGGTGCCGGCTTCCGGGTCGGTGAAGCCAGCGCCGGCACGCTCAATGTGACGGCCGGCTCGCTGAACTTCGTCCCCACCGCGACCTCGAACCTGGTCGTCGGCCGCACTTCGGGTGCCAATGGCACCTTGAACATCAGCGGCGGCACCGTCACCGTCTCGGGCCTGGGTGGCTTCATCATTGCCAACGACGCCACCACCACCGGCACGGTGACCATCGGCGGAACCGGGACGCTGGACATCAGCACCGCCACGTTCCGGATCGGCGGCAACGCGGCCGCGACGGCCGCCACGCTCAACCTCAACACGGGCGGAACCTTGAAGCTCGGCAGCACGCTGACCAGCGTCGGCGGGACCACCCGGACCATCAACTTCGACGGCGGCATGCTCCAATCGACCGCGAACATCGCGATGGGGGGGCTGCCATCCGCCAACGTCAAGGCCGGCGGTGCCAAGTTCGACACCACCGGCGGCAACATCTCCGTCAATCTGGCCTTGCTGGAAGACGGGGTTTCGACCGGTGGCGGACTGACCAAGAGTGGTATCAACACCCTGACCCTCACCGGCGTGAACACCTACACCGGTGCCACCCTCGTTTCCAACGGCGTCCTCGCGCTGGTCGGCGGCAGCCAGGCTTCGGCAATCACGGTGGACAACGGGGCGTCGCTGGGCTTCACGCTGGGATCGGGCACCTCTTCCACCAACTCGGTGACCTTCAACACAGGGTCAACGGTGACCATCACCGGCACGACCGGCGCGCCCAGCTACACGCTGATGACGGCCACCTCCTTTGCGGGGATCACTCCGGTCTTGAGTGCACCGGTCGCCGGCTATGAACTCAAGGTGGAGGGAGGCAACACCCTGAAACTGGTGCAATTGGGTTACGGCGCGTGGGCTTCCCTCAACGGTGCCGGGGTGAACCTCGATGATGACCACGACGGCGACGGCGTGAGCAACGGGGTGGAATACTTCCTCGGCGGACCCAATGGCAACACCACCGGCTTCACCGCGCTTCCAGGCGTGGTGAATACCGCAGGCACGCTCAGCGTCACCTGGCCCAAGGGCGTTGGCTACGCGGGGGCTTACCCCGCCGACTTCGTGGTGGAAACCTCCGCCACGCTCAGCGGCCCGTGGACCGTCGAAACCATCGGCGGCGGCAATATCACGGACACGGCAAACCCGGGTGGAAGTGTGAAATACACCTTCCCGGGTGGCCCGGCCTACACTGGCAAGAACTTCGCCCGCCTCCGGGTCACCGGCCCCTGAGGCCCGGCTCGCCGGTCAATCCTGACTCCCCCAAGGCGGTCACTGGCACCAAAGTGCCGGTGGCCGCCTTTCGCTTGGGGGAGCTGCGGTTCAGGGCTTTTACATCATCCATCGTGCGGCCACGCGGAAATCCAGGATACCCTGGCACCATGAGTTTTCCGCGCCTTCCGGTCCTTCGGTCGGCCTGTGTGCTCCTGGCTTCCCAGGCCGCCGGCAAGCCGCTGAACCTCGTGCTGATCACGGCGGATGACATGAACCGGGATTCGGCGGGCTGCAACGGGTGCACGATCCCGGGGATCACCCCGAACATCGACCGCCTGGCGGCGGAGGGCATTTTGTTCCGCGAGGCGCATAAATGGCGTGAATGGGGTCAAAGTGGAATTTCGAAGGCTGGCGAGGTGTGTGCGAGGCAAAGCCGATGCGGTTGGGGGGGGGCACGGGAGAAAGGCTGGGTCTAAACGCGAAAAAGCCCGGGCCACGTGAGCGGGCCGGGCTTTTGAGAAGCGAGCTTGAAGTTGCCCTCAGCGGCGGCGGCGCAGCAGGCCGAACATGCCGAGGCTTCCGAGGAAGGCAATGGTGGGCTCGGGGACCGCGTTGATCACTACATTGTCCATGCGGGAAGTGCCCCCTGCGGAAAGGACTCCGCCGCTTGGCGTTGCAGTACTGGTAATTAGGAAGCGAAAGAAAAGTGTCGCTTGATTGTCGAGCGCTGGAAGTCCGCTCAGATCGACAGAATATGAGTAGTTCGAGATAGCGGTAGTAGAATTCCATGATCCAAAGCTGAAGGCATTCGTGCCGACATTGGAACTCTGGAAAGTATCGTAGGAGATGCCCGTGCTCGTGTAGACGGTGCCGTTCGTGCTGTAGAAAATTTCAAAGTCCCGGGGCCCGGTGCCGCTGCTCACGTGATCAAAGGTAATGGTGATGTCTGTGTAGCCAGTGCTTGACGTGGCATACTGCATGTAGTCACCCACCGCCCAAGTGTTGACGCTGTAGGAATTGGCAGAACCGTTGCCAGCAGGGGTCGACCAATCCGACACGGCCGAAGCGTGGGTGCCTTGTGCGGTGTAGCCCGTTGTGAACAAACCGGCTTCCGCCGTGACGGCCGGCCCCAAAGCACTGTCGGTCAGATCTGCCGGCGTATTGGTTTCAAAAGTCCACGCGGACAGAACCACCGCATTGGACGCCAAGGTGAGGCAGGCACCCGTGGAGAGGAGAAGTAGTGATTTTTTCATGGGGTAGAATGGTTGCCAAGAGAGTGGAGACCCGAATTCAGGACTCGCAAAAAAGACAACGCTCCACGAAGCATTCACGGTGCCACGGCGGAAAGAAATCCGGCGCTCGTGACGAAAGTGCCTCACCCCAATCAAGCAAAAGGCCTCCCTTCCATGAGGGAGGCCAATGGGAAAGCCCGAGCGTATTGAAGCGGATCCTCAAGTCGCCTGCTCACCCCGCGCCATCACCACCTTTCCGGTGCGGACGGTCTCGATGATCTCGAACTGCGAGAACATCGCGACGGCGGCATCCACCTTGAGGCTGTCGCCGGCGATCAGGACGATCATCGAGACCGGCGTGAGATCGACGGTCTTGCCGCCGAAATGCTCGGTGATCTGAAGCGCTTGGGAGCGGTCCTCCGGCGAGCACTTGATCTTGATCAGGATCATCTCCTTGGTCACCGAGTCGTCCGAGAAGTGCTCGAAGCAGTGGATGACGTCGATGAGCTTGGAGACCTGCTTGATGATCTGGTCGAGGCCCTGCGGGTCGCCGCTGATGCCGATGGTCATGCGCGAAAAATTCGCGTTGCGGCCTTCGGAGACGACCAGCGAGTCGATGTTGAATCCGCGGCGGGAGAACACCTGGCAGATCCGCATGAGGACGCCCGGCTCGTTGTTGACGAGGATCGAGAGCGTGTGGGTCGCGCCCCGGCGGGCCGGAAGGGCACTGACGGGAGTGTCGGTGGTGACGATGGTCTTGGGCATGGGAAGAAGAGGTGGAAAGTGAGCAGTGAGCAGTGATCAGTGAAAGGCAGTGAGGAATGGTTTTCCTGATCACTGCTCACGGATCACTCGGCACTTTCTTCACGTGGAACCGACGGGCTTGGCCATCTTGGTCTTCGGCGCTTCGGTGATCATGTCCTCGAGGGCGGCGCCGGCGGGGATCATGGGGAAGACGTTTTCGGTCTTCACGCACTCGGCGTGGATCAGGATCGGGCCGTCGTTGTAGGCGAGGGCCTTTTCGAGCTGCTTGGTCACGTCGGCCGGGCGCTTGATGTAAACGCTGGGGATACCGTAGGCGGCGGCGAGCTTGCAGAAGTCGGGATTGCCGACGAGGTCCACGCCGGAAGTACGATCTTCATAAAACAGCTCCTGCCACTGGCGGACCATGCCGAGGTAGTGGTTGTTCAGCACCACGATTTTGACCGGCAGCTTGTGAATGGCGGCGGTGGCCAGTTCGAACAGGGTCATCTGGAAGCCACCGTCGCCGGAGATCGAAATGACGGTCTTCTTCGGATGGGCAAGCTGGGCACCGATTGCGGCCGGGAAGCCGAAGCCCATGGTGCCGGCACCGCCCGAGGAGAGCCAATGGAAGGACTCGTGGTTCTTGTAGAACTGCGCGGCCCACATCTGGTGCTGGCCGACGTCGGTGGAGACGATGGCCTTGCCTTCGGTGAGTTCGTAAAGCTCCTCGATCACCTGCTGCATGCGGAGGCCGCCCTGCTTCTTGTAGGAGAGGGGGAACTTCTTCTTGTAGCCGTCGAGCTTGGCCAGCCACTCGGTGGTTTCGAGCGGGCCGATCTTCTCGTTGATCTCGGAAAGCGCGGCCTTGGCATCGCCGACGATCATCACGTCGGGCACGATCATCTTGCCGGCTTCGGCGGGGTCGATGTCGATGTGGATGATCTTGGCGTCCTTGCAGAACTTGGCGGGCTGGCCGATGATCCGGTCGTCGAAACGCGAGCCGATGTTGATCAGCAGGTCGCACTCGATCATCGCCTTGTTGGCGTAGGCGGTGCCGTGCATGCCGAGCATGCCGAGCGAAAGCGGGTGGGTTTCCGGGAAGACGCCCTTGCCGAGCAGGGTGGTGGTCACCGGGGCGCCGAGGGTTTTCGCGAGGTGCATCAGCTCCTTGTCGGCGCGGGCAATCATCGCGCCCTGGCCGGCGAGGATCACCGGGCGCTTGGCCTTGGCGATCAGCGCGGCGGCCTCTTTCACGGCGGCACCGTCGATGTTGAAATCGCCGGTCGGGTCGTAGCCGGGGAGATCGAAGGGCGGGTCCATGTCGCCGGTGAACGGGCCTTGGGAGATGTCCTTCGGGATATCGATCAGCACCGGGCCGGGGCGGCCGGTGGTGGCGATGTGGTAGGCCTCGCGGGCGATCCGCGGCAGGGCGTTGGTGTCCTTGCAGAGGTAGTTGTGCTTCACCACCGGGATGGTGATGCCGAAAATGTCGGCTTCCTGGAAGGCGTCCTTGCCGAGCATCCAGGTGACGGTCTGGCCGCAGAGGACGATCATCGGCACGGAGTCCATCATCGCGGTCATCAGGCCGGTCACAGTGTTGCCGGCACCAGGCCCGGAGGTGACCAGCACGGCGGCGGGCTTGCCGGTGGCGCGGGCGTAGCCATCGGCCATGTGGACCGCGCCTTGTTCGTGGCGGACCAGGATGAACTTCATCTTGGTCTTGACCGTTTCCAGGGCGTCAAAGATGGGAATCGCTGCTCCGCCGGAGTAGCCGAAAATGTATTCGATACCGAGGGCATCGAGTGTCTTGATGAGGGCTTGTGCGCCGTCGAGTTTGTCCTTGCTCATGGCAAAAGTAGGTTGCGGGAGGGGTAAGTAGGCTCGAAATGCCGATCGGGCAATGCGAAAATCTGTCGATTTGGGGTTAATTCCCCAATTTGAGACAGGGAGCTCACTGAAAATTGAGCATTTCCCGGCAAAGTGACGATTTAGTGCGTTGTCGTTTCCGAAAGTTAGATGCGGGGTCAGCGTTCGCGATCCGCCCAATCGGTCGCTCAATCCGGCAGAATCTCGGCGAGCGCCTGCCGCTGGTCGTCGATGACCTCGGCGGCGATGGCCTGGACTTCCTCAACGGTGACCTTCTCCCACTCGGCGCGGATTTCCTCGGTGCTGACCACCCGGTCGTATTGGAGCAGGCAATCGCCGATCCATGAGGCGTGGGCGGCGGTGCTTTCCATGGCCATTTTGGTCTGGCTGACGGCGAGCCGCTTGGCACGGGCCAGCTCGTCGGCGCGGGGGCCGTTGCGGCGGAGGTCGTCGAGCTCGCGGCGGATGCAGTCGAGCGACTCTTCCCGCGAGTCGGGGTCGAGGCCGGCATGAATCTCCAGCGAGCCGGCTTCGGCGAAAAGATTCACGTCGCAGGAGATCTGGTAGCACAGCCCGCGCTTCTCGCGGAGTTCCTGGAACAGCCGCGAGCTGGCGCTTTCGCCGAGGATCATGGCGAGCAGCCGCAGCGCGTGGCGGCGGGGATCGCGGCGGCCGGGGGTGCGGAAGCCGAGGGCCAGCTGGAGTTGTTCGGTATCGCGGCGGTCGGTCAGATGAAGCGGGGCGGCCAGCGCGGAGGGATCCAGCGCGAGGCCGGCGGGGAGCGCGCGGGAGGCGGGAAGATGGGGAAGCAGGATCGCCGCGGCTTGGTCGAGGGTGAAGGGGCCGGCGACGGCGATCACCGTGTCCTTGCGGAAATGCTGCCCGTCGCGGAAGCCGGCCAGCGCGGCGCGGTCGATGCGGGCGATGCTTTGCTCGGTGCCGGCGATCGAGTCGCCGATCGGATGGGGCGACCAGAGCGCGGAGGAAATCAGGTCGCCGATGTGGTCCGACGGGCTTTCGCGGTACATCACGATCTCCTCGCCGATGACCTCGCGTTCGAGGCCGATCTCCGCTTCGGGAAACACCGCGTGCCAGACCATGTCGGCCAGCACGTCGGCCAGCAGCGGCAAGGTTTCCGCATCGCCGCGGGCCTCGTAGGTGATGTTGTCCTCCGAAGTGCAGGCGTTCAGCGAAGCCCCGGCGTCCTCGGTCTCCATGCTGATCGCCCGGGCGTCGCGGCGGGCGGTGCCTTTGAAGACCATGTGCTCGACGAAATGGGCGAGCCCGGATTGCCCCGCGGGGTCATCGCGACTGCCAGCCGCCAGATGGATCGAAAGAGCCGCGCACTCCGACTCCGGCAGCGTGGCGACCGCGAGCCGGAAGCCACCCGGCAGCGTCACCGTCTCGTAGCGGGCGCGGCTCATGACATCATCAGTGCCGCGGCGAGATGGATGTCGGCCGGCACGGTGACCTTCGGATTCGGGAAGGGCGAGGTGACCAGCTTGGTGGAGATTCCCATGGCCTCGACCGCTGAAACTTCATCGGTCACCGTAAGTTGCTTTTCTGCGAGTGCGACGTAGGCCCGGCGCAGCAGGGAGGTGCGGAAGACCTGCGGGGTCTCCATGGCCCACAGGCCGGAGCGGTCGACGCTGTAGCGCGCGAAGCCTTCGCTGTCGGCCTTCTTGATCGTGTCGGTCAGCGCCCGTGCCAGCGTGGCCGCGCCGAACTGGCGGGCGGCGGCGATGCATTCGTCGATGCTTTCCGGGCGGACCAATGGCCGTGCGCCATCGTGCACCGCCACGATCAGGTCTTCCGGGCCGAGCAGGGATATGCCGTTGGCGACGGAATCCTGCCGCTGGGCTCCGCCGTCGACACGGTCGAGCGGTTTGATGGCATCGACGTCGTGAAGCAGCCGGAAGCGCTCTTCCGGGCAGACGACGATGACCCGGGTGATTTCCTTGGCGGCCATGAAGGCGTTCACCGTGTGGGCCAGGACCGGCGTGCCGCGGATTCCTGCGGCCAGCTTGTCGAAACCCATCCGCCGGCTGCTGCCGGAGGCGACGATGATCGCGGCGCAGCCCATTACGCGAGACGTTTGGCGACCTCCTGGGAGAGCAGTTTTCCGTCGGCCCGGCCGGCGGCGCGTTCTTGGGCGAGCTTCATCACCTTGCCCATGTCGGCCTTCGATGAGGCGCCGGTCTCGGCCACGGCGGCCTCGACCAGCGCGGTGATTTCTTCCGGCGTGAGCGCGGCGGGCAGGTATTTCGCGAGGATGGCCATTTCCGCCTCCTCGGTCGCCGCGAGTTCGGCGCGGCCGGCATTCGTGAACTGCTCGAAGGAATCCTGCCGCTGCTTGATCTGCTTGCGGATGATCGCGCTGACCTCGCTGTCATCAAGCACCGCGCCGAGGTGGCCCTTTTCGATCGAGGCATTGGTCATCGCCGTCTTGAGGGCTCGCAGCACGTTCAAGGTGACGGCGTCCTTCGCCTTCATGGCGGATTTCATGTCTTCGGGAATGCGGGCGGCGAGGTCACTCATGTCCCGGAGAGTTAGCCCGCGGCGGCCGGTCGGGGAAGCCGAAACACATTCATCCTTGGCGTGACCGGACCGGCGGGGCTAAGGGGCTGCATGTCGGAACGCTCCACCGGATCCCGGGTCTACCTCACCCTCATCGGCCTCGCCCTGGCGCTGGTGGGCGGAATCTTCACCGCGCTGATGGGGCGGAGCTACCTGCGGGCCCGCGACGTCGCAAGCTGGCCGGTCGTGCCCTGCGTCATCCTGCGCTCCGATGTCGAAGAACGGCAGATCGACCCGAACAGCGCGATCGAGCGGCGTTTCGCGGTGCTTTTCGGCTACGAATGGGAGGGTGTGCCGCGGGAAAGCGAGCTTCTCAAGCTCCGCGGCAGCATGTGGTCGAGCAAGCCGGACGCCGCATCGGTTTATCTTGAACGCTACCCGGAAGGCTCCCGCCAGGAGTGCCATGTAAATCCCGCTGAGCCGACTCTCGCCGTGCTCGAGATCGAGTCGAAAGCGCCGGGCTACTCGCTGTGGTTCCCGGTGCTCTTCGTCGTCGGCGGCTTCGGGATCATGGTCGGTGCATGGCGGAGCTGAGGCTCACGTCGAGCTCGTCTTCACCAGCAGGCCCTTTTCCCGCGCCGTCCGCAGCACCGAGGCGAAGAGCCAGCCGGCGAGGGCGAGGTAGAGGACGTTCAGGCCGAGGGCGATGCCGAATTGCGCGAAGTCGAAGCCGCCGTCGCGGATCGCGCCGCGCATGCCTTCGAAGACGTGGGCGGGCGGCAGGGCGATGGCGATGCCGCGCATCCAGACCGGCAGGATTTCCATCGGATAGAAGACGCAGGCGAAGGGCTGGATCATGAAGGGCAGCGCCCAGGCCAGCGATTCGGCACCGTGGCCCCAGCGCAGGATCAGGGCGATCGACAGGATCCCGAGCGCCCAGCCGAAGAGCATCAGGTTCGCGTAGTAGGCGATGAGCGCCCACTGGAATTGGAAGAGATTGAAGGAGTAGGCCGCAGCGGCAACGAGGGCCAGCATCCCGGCGGTGATGGCCACCCGCAGCAGGCCGACGCCGAAGGTGGCGGCGATGTAGTCGGTCATGCGCACCGGAGCGGCGAAGATGTTGAGGAGGTTGCGGGTCCAGACGTCTTCCAGGAACGAAATCGAAACGCCTTGCTGCGCCCGGAACAGCGCGTCCCACAGGATGATCCCGCCGATCAGGAAGGTGATGAATTGCGGGAACTCCCCGCCGCCGCCGGCCTTCTGCAGATACATCGTGACGAAGCCCCAGACGAGGAGCTGCACCAGCGGCCAGAAGAACAGCTCGAAGGCCCGCATGGGATTTTTCGCGTAAAGGAGCACGTAGCGGGTCAGCAGCGCGCGGATGACGGAGGGGCGGAACATTCGGAAAAACTGAAGAGCTGAAAAACGGAAGAGCTGAAAAGCTAAAAAGCCGTTTGGCGCTGCCTGCTTTCCCCTCGACACGCTCCACCCGCCGCGCCATTTTCCGCCTCGTGACGACGATTCTCCGCGGGCTCCTTAAGCTGCGGCCGCTCCTTCTAGGGCTGGCCTCCCGCTGAACCTTGTCTTTTCCTACCGCTGTCACCCGACCGCCGCACCTTCCGCGGCTGCTTTGCCTTTCCACTGATCACTGCTCACTGATCACTTTCCACTTCTCCCGTGAACCCCGCCTCCATCTCCAAATACCGGCCCTTCCCGCCGGTCCACCTGCCCGACCGCACCTGGCCGGACCAGACCATCAACCACGCTCCCGTCTGGTGCTCGGTCGACCTCCGCGATGGCAACCAGGCCCTCCCGCAGCCGATGTCGATCGAGGAAAAACTCGAGTTCTTCGACCTCCTCTGCCGCGTCGGCTTCAAGCAGATCGAGATCGGCTTCCCCTCCGCCGCCGACACCGAGTTCAATTTCTGCCGCCGCCTGATCGACGAGAACCGCATCCCCGACGACGTCACCATCCAGGTCCTCGTCCAGACCCGCGAACACCTGATCCGCCGCTCTTTCGAGGCCATCGCCGGCGCGAAACGGGCCATCGTCCACATCTACAACTCCACCTCGCCGCTCCAGCGCCGCGTGACCTTCAGCGATGCCTCCCGCGAGCAAATCCGCGGCATCGCGGTCGAGGGTGCCAAGCTCGTCAAGCAGCTCGTCCCCACCGTCCCGGACACCGAGATCATCCTGCAATACTCGCCCGAATCCTTCTCCGACACCGAGCTCGATTTCGCCTTGGAGTGCTGCAACGCGGTGATCGACGTCTGGCAGCCGACGCCCGAGAAAAAGATGATCGTCAACCTGCCCGACACCGTCCAGTGGACCACCCCGAACGTCCACGCCGACCAGATCGAGTGGATGTGCCGCCACCTGAAATGCCGCGATTCCCTCCTGGTCTCCCTGCACACCCACAACGACCGCGGCACCGGCACCGCCGCCACCGAGCTCGGCCTGATGGCCGGCGCGGACCGCGTCGAAGGCACGCTGTTCGGCAACGGCGAGCGCACCGGCAATCTCGACATCGTCACCGTGGCGCTCAACATGAACAGCCACGGCATTCCCACCGGCCTCGATTTCTCCGACATCAACCGCCTGCGCGAGGTCTACGAGCGCGTCACCCGAATGACCGTCGGCGAACGCCACCCCTACGCCGGTGAACTCGTCTTCACCGCCTTCTCCGGCTCCCACCAAGACGCCATCAAAAAGGGCCTCGACCGCCGCGAAAAGGATCTTACCGAAGCACTGAAACACCGTGGCACCGAAGCACTGCATTGGTCCGTCCCCTACCTCACCATCGATCCCCAGGACATCGGCCGCTCCTACGAGGCCATCATCCGCATCAACTCCCAGTCCGGCAAAGGCGGCATCGCCTACATCCTCGACCGCGAGCACGGCCTCGACCTGCCAAAGACCATGCACCCGCAGGTCGGCAAGCGGATCTACGACCTCGCCGACGAGCTTGGCCGCGAGTTGACCGCCGACGAGATCCGCGATGCCTTCTATCGGATCTTCGCCAACCTCGAACTGCCGCTTGCGCTGAAGGAATACGAATTGATCCACCACACCACCGAGCGTGGCCAGGTGGCCTGCACCGCGACCATTGTGCTCTACGACGAGGAGAGAAAAATCCACGGCCTCGGCAACGGCCCGATCAACTCCTTCGTCCACGCCATGGGAGGTGCCGGCATGAAGGATTTCAAGGTCACCGATTACCGCTCCCACGCCATCCGCGGCGGCTCCGACGCGAACGCCGCCGCCTACGTCCAGGTCCAGCACGACGACGGCCGCATCCTCTGGGGCTGCGGCATCGACCCCTCCATCGAAATGGCCGGCCTCAAGGCCCTCGTCACCGCCTGGAACCTACTGCGCTAACGGAGAGGGTGCGTCTCGCGCCCCCGTCTTGCTCCCGCCTCCCGCCTCTCGCGCCTTTCTTCCATGTCCCTCCTTTACGGTATCCTCGACCTCGGCTACGTCGCCGCGGAAAACGCCGAATCCGCCACCGCCGCGCTCCTCGCCGGCGGGGCGGACTTCGTACAGCTCCGCGCCAAAGGCCATCCTCCCGCGGAAATCGAAGCGCTCGCCCGTCGCATCCTGCCCCTCTGCCGCGCCGCCGGGATTCCATTCATCGTCAACGACCACCCGGCCATCGCGGCCATCGTCGATGCCGATGGCGTCCATCTCGGCCAGGACGACGGGCCGCTCGCCCCGGTCCGGGAACTCCTCGGCCCCGGCAAATTCATCGGCCGTTCCACCCACGCTCCCGAACAAGCCCGCGCCGCCTTGGAAGAAGGCTTCGACTACATCGGCTTCGGCCCCCTTTTTCCCACGCCCACCAAGCTCGGCCGCCCCGGCATCGGCCTCGCCGACCTCGCCGCCGTCCAAGCCGAAGTCGGCTCCCGCATCCCCGTCTTCGCCATCGGCGGGATCAAGCGCGCCAACCTGCCTAAAGTCCTCGCCGCCGGGGCCCGCAACGTCGTCATCGTCTCCGACCTCCTCACCGCCCCCGACATCGCCGCCGCCACCCGCGACGCGAAGCGTCTCATCACCGGGACCGCGGATCTTTCCCGGCCTTCGTAGCTCCCTGTCCTTCGTAGCCTTGGCGAAGTCGGATCGCGAAGTAGGCAGTCCGCTGTCTGCTCTCCGACGCCCCGCCATCGCCCCGGACCGCTCGGAGAAGACGGTCCCTTCCGTTTTCAAGACAGGCTCTAAGTCCTCTGGCCCGCGGAGGAAACGCTTGTAGCGGCGCTCTGTGAGCGCCGATGCCGATGAGCAGCGCAATGCCCTTTCATCGGCCTCCCCTCGGCACTTCACGGGAAGCGGCGTTGCCTGCCGACGTGCCGACCTTCGACTCACCGACTTACCGACTCACCGACTCACCGACTCACCGACTCACCGACTCACCAAGCCGTCATCTTCCGAAACGCCTCGAGCCGCCCTTCGACGTCCGCCGCGGAAATCCCCTCCAGCCGCCGCGTCGAGAACTCCTCGCAGGTGAACGACGCCACCACCGAGCCGTGCGCCACCGCCTGCCGGATGTTTTCAAACGAAAAATCCCCGCCGGCCCGCGCCGCCAGATAACCCGCCAGCCCACCCAGGAAGCTGTCGCCGGCTCCCGTCGGGTCCACGATTCCCCGGAGTGGAAAGGCCGCGCAGCGGAAAAAGGTCTCCGGGCAGGGCACCGAATCCGTTTCGCCCATCGCCTGACCGTTCGTCGAAAACAACATCGCCCCGAACTCGCCCAGCTTGATCACGACGAACCTCGGGCCTTTTCCCAGCAGGATCCGTCCCGCTTCCACCAGATTCGCCGTCCCCGTGAACTCGCGGGCCTCGCCCTCGTTGATCACGAACAGATCGATCTTGCCCAGCACCTCGTGCAAGCGTTCGTTCGCGATCCCGATCCACAGGTCCATCGTATCCGCGATCACAAAGGGCGCAAAGGGAGCGCCGGCTTCAGCCGGCCCGCCTTCCTCCGTCGCTTCCCCCGCTTTCCCCGGCCCGCACTGCTCCAGCATTTGCAACTGGTTGTCCGGCGACATGTTCGCCAGCACCACCACCCGCGCCGTCGCCACGGAAGCCGGCACCTTGACCTGCCAGTTCTCCAGCACGTTGAGGCCCACCCGGTGGGTCACCCGCTCGTTCAGGTTCTCCAGATACTCGCCGCTCCAGGTGAAGGAATCACCCTCGGAGCGCTCCACCCCCTCCAGATTCACCCCGCGTGCTTCCAGCATCGTCAAATGGCGCGCCGGGAAGTCCTTGCCCACGATCCCAACCAGATTCACCTCCGGCGCGTAAAAACTCGCTGCCAGCGCCGCATAGGCCGCCGAGCCTCCCAGCAGCTCCGTGCCCTCCGCGTCGGGTGTTTTCACGTGGTCGATCGCGATGGTGCCTCCGACCAGCACGGCGTCATTCGGGGAATTCATGGATTGTGGGATGAGGTGTTTAGGAGTTGTTAGGCCCGCCGGACCGCCAGCGGCCGCGCGGCCGCGCATTCTCTGAAAGCCAAGCCCCTTGGCAAGCCCCCACCGGGACTGCTGGTCATCAGACCGGCAGAACGGTCCCCAAAAGCTCGCCCACCCTCGCGCCTCCGCGCCACCAACTCGCGCCTCCCCGCCCCGCAGAACGGTCCCCGGCTGGCGCATCCTCTCACTCTGCGCATCGCCGAACATCGCCGCCACCCCACATTCGGCAGGGCCTCTCCCGGGCCCGCCACCAAGCCGGTAGGGCTGGACCGCCGGGCCCGCCCATTTCACCCCCGAGGGCGAAACGCCAATGAACCGGCGCCCCCTGGCCCCTAGTCTCGGATCACTCGGCTTTTTCGCCGCAAAAATCAAAATCCTCAACCTTCCCTAAAAATTCCCCAAAAACTTTTTCCAAACCCGCGATCCGCCCCTCTGGGTTCTTGATAAAACTTCCGAAACACCGCAAATCGAGCCTTTCCAAGGGAACTCAACCCACTGGAAATCAGCGCTTCCCAACGTCCTCAAAATAATCTTGCGGACTCTACGGGAATCGCTCTCACTTGCCGGAGTGAGTAGGAGACCCACAGACCGAGCCAGCGCTGTTACAATTCCGTTGCCGGAGCCTGGGGTTTTTTCCTCGACGAAAACAAAAACCAACCCTAAGTCTCGTTTGTCATGAAACCAATCATCCCATTTGCGCTGCTCGGAGCGCTTCTCGCTGTAGGCGCAGCTGATGCTGCTGCCACCACCCCCGTGGGTTACACCACCAACCTGGTCAAAGCGGCTTTCTCGCCTACAAGCGCGAAGGTCAATTTCATCTCGCTACCGCTTGTCAACTCCGCCTCATGGGCCGGGAGCGTCACGTCGGTTCTTGGAGACGTTGTCACGCTCAACGTGGGTACTTCGCCCCTTACGGCTGGAGCCTACGATAAATTTGGCCCTCTCGCGTTCTCCGGAACTACCGTTTACCGCTACTACATTGAAACGGCTGATGGTTACTACGCCCAGATTGAATCCAACGCAACTGGCACGGTGACTGTGGAGACCGGCGCTGGTTCCAACTTTTCTCCAGCTGAATTGGTGACCATTCGTCGTCACCGCACGATGTCGGATCTCTTTGGCCCGGCCAATGAGGCTGGCCTTCAGGGAACTGGGACCGGTGACCCGAACGAGGCGGACAACATCAACATCATCGACGAAACCAACGGTGGAAACGTCGGTATTTTCCCCGCGCCTGGTGTGATCGTTGGGGCAACTTTTGTGGATGCGTCGTTCAATGACGCCGACGACTATCCGGTTTACCCGGATCAAGGTCTCCAAATCGTTCGCCGGGGTGCAACGGATCTTCCGATCACCGTTACCGGTGAGGTGCATGCAATCCCCACCCAGATCCAAATCGGTACGGGATTCCAGATCCGCCCTGTCGTGTTGCCGGTCCCGGTCGCGCTTGGTGGCCTTGCCCTTTACACGGGTAACATCGCTACTGGGTTGGCAGGCTCCGACTCCGGCGACTTGAACCAAGCAGACAAGCTGTCGATTGTGATCGATGGTAACTCAACCGGTTACTTCTATTCCACGATTGACCTCGACCCGGCGCCCGGCGACCAGATTGGCTGGTATACTGATGCATTCCTCTTCGTCGACACCACAGTGCTTCCTGCTGGTGCAGCGTTGAATATCACCCGGGACAATCCCACAAACAACGCGCCGTTCGTTTGGATCAATCCGGCTCCAGTCATCGCCCCTTAACTGCAAAGTCCGTAATCTCCTAATAAACTACAATGAAAACACTGAAATACTTAGCCGCTGGGCTATTGCTTGTTGGTTCCTCACAGGCTACAACCATTGCCGCCGGTGGTGGTACCGCTGCTGGCAACTTCTTCACAAGCACGGGTGTCGCGCTTACTGGTGCCAATTCGACCATCCAGATCGGGTCGATTGTTGGGGATATCTTCACTCGCTTCGCCGCGACTGATGTGTCTCCGATGGCTCTCGGCAGCGCTGCACCATTCTTGGGCAAAGCGACGGGAAACTACTCTGACAACACCGCCGCCGCCTCAGCCTTCAACGGTTTGGTCATCTGGTATCGCGTGGAATCTCTGGTTCCCGGTGCTACCGGTGTTACCTACTTCGGCGCTCCTGCTGTGGGAACTTCTGTTCCTGCCACTGCCACGGTCTTCCCGGTGAACGGCAATGGTGCGGCTGATACGTTGAATGCGGACACCCGCAACCTGACTTTGTTCAATTCGGCGCTCTCGACAGTCCCTCTCCAATCGCGGGGTTGGCAGGTTGGGGATAATCGTCTCATCGTTGGGGTCGTTCCTGAGCCTTCGACCGCTCTTCTCGGCCTTCTTGGCGTCGCCGGCCTCATCCGCCGCCGCCGATAAGTCTTGGGATTGCGTAAAAAGCATTCGTGAATGGGTGGAGCGAAAGCTCCACCCATTTTTTATGCAGCCAGCACCTCTAAAAATAGGTGCTAAAGCAGCGCTTTTGTCTTCCCTCCACTTAGACCATGCAAAGTGGTCGCGCCTCCTCCGGCGCGCCTGAGATGATGCTGGCATAGCCGCCGGGCATTCCCCCCCAATGGTTCAACGGCCAACACGCCCGCCGCGGGACGCTGCGGGAAGACCGTTACCGCTCGGTGTTGGTGGAGGGAGCCGGCCAGGCTCTGCAGGCAATGGCCGCCTACATCGACCGCCTCAATCCGGTCCGCGCGAAGATCTGCGACGATCCGAAGGAGAAGTTTTTGTTTAGAGTGCTCCCGCGACTCCTCCCTTGACAGACGAGGTGATCATGGAGGGGTGAGAAGGTTCTGGTTTTGCGGATGTGGATCCACTATGGCGATTGATTGACCCTCGGGCTTGAAGGACGGATAATTCCCGCGTGTTCCTACCTCCAAAACGTTCTTCTTGGATCACCCGGGCCACCACCGCACGTGCGGATCGGCTTGAGATCGAGACCGTGGATGACGAGTTCGTCTTCCAGGACTTGGATTGTCCGTTCTCCGTGGCAAAGGAAGCCGCGGACTTGGAGACGGAATCCCATGCCACCCAAGCGTCGGTGGAGAAAATCGTGGCGGAACTCGCCACCCTGCTCGGTCCGGGGAAGGTCTCGATCCGGGCATCGGACCTGGAGGATCACGCGGCGGACAAGTGGTATGCCCGTCAGGTGCCGGACATCGTGGTTTTCGCAGAGTCAGTCCAGGATGTCTCCAAAACCCTGCGCTTTGCGTCGAAATTCAGCATCCCCGTGACCACCCGCGGGGCCGGGGTCGGCTATGTCGGCGGCTGCGTGCCGGTGGAAGGCGGGATTGTGCTGTCGGTCGCCCGGATGAACCGCATCGTGGAGCTGAATCCCGCCGACGGGGTGGCCGTGGTGCAGCCGGGAGTGATCACCGGCGATTTGCAAAAGGCCGCACGGGCTACCGGATGGGACTATCCCCCCGACCCGGCCTCACTCAAGGAGTGCTCGATCGGCGGCAACATCGCGACCAATGCCGGCGGCCCCCGTTGCCTGAAATACGGAGTGACCCGCAACTATGTCCTGGGCCTGGAAGTGGTGCTGGCGGATGGCCGGGTCATGCGCTGCGGGGGGCGGGTCCACAAGAACAAGACGGGCTTTGATCTCTGCGGCCTGTTCACCGGCTCGGAAGGGATGCTGGGCGTGGTGACGGAGGTCACCCTGCGCCTGATTCCCAAGCCACCGGCGCGGGCGATGCTCGCGGCCGTCTTTTCCGAATTCCCGGTCGCGGCGGTCGCGGTGCAGGAGATTCTCAACCGCGGGCATCTGCCGTCCGCCTTGGAAATCACCGACGGCTTCACCCTGGCCGCCGCCCGCAAGCGGCTGGGCCCGGAGATGCTGCCGGACGGCCAGGCTCACCTCATCGTCGAGATCGACGGTCGGCCCACCGCGGTGGAGAGCGAGATCGGCGAGATCGAGGCCTTGCTGAAGGAACTCGGGGCCACCCGGATCGACCGCGCGGCTGACGAAGCGGCCTGCGACGAGATCTGGCGGCTGCGCCGGGAGTTTTCCTACTCGCTGCGGGACACCGGCCTCACCAAACTCAACGAAGACATCGTGGTTCCCCGCTCGAAACTCGTGGCGCTGGTCGATTTCGCCCGTCGTCTGGAAGAGGACACCGGCATTCCCATCGCCTGCTTCGGCCACGCCGGGGACGGCAACATCCACACCAACCTGATGGTGGCGAACTTCGAAGATCCCGCGACCCGGGAGAAGGCGGAGCACGCGCTCGACCAACTCTTTGCCTGGGTGCTGGATCATGACGGCGCGATCACCGGCGAGCACGGCGTCGGCCTGGCCAAGAAGCCTTGGATCCGCAAGGCGCTTGGCCCGGTGTCTTTCGACGTCCATCGAGCCCTCAAGGATGCCCTCGATCCGCAGGGCATCCTGAATCCCGGCAAGTTCCTCGACTGAGTTACTTACCCTTCTTCTCCTTCCCGGGCTCCTTTTTCTCCGGCTCTTTCTTTTCCGGCTCTTCCTTTTCGGCCGGCTCGGCCGCCTCGCTCTTCTTGACGTATTTGAGCAGATCCTTGAACTCGTCCGGCAAAGGGGTCCCGCCGCCGAGGGAGAGCTGGTAGAGTTCAGCCAAGGCCGCGGCTTCCAACAGGCGCTGATGGCCGGTGGAGCCGGGGATTTCGTCCGGGGTTCCCCACAGCTTGATCGCCGTCTGGACGTCGGTGTCCTTCTTGTAAAGCCGGAGCGCGTTGAGGGTTCCGGTGCGGGTGATATCTTCCGAGGCGCCGGTGTCGGCAGTCATCGCGATGTTGTAAGCGTTGATCGCGGGGATCAGCTTGTCCTGGGAATCCAAGGCGAGGCCCAGGCAATAGCCGATCTGGGCACGCTGGAATCCGGGCATGCGCTCCTTGAGGCGTTCCTTGCAGATGTTTTCCAAGCGGGCCCAGTCCTTGGTGCGGACCGCATCCCACATCGCGTAAAGCTCCACCTGGCGGAGCTGGAACTCGCGGGTCAGGCCGGCCTTGTCGAAGGTTTCGAGCGCCTTGGCCAGCCCGTCGAGATCGCCCGCCTTGCGCAAGCATTCCAATTCCAGGTAGGCCGCATTGGTCGACGGGTTGTCAGGAAGTTCCTCGATGCCCTCGTAGGCGGTCTTGATCGCGGCGAGCTTGTCCTTGGCCTCGGTGTATTTGCGGGCCTGGTAGAGCTCGATGGCTTCGGTGAGGGCCGGCGGTTCGAGGATGTAGATTGACTGGATCTCGTCGATCTTGCCGTCCTTGGTATCGACGGCCTGTTCGGTCTCCTTGTAACGGATGGCGGCGGTCGTCGCGGCGGTGATCCAGACGCGCTCGACGTCGCCTTCCTCGTAGATGAGGAAAGCCTCGGCCTGCTGGCCTTGGGCATGGGCGGCGGAGATGGCGAGGACGGGAAGGGCGAGGTAGGGAAGAAGGGATTTCATTTCGGGAAAGGTCGTGGGGTTCGGGGTCGGGGTGTCACTTCTTCTTGGCGGCTTCTTCCTTGAGCTTGGCCATCGATTTCACGTCGGACGAGGCTTCGTACTCGGTGACCAGCGCTTCGATCTGCTGCCACATCTTCTTTTCCTCGTCGGACATCTTGTCGACGAAGCGGCGGGTCTGGTCGATGTAGGTCCAGCCGGACTCGTAGGCACCCTGGCGGTCGGCCTTGTTGTTGTCGGTGCCGCCGCCGGGGGAATTCCGCTGCCAGGACAGCTCCATCCATGCCTTCATGGCAGGAGCGGAGATGCGCACCAGGCCCTTGTAGGTGTTCCAGACGCGGACGTAGTTGGCGAGGGCGTCATTGATCTGGCCACGTTCGTGGTAGGACTTGGCGAGGGCGAAGCCGACCTCCGGGGCGAAGCGGGTGTAGCTCTGGCCGCCTTCCTTGGAGAGGTATTGCTTGGCCGAGGCTTCCACGGCGTCGTAGTCGGCGGACGACATGTTGGCCTGGACGATGCCGAACAGGGCGCGCTCCTTCTCGCCCTTGTCCTGGGAGTCGGCGAGGACGCGCTTGAGGTCCTCGATCGCCTTGGACTTCTCTTCCTTGCTGCCTTCGGCCAGCACCGAGGCACGGCCGAAAAGGGCGGCGAAGCGGAAGGACAGGTCCTGCCGGGAGAGCGCCTCGTCGTAGTAAGGAAGCGCCTGGCGGGGTGCCGAGGTTTTCTCGCGAAGGAAGTCGCCGGTGCGGACCAGGATGTAGTTCGAGAGCACCTTGACGTCGAAGTCGTTCTTCAGCTCCTTGAACAGCACGCTGATCAGGGCCTCGGCCTTGTCCTTCTTCGCCTTGTCCTCGCCGGCCTTCTTGAGCTCGCCCTCGGCGACGCCGATGATGGCGATGCGGAGCAGCGCGAGGGCCGCCTTGTTATTGCCGCCGATCTTGGGGAAGTTGTAGTAGTGCTCCTTCAGCTCCTCGACGCTGTGCTTTTCAAGATAGACGTCGGTGTAGGAATTGATCGCTTCCTCGAGGCCGCGGGAGTCGGGATTGACGGCCATTTCGGCGATCACGTCGCGCAGGCGGTTGAGGGCTTCCTCACCCCGGTCGACGGCGTTGAGGGCGTGAACCTGAGAGACGGCGACCTGCGTCTTGTAGGGGGAATCGGTGCCGTGCTCCTTCCAGAATTTGTCGGCGTAAGGCACGGCATCCTTGACCCGCGGGTTCGGCTCCTTACCGACGGTTTTTTCGCCAAGCAGGGCAACGAGGTAGAACAGCGATTCGCCGGCGACGATGCGATTCTCGCGACGTTCGGCCAGCTCGAGGGCCTTCTTGTAGTAGTTCTCGGCTTCCTCGCGGTTCTTGTCGCTCTGGAGGACGTTGCCCTTCAGGTTGAAGGCCATGTCGAGGATTTCGACGTTGGGGAATTCCTCCTCCAAGCGGTTCAGCTTCTCGAGGGCGGGAGCGTTTTCGTTTTCCGCGTAGTGGCAGTTGGCGCGGTCGAAGAGGCCGAAGGAGTAGTAGATGTTCTTCGAAGGATCGGGGTGCTTCTCGAAGAAGGTGTCGAGCAATTTGGCCGCCTTGGTCCAGAACTGCAGGCGGGACAGGTTGGAAGCCTGGAAGTAGAGCGCGGCTTGCTCGAACTGGCTCTTGGGATACTTCTCGACGTGCTGGTCGAGCAGCGGCTGGGCCTTGTCGTACTGGCCGGTGTAGTAGTAGCTGCCGCCGAGGACGTGCAGGCAGATGTCGTGCTCCTTCGTTCCTTCCGAGAGCTTCGGCAGCATCTCGACGGCGACGGTGATGCAGGTCTCGTATTCGCCTTCATAGAAGAGCGAGGTAAGCATCATGCGGCGGACGGCCGGGACGTGCTTGGAGTCGGGATAGGCCTTGAGGAAGCGGGAGCCGTATTGCTCGGTGGACATCACTTCGCCGATGACGGAGCTGGTCCGGACGAGGTTGTAGAGGTTGTCCTCGCGCTTCTTCGCCTTGGGGAAGAAGAGCTCCAGCTGCTCGTAGGCGGCGAAGGCACCGCGGGTGTTGCCGTGCTTTTCGTGGATGAAGGCAGTCGCACCGAGCTGAATGACCTCGTTCGGGTCGCCTTCGCGGCGTTGCTTCTCGAGGTTGTCGCGGGAAGCCTCGAGGTTCTTTTTCACCAGCGTGCGGGTGAGTTCTTTCATCCCTGCCCGGCTGCCGAGGCGGGTAAGGCGGGACTTCAGGTCCTCGATCATCACGTCGGTGGAAGGCACCAGTTGATAGAGCGCGATCGCGCTGGCTTCCATGTCGGCACCGATGGCGTCGCCGGCGAGCTTGAGGTAGAGACGGGAGTAAAGCTCCATCTCGAAGGGCTCGATGATGATTTCGGCGCGGTTCTTCTCGATGAAGGTGAGCAGGGATTTCTCGTCCCGCTTTTCGACCACCGCGGCGACCATTGCCTGGAAGGCGGCGACGATGCCGGCGTCCGGCGTGCCGAAGCGCAGCTTGTTTTTGATGGAGGTCTCGAGGTGTTCGATGCCTTCAGGGATCTTGTTGAGCTTGAAGTGGCAGATCGAGAGATTGATGTAGTAGGAGCCCGGATCGAACTTGTCGCGGGTCTTGTCGCGCTCCTCGAGGAACTTCTTGAACATCCGGATGGCCTCTTCCCAGTTCTCGGCTCCCTGGGCGGCGTTGCCCCACTGGAGCAGGGCGCGCTTGTTGTAGAGGTTGCCACCGCCTTCGACCTGTTCGCCCTTGTTGACATACTTGCGGTAGCATTCTTCGAAGGACTTTGCCGCGTCGTCCCAGCGCTTGAGCTTCAGCTCGCAAATGCCCTTGCGGTAAAGGGTCACCCCGAATTGTGGCCCGAACAGGGTCAAGGCGTTCTTGCCGTAGAGCTCGTTGCAGCGGGTGAGGAGCTGGAGGGCTTCTTCCCATTTGCCGGCTTCCATCGAGGTGAGCGCGCGGGAGTTCAGGGTCTGGGCGTCCTCCTGGAGCTGGGCCCTGGCGGGAGGGGCGGTCAGGATACCGGTGGCGAAAGCCAGGGCGAGGACCGGGACGAGGGTGAGGCGTGAAAGATTCATGGGAAAGGGACGGATTTTGGTTTTTCGAAAGTCGAGGGAAAGAAAAGCGCCGGCTCGCTCTCCCTGCAAGGGTGGAACGGGCCGGCGCGGGAATCTCTTAGGTTACCGTGCCGGCGGGCGCGGTGAAACGGGGGGAAATCAGGGATCCACCAGGTCGGTGAAAGTCACGTTGCTGATGCCGACGCCCGCGAGGACGTTCAGCACGTCGATCACGCGCTGCTGGCTGGCACCGCCATCGACGTAGAGCTGAACCAGCGGCTTGGAGTTGGAGCCGGCCGACTTCGCGGCGCTGGCGTAGCTCTGGAGGTCGGCGGTCAGCAGCGGCAGGTCGCGGGAGTCGGGGTCCGAATCCATCGGGATCTGCGAGGCACCGGCGCCGACAGAGACCGCTCCGTTGGCATCGACCTTGATGAACTTGGGATCGATGTCCGGCACCGACTCACTGGGAGCGGCGGCGGGCAGGGTCATATCGAGATCCTGTTCCCGCTTCTGGATCGTCGTGGTGACGAGGAAGTAGATCAGGAGCAGGAAGGTGCAGTCGATGAGCGAGGAAATGTCGAGGGCCGGGAGGTCGTCATCAAATGCAACAGCTTTCTTGTGGCGGGCCATAATGCAGTAAGGAAGCGAAGTGGATTATTTTCCCGTGACGTAGACCGCAAAGACCACCTGGTCGACGCCGCCCTTGGCAGCGGCACGGATGACTTTACGGCTGTACTTGAAGACCGCATCTTTGTCCCCCCGGAGGTGCAACTTGGGCTTGTAGCCGAGCAGGTCCATCTTTTCCTTCTGAACCTTCACCAGTTCCGTAATCGCATCCTCATCGGCCAAAGGCTGCTTCAGTTCGGTTCCGAAAGAACCATCCTTATAGACATTGACGACGATACGACCGTTTCCGTCCTCGGCTTTTCGCGATTTGTCTGCAACCGGCGGAGTAACCTTGGCATCCTGCTTAACGACCACCACGGTCGCGTTGACGAGGAAGAACATCAGAAGCAGGAAAACCATGTCGATCATCGGCGACATGTCGAGTTTGCAGTCGTCCTCCTCATTTGTGGCGGACTGTCTGAGCTTGGAAGACATGGGTGATTCGATGTTACGGATTTCGGAAGAGCCGGGCGGGGTGGCGCGGTCCGCCCTTCCTCATGGGAATCAAACGGCGATGCCCTCAGGAATCTTGGCAAGATATGCTTCGGCGTTCACCGTCTGGAGCGCAGCATTGATCATATCCTCGGCCGCATGGTGGCAATCCGCGATAAGCCCATTGAGACGCCCCTTGAAATAGTAGTAGGCAATCAAGCAGGGAATGGCGTTGATCAGCCCCCACAGGGTGGTGAGAAGGGCGACGGAGATCGAACCGGCGAGCTGGCTCGGGTCGGCGGACCCGGTGATGGCGAGAATGCCGAAGGCATCGACCATGCCGATAACCGTGCCGAGTAGTCCCAGCATCGGGGAGACCTGGGCGCACAACGAAATGTAGTTGAGCGGGACCATCATCTTGCGGGATTCGTTGGTCGTGAAGTCGGCCATCGCATCCTCGATCTGGTCGCGGCCGAGGTCTTCGGGGCGGGTCGCGTCGATGTTCGGCAGCGCGTAGGCCATCATGCGGCCGAGGAAGGAAGGGTGGGAGGCGGCAAGCTCAATGGCGGAGCGGACGCGGCAGTTGACCATGTGGTCCATGAGGGCGGCCTTGAGGTCATCCGGGCAGAACTTCGGTTTTGTCAGGTTGATGAAATTGAAAACGCAAAGGGCGATGAAGGCTACCATGGCGGCACCGATGAAAATCATGGTCCAACCGCCTTCGATCACCCATTTCTGGAGCATCGTTTTGTCCGGGGCGGCCGGAGCGGCGTCCTGCGCCATGAGCAAAGGAGCGGTCACCAGAAGGGTGGTGGTGAGTGCGGCCGTGAAGCGGCGGCTGCGGGAAGTAAGGTTGTGGATCATGGAATTTTAGTGGGATTGCCAAGCAGGTAGCGGCGGATTCTGGAAATCCTTCGAAGGCCCGCAAGGAAAGATTTTGAAAAACGTGGGAAGACGCAGGCGTTGTAAATACAGCCTCAAGACGATCAACCTGCCGTTTTCCTTGGGGGAAAGATTTCACGGCAGAGGAGGCATGAGCGGCCGTCGCAGCCGCGCGCGGTGCAATGGCCCCGGCCATAGAAAATGATGCGCAAGTGAAGGGCGTTCCAGCGGTCGCGCGGAAAGAGCTTTTTCAGGTCGCGCTCGGTCTGTTCGACGTTGCGGCCTTCGGTGAGTTTCCAGCGCCTAGCGATGCGGTGGATGTGGGTATCGACGGGAAAGGCCGGGACGCCGAAGGCCTGGGCCATGACGACCGATGCGGTCTTGTGGCCGACGCCGGGCAGGGCTTCGAGCGCGGCGAAATCGGCGGGGACCTGGCCGCCGTGCTGGTCGACGAGGATCTGCGAGAGATCGCGGATGGCCTGTGACTTCCGCGGAGAGAGACCGCAGGGCCGGATGATGGCGCGGATTGCTTCGACCGGCACTTCGGCCATGTCTTCCGGGTTGGAAGCCAGCGTGAAGAGGGCCGGGGTGACGGTATTCACCCGGGCGTCGGTGCATTGCGCCGAAAGCAACACCGCGACCAGCAGGGTGAAGGGGTCCCGGTGGTCGAGCGGGATCGGGGTGTCCGGATAGAGTTCCTCCAGCCGCCGGTCGACATGGGCGGCCCGTTCGGCACGGGTCATGGGCCTTTCCCTCAGCGGGCGGCGGTGGAAGCCGTCTGGCCGGAGGTCAGGCGGTTGATGGCCGCATACATTTGCGCGCAGTGGGGATGATGGACCCGCTTGGAGAGGATCTCGGCACTGCGGGCGTAGGAGCCCCACTGGACGACGGTGAGTTCAACACTGCGGCGGCCCCAGGTCCTCATGTGGCTCTTGCAGGGGGTGTAGATGTCGACGGTGTTGGTGCCGGTGAGGGCGGAGCCGTAGTCATCGACCACGAAGAGCTGCTTCATGCCCTTGATGCGGAAAACGGTGCCGACGGGATAGACGGCCCAATCGGCGGCGGCGCTGCGGACGCGGTCGGTGTAGCGGAGCGGGGTGCCGGCGGCATTCATCGAGCCGTATTCGATGTGGTCGTCTTCCGAGCAGGTGTAGGCGGTGGTGCGGACCAGGCGGGTGCGCTCGGAGGGCTTGTAAAAGGCCATGCCGTGCTTGTCCTTCGGCTTGCCGGCAGCCTGCTGACCGAGGGCCGGGGAAGGCTGGGCGGTGGTATAAACGGCGCAACCGTGAACGATGCCGCCGGAGCGAGCAGTCCCGCCGGACGATGACGCGGCGCGGGATTTGGAAAGGACCGTGAGGTCGGAATCCGAGGCGCAACTGGAGAAGAGAAGGGCGATCAACGCGGCGGCGGAAGAGAGTCGGAAAGTCATGCGATAGATTTGAAAATGTAGAAATTAAACGTTTTCACGTTATTCGAGACTCGGGGTTCTACGGGTTTGCCCGGGGGGTCGGCAACCCTAAAATCCCCTGTTAGGAGCCGGGGGAGCGGAAAGCGTGCCAGATGGTGGAGGCATGGACTGCGGCAGCCCGCTGCCGCTTTGTTGCCACAGCCTGCTGTGGAGGAGGTGGCTTCTTCGCCAGCAGGCTGGCGGTCGAAAGCGGCAGCGGGCTCTGCCCGTTACCCACAAATCACCGTGTCGCGGTTCCATGTCCTGAAGGGTCAACAGGAGATAGCCCGGGGCAAGCAGCGCGCAGCCCCGGGGTGGGGGCCCAGCCCGACCGCCGCGCTGAAAGTGCGGGATGGGGCGGGTAGCACGGGACGTCTCATCTTAGCGGCCCCCTCGCGCCCCTGCAGGGCGCCAAACACCGGACTCATGGACCCGGGGCGGCGCAAAGCCTTGCCCCGGGCTATCTCGTTGCGCCCCGTTGGGGCTTGAGCGAAAAAATGTGGGTAACGGGCAGAGCGGGCTGCCGCAATCCATGGTTCAGGACTCGAGATAGGCCCGCACTTCCGGCGGCACGAATTCCGCGTCGGTGGCTTCCTCCGCGGCGAGCTGCATTTGGGCCCGGATGATGGCGGGGTCGACCGGCGGCAGGTAGCCTTGGAGGCTGGCGCGGAGGGCGTCGGCGGCGAGGGGCGTGCCGGTTCTGGTGAGGCGGTAGGCTTTCACCGCGAGGGCCTCGGCAGCGCCGGGAGTGAGCCAGCAGGGCACCAGCGGGAGCAGTTCGGCCTTGGCCGCCTCGTCGAGCGGGATGCCGCGGCGCTTGCAGAGGGCAGCGAGCAGGACCATGCCCTCGGCCGGGGTGGCGGTGGGGAAAATGGGTACTTTGACGTCGATCCGGCCGGGGCGCTTGAGGTCGACCTCGATCAAATCCGGCCGGCTGGAGGCGAGGACCCACAGGATCTTGCCGCGGTTGCGGGTGTTGGACATTTCCGCGGCCAGCATCGAGTAAACGCGGCTGGAAACGCCGGAGTCGCCGCTGCCCGAGGCGCGGCGGCCGAGAGCCTGGTCGGCCTCGTCGATGAACACGATGCAGTGGCCGAGGGCGTGCAGCAGGGCGAAGATTTTCTCAAGGTTCGCCTCGGTCGAGCCGACCCAGCGGTCGCGGAAATTCCGCAGGGTGACCACCGGCACGCCGGCTTCCCCGGCGAGGCATTCGGCGAGGTAGGTCTTGCCGGTGCCGACCGGCCCGCAGAACAGGTAGCCCATCGGCAAGGCGGCGGTCTCGTCCTGCTTCCACAGCGCGAGGTCCTGGCGGAGGCGGGTCTTCACGCCGTCGAGGCCGATCACGTCGTCGAGGGTCCGGTCGGGCTCGACGAAGTCGATCAGCTCGCCGGCGTCGCGCTCGACCAGCGCCTTGCGGAGTTCGCCGAGATCGGCGTCGCCGAGCGGGTCGCCGGCGTGGTTGCGGCGGCGGAGGAAGGCTTCCAGCGCGGCGATCGAGGTGCCGGCCAGGCGGGCGGCGATGCGCGGGAAATCGGCGACGCCTTCGAGCGCCTTCGGGCATTCCGGGGCGAGGACTTGCAGCGCGCCGGCGAGCTCCGCGCCATCGGGCAGCGGGATTTCGATGTCCGCCGAACGCGGATTGGTCGCGACGAGCGGATGCAGGTTGTTGATCCGGTCGGCTAACAGAAACACCGCCTGACCCTGCGCCGCCAGTGTCGTGTCGCTGCCCCAGGAGCGGATGATCGAGGCGATGGCGCTCAACTCGTGGTTCATCGTCTGCGGCAGGACGGGGATGTAAAGCTGGGCATCGCGCAGGACCACCGCGACGCTCACCGGCTTGGCCCCGACGGCGCGGAGGTTGCGGGCGTATTGCAGGAAGCGGGCGACGGCGCGGATGGCGGGGAGCGGTAGCGCGGGGAGTTCGCCGAGCTCTTTCAACGCGGGCCAACTGGCGAACAGATCGTTGCCGCGCTCGACCCGCAGGCCGAAGCCGGGATCGTAGGACAGCACGATCTGAAAGCGGGGAAGGAGGACGTCGAGCAGGTAGTCGTTCAGCCGCCCGAGTTTCGGGCCGTCGGCGAGGCGCAGCAGCATGCGGTCGGCGACGTTGCCGTGGAGGATGAATTGCCCCGCCGCGCCGCTTTCGTAGCGAGCGACGATCTCGGTGGCCCAGGACGGGAGAGGAAAGGCTTCAGGCATCGGGGAGATGACACCGGGGCGGTATTGGATTGTCGAGGGGTAAGGCGGAGGTATTCCAGGAATCGATGAACCATGAATGCCCGGCGCTTGGTCGCGGCGGAAGAGACCGGCCGTGCCGGGACTCAGCCTCCGGCGATCACCGGCTTGAAGCCGGCGGCGGTCAGGATGCGCTTCATTTCCTCCCGCTTGTCGCCCTGGATTTCGATACAGCCGTCCTTCACCGTGCCGCCGACACCGCAGGCCTTCTGCATGGCTTTTGCGAGCTCCTGCTTTTCCGCCAACCCGATGCCGGTGAAGTTTTTCGCCACCGTGACTGCCTTGCCACCGCGATGGGCGGTCTGGCGGACGATGTCGACCCGGCCGCGGTTGAGGTTCTTCTGCCCGCGTCGGGAAGCCGGTGCCGGGATCGCCGTTTCCGAATGCCGGGGGACGTCCGGCCCCGCCGGGAGATTGCCGAGCCCGGCCAGCGCCGCGAAGGGATCCGGCGTCCGCCCTGTGTCCCCGCTGCCGGATCCGTTCCCGTTCTTTCCATTCATCAGGACCCACCCAAGCAGGACGCTCCCGATCTTCACGCTTTTTCCGCGGTCTATGCCCCGCTGAAGACGACGACGATCCTGTCCCTCGTCCGCGGCCGCGAGACCGCGGAAGACATTGCCGACTTGCTGGCGATCAGCCTGGAGGGGTGAAAGCGGCGAAGGCGTTTGAACCCAGCAAGGCCGCATGAGGCTCTACTTCGGGTGATCGGTGAGAGCAGGCGGAAGCCGTTGCGCAGGCTTTGAGCCAGATTTGCGGGTCCATCATCCCGATTCTCAATCCCAGAAGCAGCTTGATTCGTCTTCGTCCACCACCGCGAGGAATTCTTCAAAAAGAACCGCTTCGGGATACGGCGGATAGGAGTGCCACTTGAGATCCGCACGCTGCCAAAAGATCTTCCACTCCTTCGCACGGCGCACATAAGTCGCCTTCGCCACCGCGTCCTCGATCTTGCGGTCGGGAGAGACCAAGGCGGGGCGTATGTTGAAGATGACCACGCTTTGCCCCTCGATCCGCCAGTCGAGATCCACCCGCTGCCGCAGGTGCTCCGGCGGCCGGTGGTGGTCGAGGAATTCCGCCATCGCCTCGCGGATGGGGACAAGTCCGGACTCGGTGAATGCCATGATTGGGAAATGGATCAGAACGCGATCCGGTCGAGTCCCGGAACGAGGTCGAAGTGCGCATCGTTGCTGAGCAAGGGGAGTCGGAGTTCCTTGACCATGGCGGCGATCCAGAGGTCGTTCGCGGGGATGGGCGTGCCGGTGGATTTCAGGTGAAGGCGCAGGTCGGCGTAATGGCTGGCGGTCGCGGGGCTGACGGGCCTCACCTCGACGAGCGGAACGTTCCGGGCGAGCCATTCTTCATAGCGGGTTCGGTGGCGGGACTGACGGATGCCGTATTGATACTCGCCGAGAACGATGACCGGGATCACCACCCGCCGCGCCTCGGCAAACGCGGGCCGACAAGCGGGGTGTCCATCGGCCCACGCGGAAAGGGCGTTGGTATCGAGAATCACGCTTCGTCATCGGGTTCGAGGGTTGCAAAGGCTTCCGCGATGACGGCTTCGACCCGTCGGTTCTCTTCCCTCAAGTCCGCCAAAGCACCGAATCCTTGCATCCAAGGCGGTTCGTTGGCGCCCGCAGGCGAGGCGGAAAGGGCGGAGAGCTTTTCTTCAAGTGCTTCGGAAACGAACTGGCGCAACGGGATCCCGCGCAGGGCTGCCCGGGCTTTCGCTTGGCGGAAGATGTCGTCGGGAAGTTCCAAAGTGGTTTTCATGGATCCACTTTTCCCATATTTATGGGAAGGAGCAATGAAAATGGGTAGAACGGGGGGACCGGGTAAAACGGGAGGACGGACAAGGTTGAAGGACGAGCAAATTCACCCTCTTGCCGTGGGTGCCAATCCCACTGGATTTCGTTCTTACGCTTTCGCTCGTTTCATCCCTTTCGTTGTTCCCCCTCTTCCCCATCCACCCGCCGGACCTTGGAGGTCGGGGGCGCGAGACGCACCCTCTCCGTCAGTCCCGCGCCTTCAGCACGCCGACAAGGTCGAGCTTCGCGAGCATGCGGCTGACGAGGGCGAAGGAGAGGGCGGCGGCGGTGAGGACGACGCCGATGGCAGTGGCGTAGGTGGAGGACTCGATGACGATCGGCATGCGCACGGTCTCGGTGCTGAAGGAGGCCATGATCAGCAGCGCGAGGCCCTTGCCGAAGAGCAGGCCGGCGGGAAGGACGCAGAGGACCAGGATGCCGAGCTCGCCGAGCAGGACGCCGCGGACCTCATTGAGTCGGAAGCCGACGACGCGCAAGGTGGCCAGCTCGCGGCTGCGTTCGGAGAGGGCGATGCGCGCGCTGTTGTAAACGACGCCGAAGGCGACGATGACGGCGAGCACGAAGTAGAGCTTGCGGATCAGGCCGATGCTTTGGGCGGTGGTCTTGCGGAAGGATTCGAGCTGGTCGCGCTTTACCATCACCACTGCGGCGCGCGGGGTGTCCTTGACCTCGCGCATGAAGTCATCCCAGCGGGCGTGATCGATCGCGAGATACGCGCCGTTGATGGTGTCGCCCTCTTTCAACAGGCGGCGGAGGGCGCGGATGTCCATGTAAGCCGCGACGCCGGCAAAGTCGGTGACCAGGCCGCGGATCGGGATGCTGAGGATCGGGCGGCGGCCTTCCATGACCTCGACCTGGACGAAGTCGCCGATCCGCGCACCGATGACTTCGGCGAGCTTCTTGGACATGATGAGGCCTTCCTCGGGCATGGCGATGGTGTCGCCGTTCTCATCTAACAGGCGGTTGAGATCGGAGGCTGGATCGATGCCGGTGACCGCGAGTTTGCGCTGGTAGTGGCCGTAGCGGAGGCGGGCGGGCACGCTGCGGATCGGCTCGGCGCGGATCACGCCGGGCAGGTGCTCGAGGTCGTGCAGGCCTTTGCCGGAAGCAGGCTCGACCAGGAACACCGCGGCGTCCTGGCGCTGCTGGCGGTTCCACTGGAAGGTGAGCAGGTAGTCGATGCTGTTGCTCATCGCGCCGGGCAGCACCATCAGCCCGGTGGCCAGCGCGAGGCCGGCGGCGGTGAAGACGGCTTGCCACGGGCGGCGCTCGATGTTGCGGAGGGCCATCCGGAAGGTCGGGCTGAAGAATCGGGTGAGGCCGATCCGCTCGAAGAACGAGGGCTTGAAATCGGCGGGCGGCTCGGGGCGCATCGCTTCGGCCGGCGGCAGCTTCACCGCCTGCCAGACGACCGACAGCACGCCGAGCACCGAGGTGCCGGCGCTGATCAGCAGCGCGATCCCGAGCGCGCCGAAGTCCATGCGGAAATCGAGCGAGGGGAAGCGGAAGAACATCGTGTAGAGATCCACCAGCCCGCCGCCCATCAGCCGGCCCGCGATGCCGCCGATCACCGTGCCGAGCAGGCCGATGACGAAGACGAACTTGAGATAGTGGACGCCGACCTGCCGCGACGAATAACCGAGCGCTTTCATCTGCGCGATCTGTTCGCGCTGGAGTCTCACGATGCGGGCGAGCACCGCGTTTACCATGAAGGCGGCGACGCTGAGGAAGACCAGCGGGTAGGCGACGGAGAGCGAGTGGAGGACGCGCAGTTCGTCATCGAGCCGCTGGGCGGAGGCCTGGTCTTTCCGCACGTAAGCGCCGCCGGCTCCGTAGGGCGCGAGCAGCAGGTCCATCTGGGCAATGACCGGATCGGCGGCGGTTCCGGGGGCGAGGTCGAGGACGATGTTGTTGAAAGCGCCGTCGAGGTTGTAGGCCACGGCGAGGGCGCGGTAGTTCATCCAGAGCACGCTGAAGCGGCGGTGGTCGGGCAAGGTTTGGCCTGCGGGGGCTTCGAACACGAACTCCGGCGACAGGCCGATGCCGCAGATCTGCAAGGTCTCGCGGCGGCCGTTGATCACCGCGACCAGCGAGTCGCCGGGGCGCAGGCCGTTTTCCAAGGCGAAGGGCTCGCCCAGCACCACCTCGCGCCGCGCGTCGGGCTGCGGCATCCGGCCGCTGCGGAGGAAGACACGGTTGAGCTTCGGCTCGCTGCCGTCTTCCGGCAGCGAGATGATGTGACCGGTTGCGGGTTCGGACAGCCAAGGCAGGTCGAGCGTGACATCGACCGCGACGCGGGCCTCGACCCGCGACACGCCGGGCAGTTCGGCGACGCGGTCCGCCATGGCGAGCGGCGCGCGCTTCAACGAGCCGAAGACATCGGCCAGCGCGTATTTCTCATAATAGGCGTCGCGCGTCGATTCCAGCGTGAGGATCAAGCTGCGCGTCATGATCATCATCGCCAGCCCGCAGGCCATGACCAGGCTGACCGCCACGACCTGGCCCTTCATCCGGGCGAGGTCGCGCAGCAGCTTGCGGTCGAGGGGGGAGATCATGGGGAGGGCTGATTGATCAGTGGAAGAGTTGGGTGGGGCGGAGCGTGGGAAGTGGCGGACTGAAGTGCCGAGTGATCAGTGAGCAGTGATCAGTGGAAGAGTTGGGTGAGGCGGAGTGGTAGGGTGGTGTGTGGCGTGATCCGTAGTTGGAAGCCGGGCATCTCATTTGCATTTCACTGATCACTGCTGACTGATCACTCGGCACTCTCTTCGGTCTTTCCCTGATCACTGCTCACTGCTCACTGCTCACTGCTCACTGCTCACTGCTCACTGATCACTCGGCACTCTCTTCGGTCTTTCCCTGATCACTGCTCACTGATCACTTGGCACTCTCTTCACCACTTCAGCTCCCGCGCTGGCAAGCGGACTTCGTTGTGCTCTTCCCGCACGATCTTGCCGTCGGACAGGTGGAGGACGCGGTCGGCCATGGCGGCCATGGCGGCGTTGTGGGTGATGACGACGGTGAGGGTGCCGAGCTCGCGGTTGATGCGCTCGATCGCCTCGAGCACGGTGATGCCGGTGGTGACGTCGAGGGCGCCGGTGGGTTCGTCGCAGAGCAGGACTTCGGGGCGCTTGGCGATGGCGCGGGCGATGGCGACGCGCTGCTGTTCGCCGCCGGAGAGCTGGGACGGGAAATGGTCCATCCGCTGGCCGAGGCCGACCATTTCGAGCGCCTCTTCGGGGGTCATCGGGTCGCGCGAGATGCTGGTGATCAGGGCGACGTTCTCGCGGGCTGTTAGAGAGGGGATCAGGTTGTAGAACTGGAAGACGAAGCCGACGCAGTTGCGGCGGAAGGAAGTCAGGGTGTTCTCGTCGGAGCCGTCGAGCGGCCAGCCTTTGTAGCGCAGGTCGCCGGAGGTCGGGACGTCGAGGCCGCCGAGGATGTTGAGCAAGGTCGACTTGCCGGAGCCCGAGGCACCGAGCAGGCAGATCAGCTCGCTGGCCTGCATTTGCAGATCGACGCCGTGGAGGGCCACCACGGTCACCTCGCCGGTGTGATACACCTTGCGCAGCTTGCGGGCTTCGAAGACGACGCCGGTGGCGGGAGCTGGGGTGGCGAGGGCGTTCATCGGCCCGGCTAGCTTAACCGCATCAGCGGACAAAACAACGGCCATCGGGGATCGCGCCAAGGGGTGATTCAGCCCGGAGTTCCCGCTGGAAGATTCGCCGGAGCCTGCCGGTCTTTTTTCAGGCTTCGCAAGCGGGACGGTAGCGGTGCATGGTCCGCGGCGTGAGCCCGGCTTTGGAGACCTTGTTGATGCCATTTGAACGCGGGGAAATCGCGATCCCGCCGCGGGCGCTGTTTCTCGGGGCGGAGGTGCACCCGGCTTTCGGGGAATGGCCGCCGGTCACCGGATGGCAGCCTTTCAAGCCGCTGGCCGTCGAGTGGGAGAAGGCCGGCCATGCGCGGGTCGATGCTCCGGGCGGGACCTGGCCGGTGGTGATGCTGCTGCCGGGGAAGTCGCGCGACGAGGCGCTGGCGGCCTTCGCGAAGGCCTACGATTTGTTAGAAAACGGCGGCACGCTGGTGGTGGCGATGGCGAACCTGGCCGGCGCGCAGCGTTTCGAGAAGGAACTGGAGCGCGCCGCGGGGAAGATCGTCTCGCTGCAGAAGCACAAGTGCCGCGCCTTCCACGCGGTGAAGGACGGCGGCTGGGACGCGGCGCTGCTGGCGGAGTGGCGGCAGCTCGGCGAGCCGCGGGAGGTCGATGGCTTCGCGGTGGAAGCCGGGATTTTCAGTGCGGACCACATCGATCCCGGCTCGGCGCTGCTGGCGGAGCACCTGCCGAAAAACCTGCGCGGCCGGGTGGCGGATCTCGGCGCGGGCTGGGGTTACCTGTCACGGATCGCGCTGGAGAAGAACCCGGACTTGAAGGAGGTGCACCTGTTCGAGGCCGATGCCCGTGCTCTGGATTGCGCGCGGAAGAATCTAACGGATCCGCGCTGCCAGTTCCACTGGCACGACGTTGCGACGGGCCTGCCGGACAAGTTCGAGAACGTGGTGATGAACCCGCCTTTCCACAGCGGGCAGTCGACCGACATCGGGCTGGGCCGGGCTTTCGTGCGATCCGCGGCGGCCTCGCTGCGGATGGGCGGCCGGATTTTCCTCGTGGCGAACCGGCAGCTTCCCTACGAGGCGGAGCTTGACGAGCTGGGCCTGGTCTGGCGCAAGCCGGTGGAGGATGCGACCTACAAGCTGTTGTTTGCGGAGAAGCGCTTGGAGCGGCCTGTTCTTCGCTCAAGCTTCGACGAACGAACCGCGGAGACGCAGAGGTCGCGGAGGTGAACGCGGAGATCTTCCTTTGGCACTTGGAACTTCATCCTTGGAACTTCCCCCTCTGGCACTTGGAACTTAATCCTTGGAACTTCGGCTTATGAAACTGGTCAAACTACTCGCCAACCTCGGTTACGGCTCGCGCACCCAGGTGGAGCGCTTTCTCCGCCAGGGGGCGGTCACCGATGCCGCGGGCAAGGTGCTCGGGTCGCGGGACTTCCCGCCGCATGCCGAGATCCGCTTCAAGGGCGAGCCGCTGGACCAGCCGGGGCCGCTGACGCTGATCTTCCACAAGCCGGCCGGCTACACGTGCAGCACGGATGATCCGGGCGACACGATTTACGACCTGCTGCCGGCGCGCTTTGCCTTGCGCAACCCGGTGATGAGTCCGGTGGGGCGGCTCGACAAGGACACGACCGGCCTGCTTTTGATGACCGACGACGGCCAACTGCTGCACCGCCTGATCAGCCCGAAGCATCATGTGCCGAAGACGTATCAGGTGACGCTCGACCGGCCGCTGGAAGGGCACGAGGGGGAGTTGTTTGGCGGCGGCGAACTGGTGCTGCGCGGTGAGGAAAAGCCACTGCTGCCGGCGAAGCTGGAAGTGCTCGGCGAGAAGGAAGCGCGGCTGACGATCGAGGAAGGCCGCTATCACCAGATCCGCCGGATGTTTGCCGCGGCGGGCAACCACGTGGTTGCATTGAAGCGCGTGGCGATCGGCGCGCTGGTGCTGCCGGAGGATCTGGAGGAAGGGGAATGGCGGGTGCTGGAGGCGGAGGAGCTGGGCTTGGTGAAGGGGGCGTGAGTAGGATCAGGACCCGTTCCGGAGGCCCTTGATGATCATGACGATCCCGAGTAAAGCCACCGGTGCGGCGTAGGGGAGGGCATCGTCCCACAGGCGGGGGTTCGAGACGACGGGGGCCCAGAGGAGCGCGGCGGCGAGGAAGAGGATGCTGCCTGAGATTTGGTTCATGAGGGGTGGGAAGCGGTGGGGACGATAAATGGAACCGGAGATACTGCGAGGATGATTCGGTTATCTCTGGAGGTGGCGGTGGAACTTCTCCCGGTGGGGAACAGGGTTGCCGGGGAGGCCAGCGGGCGGCAGGGTTGGGGGGTGAGGGAGGCAGGAAAAATCTTCGGCGTGTTGATGCTACTCGCGCTGTCAGGGCGCGCTGCGGCGGAGGAGCGGCGCTTTTCCTTCGAGCGGCCGCTGATGGGGACGCGCTTTGCCATCATCTGCCACGGGTCGGAGGAAGCGGTGGCGAAGGCGGCGGCGGACGAGGCCTTTGCGGAGGGGGAAAAGATCAACGCGGTGGCATCCGACTATTTGCCGGACAGCGAGCTGATGCGATTGCCGTCGGGCGGGGCGGCGGTGGAGGTTTCGCCACTGCTGGCGGACCTGTTAGAAGGTTCGCGAACGATGGCGGAGCGCTGCGGCGGGGCCTTCGATCCGACGCTGGGGCCGCTGACGGTGCTGTGGCGCGAAAGCCGGCGGACGGCTGAGTTGCCGACGGACGGGGATCGCGCTACGGCGCTGGCGGCATGTGGCTGGCGGGAGCTGGAGTTTGACGGGAAGGCGCGAACGGTCCGGCTGAAGAAGCCCGGAATGCGGCTCGATCTGGGAGGCATCGCGAAGGGCTTCGCGGCGGACCGGATGTTCGAGGTGATGCTGCGGCACGGCTTCGCGCGGACTTGCATCGCGGCGGGCGGCGATCTGCGGCTGGGCGATCCGCCGCCGGGGAAGACCGGTTGGAAGGTCGGGCTGAAGACTTTCGATCCGGGCAAACCGGAGGAGGTGGTGGAGCTTTCGAACTGCGCCGTTTCGACGTCCGGTGACCTTCATCAGTTCGTGGAGATCGGCGGGAAGCGGTATTCGCACATCCTGGATCCGCGGACCGGGCTGGGGCTGACCGAGCGGGTCGCGGTCAGCGTGATCGCGCCGACCGCGACGGTGAGCGATGCTCTGGCGACGGCGTGTTGCGTGACCGGGGCGGCGGGAGCGGAGGAATTCGGGCTGAAGCGCGGGGCGACCCGGGTGATCGTGCGGAAGTAAGCGGAGCCTTGGACTGCGTGCAGCCTGCTGCCGCTCTCCCTCCGTCAGCCTGCTGACGAGGCCGGACCGATTCCACAGCAGGCTGTGGCAACAGAGCGGCAGCAGGCTGCCGCAGTCCATGGGCTTGAGGAATCAGCCCGCTTTGGCACGTTGACGGAGGCCGGCGAGGACGAGCTCGGCGAGCGGAGTGAGTTTGCCGCGCCAGGCGGCGGCGATGGCGAGTTCGGGGCAGTCGGGGATTTCCCAGGCGCGGGTGCCTTTCGGCGGGGCGAGGCCCGGGGCCTTCACGCTGAGGCCGCTGCCGAAGCCCTGGGCGACGTAGGCGTGGACCAGTTCGAGCGAGTTCACTTCAATCCGCGCCGGCCAGTCGAGGCGGGCCTTGGCGAGGGCCTTCGAGAAAAGCCGGCAGAGCACGGTGTCGGCAGCGGGGCGGATCAGCGGGAGATCCACTGCCATGCCGTGCATGCCGGAGCGGGCGATTTTATAGGAGTCAGGTAGCAGCAGGACAAGCGGCATCGAAATCAGGACTTCGGTGCGGATGCCGGCGGGCGGGCGCGCCTCGAGCTCGCAGACGGCGAGGTCGACTTCCTCGCGCTCCAGCAGGTCGAAGGCGCCGCGTTGGTCGGTATCGACGAGGCTGAGCTCGAAGTCCGGGCGGGCCTTGCGAACGGCCGCGAGGACATCGGGCAAGTGTTGCCGGATGATGGTCGCCGGGGCGGCGAGGCGGAGGCGGCGGGAGGCGGTGCCGGAGATCTTTGCGGCGATATCGGGCAGCGCGCCGAAGAAGGGCGCGAGGAAATCGTAGAGCTCCTGGCCGGCGGGAGTGAGCTTGAAGGGGCGGCGCTGGAACAGGCGGACGCCGAGCTCGGCTTCCAGCAGGCTGATCTGGCCGCTGATGGCCGGTTGCTGGATGCCGTAGGTCATGCCGCGGGCGGCGGCGGTGATGCCACCGTTGCGGGCGACGTGGTAGAACAGCTCGAGGTGGTGGAGGTTGGGAGCCATGCGGGGATTGATCACGAGGATGGCCGCCGCGGCACGCCGAAAACGCGGGGTTTTCACCGGAGGGGGCGATGCTAGGGTGGCGGCGTGGTCGGGGAAGAGAAAATCGTGGTGGCATTCGACGGCGAGTGCCTGATGTGCAGCCGGAGCATCCGCTGGCTGGCGGCGAACGATCCCGCGGACCAATTCCGCTTCGTCAGGCTGCAAAGCCCGCGGGGCCGCGAGATGGAAAAGCAGGCGGGGACCGGCGACCTGATGACGGCGCTGGTCGCGGCGGACGGCCGGATTTACTCGCGATCCGACGCGGTGCTGCGGATCTGCCGGGCCTTGGAGTGGCGGTTCCGGGGGATCTCGTGGATCGGGCGGACTTTCATTCCGAGGCGGTTCCGGGATGCGGCCTACGATTTCATCGCGGCGCGCCGCCACCGCTGGTTCGGGAAGGGCGATGCCTGCGCGATGCCGTCCGAGGCGCTGCGGGTGCGCTTGTTAGAATAGAGGGCAGGCGACGCGGGTTTGACAGTCCGCACGGCAGCGCCTTTTCTCTGTCCGTGTCGACGGATTCCCAACAGGACTTCGCGTTCGCCTTCCTGAGCATTCTGTTCGAAGGCGCGCCGTTCATTTTGCTCGGCACGCTGATCAGCGGGTTCATCGACATTTACCTGCCGGCCGGGACGATGGACCGGCTGCTGCCGAAGAAGAAAATCCCGGCCATCCTGGTGGCGGGGCTGTTAGGATTCATCCTGCCGGTCTGCGAATGCGCCGTGGTCCCGGTGATCCGGCGGCTGGTGAAGAAGGGCCTGCCGGTGTCCTGCGCGCTGACCTACATGCTGGCCGCGCCAATCGTGAACCCGATCACCGCGCTGAGCACCTGGAAGGCTTTCAAAGGCCCCGAGATTCCCTTCGGCGTGGACCTGACCTACTCCGCCAGCCTGGTGATGACGGTCTCCCGCCTGGGCCTCGGTTTCCTGGTCGCGGTGGCGGTCGGGGTGATCGTCTCGCGGATCCCGATGGTGAAAATCCTCCGCCAGCGGCTGGTGGACAGCCTGACCAAGGAGGAAGCCCCGGCCGTGGCCCACTCCCACGGTCACGACCACCACGATCACGACCATTCCTGCTGCGGTCACGATCACGGTCACGATCACGGTCATGATCACGGTCATGATCACGGTCATGATCACGGGCATCACCATCATCATCAGGACGAGAAAAGCGACAACCGCATGGTCGCCGCGTTCCGCTCGGCGATGCGCGATTTCGTCGATGTCGGCGTGTATTTCACCATCGGCGTGGCGATCACCGCGCTGTTCAACACCGGCATCGCGCCCGGCGCCGAGTGGTTGGACGGGCTGGCGAAGAACGACGTCATCGCCCCGGCCGCACTGATGGCGCTGGCCTTCGTGCTGAGCCTCTGCAGCACCTCGGACGCGTTCATCGCGGCGACCCTCGACAAGTTTACCTACGGCGCGAAGTTGGCGTTCCTGACCTTCGGGCCGATGCTCGACGTCAAGCTGCTGTTCCTCTATCAGACTGTCCTGAAGAAAAGCTTCATCCTCTGGCTGGCGCTCGGCCTGTTCGTCACCATCGGCGCGGCGGCGATCGCCTGGCAGGCCGTCATCTTCTCCTTCGCCACCCCGTGAATCCGAAACTCCAGCGCGTGTTGTTTTCGCTCGCCCTGATCACCTGGGGGTCGGTGCTGGTTTATTTCTACGCGACCGGCCGGATTACCAAGTACCTCGCGCCGGACTTCCGCCCGCTGTCATTGGCCGGGGGACTCGGACTGCTGGTGGTCGGGGCTTTCAACCTGCTCACGGCGACCCAGGAAGCCTCCTGCGGCCACGACCACGGGCCTGACGACAGCCACGACCATGAAAGCCTGGACGTCCATCCGCTGGCCGCATTCCTGATCCTGCTGGTCCCGCTCGGTCTCGGTGTCGCGTGGACCAAGGATGCCTTCTCGCTCGGCTCGCTGACGCGGAAGGGCCTGTTGGACAGCCCGGCCGACAGCAGCTCGCTGTTTCTCGGCTCGGTGATGCCGAAGCTGACCAAGGAGGTCATCGAGAAGCAGCACCCGAAGAATGCCGAGGGCTACCATACCTTCGGCCTGATGGAGCTGTTTTTCAGCAGTGGCGACCCCGAGATGCGAGAGCTGGTGGAAGGCATGCAGGTCGAGACCGAAGGCCGCATCGTCGCGGACCCCGAGGGCGGCGCGAAGCAACGGCGGCTCTACCGCCTGTTCATCACCTGCTGTGCGGCGGACAGCCGCGCCATCCCGATCATCGTGCGCTTCAAGGAGGGCGAGGTACCGACAGTCGAGGAGAATTCCTGGATGAAACTTTCCGGCACGATGCGCTACCCGGACGAAGGCGAAGGCTTCATTCCCGTGTTGGAAGTCGACCACGCCGCCGAAGCCCCGCCGCCGCCGGAGGAGTCGTTCATGCGGTCGAATTATTGAGGGTGCCAGTCAGGCCCCTCACCACGGGTTGAAGGTCTTCACCTCGCGGGGGAGGTCCCTGGTGTTGCGGGTCACCACGATCAGACCGTGGGCGATGGCGGTAGCCGCGATCAGGCTGTCGAGAATACCGAGATTGAGGCCCTTCGCCTGATTCTTGCCGCACAGCCTACCCCAGTGCTTCAAGACGACCGTGTCGAGTGACAGGCAAACGTGCGCGTGGTCCCGCTCGATTCCTTCCGCCCAAGCGGCATACGTTTTCTTCCGCTTTCCTTCGGGCAGCAGATGGATCCCTTTCCAAATCTCGCCGAGTGTCACGCATGACAAGGCGCACTCGGCCATGTTTGATTCGCACCATGCCAAAACCGCCGGATCGGGCTGCCGCGCCATGGTTTCGGAAACGACATTGGTATCGAGGAGGTAGGTCATCGCGGTCAGTCGAAATGAATCGTGCGGGCCGTCTCCTTGCTGCGGGGCGGGATGATCTCAGCCAGATCCACAGGGCATTCCCGCAGCGCTTCGAAGAGCGACTTCCGCGGTTTTTTGGAACTCTCGTATTCCTCGACCGAGACGATCACCACGGCTGGCTTCCCGTGTTTGGTCACGGTCTGGGCTCCACCCTTCATCGCAAGTTCGACCACTTCGCTGAAATGGTTTTTCGCTTCCTGAAGCTGCCACGTCTTTCCGGCCATGGTTTAACCTAGAGTCATCGATCTGGCCTGTCTAGCCAGAATTCCGCAACAGCAGCCGCAAGCTGTTCAGCACCACGATCACCGTCGAGCCTTCATGTCCCAGCACGCCGAGCGGCAGCGGGATCCACGAACCGAGGGCGGCGATGCCCAGAAGCACGACGACGCCGAGCGAGATGGCGAGGTTTTGCCGGATGATCGCCCGGCAGCGGCGGCTGAGGTGGAGGGCATCGACGATGCGCTCGAGCTTGTCCTGGGTCAGCACCACGTCGGCCTGCTCCAGCACCGCGTCGCTGCCGCGCAGGCCCATGCCGATCGAGATGTCGGCGGCGGCCAGGCTCGGCGCGTCGTTCACGCCGTCGCCGGCCATCGCGACGACCTCGCCCTTCGCGCGCCACTCCTTGATCGCGGCGACCTTGTCTTCGGGGTGAAGTCCGGCGCGGAAGTCTTCGAGGCCGAGTTCCTTGGCGACGAGTTGGGCGGACTCCGGGCGGTCGCCGGTGAGCATGGTCACGCGAATGCCTTCCTTCGCGAGCAGCCGGATCAGTGGTGCGGCTTCGGTGCGCGGGGCATCGCGCAGCAAGAGTCGGCCGCGGAGATCGCCGGCTTTGACGAGCACTTCGGTGAGGCCCGGTTCGGGATCGGGAAGAGCGGTCAGCCAGGCGTCGTCGGTGAACATCGCCCGCCGGCCCTGGCTTGCCGGGGTGCCGCCGACATTGGCCTTCAAGCCCTGACCGGCGAGCGATTCGAAATTCGCCACAACTCCCGCCTCGGGCAGTCCGCGGCGCAGGGCCTCCTTCACGATGGCACGCGACAAGGGATGGGTGGAGTTTTCAGAGAGCGCCGCGGCGATCGCCAGCAGCTCGTCCTCACGGCCGGGCAACGAGGTCTCGCTGCCTAACAGCTCCAGCTCGCCCTTGGTCAGCGTGCCGGTTTTATCGACTGCCAGCCGCTGGACGGTGGCCAGGTTTTCCAGCGCCACGCCGCCGCGGAAGAGGATGCCGCGGCGCGCTCCGGCGGCGATCCCGGCGAGGATGGCGCTGGGGATGGAAATCACCAGTGCACAAGGCGAGCAGACCACCAGCAGGGTCATCGCCCGGTAGAAGGCGGAGCGTTCGCCGTGCTCGAGAAAGGCGGGGATGCCGGCGATGAAATGCCAGTAGAGGAACATCGCGAGGGCGAAGCCGAGGATACCTACGGTGTATGTCGTACCAAAGCGGTCGGTGAAGCGCTGCGACGGCGCCTTGCTGGCCTGGGCCTCGCGGATGAGTTTGATGATGCGGGCCTGGGCACTGTCGCCGGGCGCGCGGGTCACCTCGGCCTCGATCACGCCCCAGGTGTTCAGCGTGCCGCCGAAGACCGTGTCGCCCGGCGTTTTCTCCACCGCGACGGATTCGCCTGTAAGCGTCGATTCATCCGCGGCGCTCTCGCCTTTCGTGATCCGGCCGTCGGCGGGAAACTGCTCGCCGGGCAGGATGCGGATGACCGTGCCGGTTGTTAGATCCGCCACGGCCACTTCGCGGGTGCCGCCGTTTTGATCGACCACCAGCGCCTGCTTCGGCGCGTCGCGGAACAGGCTGCGGATCTCGCGCTCGGTGCGGGCCATTGCCATCGCTTCCAGCGCGCCGCTGAGGGAGAAGAGGAACAGCAGCGCCGCGCCTTCCCACCATGCCCCGATCATCGCGGCGCCGGCCGCCACGGCGAGCATCAGGAAATGGATGTCGAGCCGCATCCGGCGCAGCTTGCCGAAGGTCTCGATCGCCGCCTCCCAGCCGCCTGCGAGATAAGCGACGGCGTAGAGTCCGGTGGCGACTTCCGGGGCCGCGCTGGTCCGCTCCAGCCAGATGCCAGCCAGCGTGGCCAAGCCGCAGATCGCCGCGGAACTCAGCAGCCAATGCCATCCGGCGTGTTCTTCCTCTTCCATGCCGCAGCCTCATCCCTTCGATCCGGAAGAGCAAGGCGCGGCCTGCCATTTGTCAGGCGTGCTTTGCGCAAGAGTTACTTCACCGATCTTGTCCAGAGCAGGTTCGTCTGCTAAAGGCCTCGCCGACATGATTCGTCCCGTCATCCGCACCGGATTCGCAGCGCTGCTCGCGCTGTCGCTTGCCGCTTGCCGGAACCCGCAGCGGGATGCGATGAAGGAACTGGAGAAGCGCGGCATCGAAGCATCGGGCCCGTCGCTGCTGGCCGCGGTGGAGGCCGGCGATGCCGGACTTGCGCGGCTGCTGCTCCAGGCCCGCGTCTATGCCGGGCAGCGCGACGCCGCGGGAAATTCGCCGCTGCACGTCGCCATCGACCGCGGGAATCTGGCCATCGCGTGGGGCCTGATTGAAAACGGGGCTGATCTCGCGGCCTCGAATCCTGCCGGGGTCACGCCGGTCTCGCTGTCCGTTTACCGCGGCGAAACCGCGATGGCCGACCGCTTGCTCGATGCCGGTGCGCCGCCCGAGGGTCTGACGCCGGACGGCGACATGGTCCTGCCGTGGGCGATCCGCAACGGCCGGCTGGTCTTTCTCCGCCGCCTGATGGAAGGCGGCGCGGACCCGCACCAGAAGGACGCTGCCGGGAATCCGCTGCTCCACGTGGCGATCGAAGCCGGCCGCCGCGATCTCACCGACGAGTTGCTCAAGCTCGGTGCCGATGCCGCGGCGGTGAACGCTGCGGGCGAATCCGCGATGGTCGCCGCCCTGCGGAAAGACTGGCGGGACATGATCGCGCCGCTGGTCCGCGCCGGGGCCGATCCCAACCTGCCCGACCGCGACGGCCGGGTGGCGTTAGACGCGGCGATCAAAGAGCGTGACCTGCCGCTGGCCAGACAACTCGCGGGGCTCGGCGCGCGTCCGCCCGGCGGTTCGTGGTCGGCGGTGCTGTGGAATTCCATCTCCGCCCGAGATCTCGATGTCTGCCGTTTGCTGCTTAGCCTCGGTGTCTCGCCGGAGACGCCCGGTCCCGGCGGCCGCCTCCCGCTGGAAGCCGCGCTCGATGCCGATCGCGCCGACCTGCTCCACCTTTTCCTGTGCTACGGCGCGGATGGCGATGCGCTTTACTACGAGGCTTCCCGTAGAAAGCTCGGCCACCATGTCAGCCTGCTGCTCGCCCACGGCGGCCAGCCGCGGCCGCTGCCGGCGCCATTCCTCGACACCCCGCTGGGCCTCGCGATCCGTCACGATGACGCGCGGGCCGCGGTGATGCTGCTCGACCGCGGCGCGCCGCCCGACCAGCCGGTCGCCGAAGGCCAATCGCCGCTGCACCTGGCGATCGTGCTCGGACGCTCGAAGATCGTGAAGGAGTTGCTGAAGCGCGGTGTGGATGCCAACGCCCCGCTGGGCCCGGCGGTTTCGGACTCCTTCCTCCGGCTTGTCCGCGGCGGCACTTTGCGCTGGCTGTTGCGGAACGACATGAACATCACGCCGATCATGCTGGCGGCGGATTGCGGTTGCCCGGACACCGCGCGCGCCCTGCTTTCGGCGGGGGCGCGGACCAGCGTCTGGACCCGCCGGAACCGCATGTGGCCGATCAACATCGCCGCGCGGCAATCCGACGTGAAGATGATGCGCGTGATCCTCGGCCAAGACCCGCACGTAGAACAGCGGCGCATCGTCGTCGATCTCTCCGACCAGCAGGCGGTGCTTTACGACTCCTCGGGCTTCGAGCTCTACCGGACCAAGATTTCCACCGGAAAGAAGGGCTACGCCACGCGCACCGGTACCTTCGCCATCACCAACAAGTATCGCAACTGGACCTCGACCATCTACGACGCGAGCATGCCCTGTTTCCAGCGGCTGAGCTGCAGCGATTTCGGGTTCCATCAAGGCGTGGTGCCCGGCTATCCGGCGTCCCATGGCTGCATCCGGGTGCCGGCCGGAAATGCGCAGAAGTTGTTCTCGCTGACGGAACTCGGCGACCGGGTGGAGATCCAGCCGTAGGAGTGTCGCCTTGAAGGCGACATGAAACGGACGGGCGGCATCCTGCCGCCCGTCATCGGCTCCTTGAAAAGGAGTCCGTCCATCGCCATGTCGCCTTCAAGGCGACACTCCGTTCGGCGTCACTCGGTAAGCTCGACCTTCACCCTTGCGAAGCGCTTCGGGCCGTCGGCGGGCCAGGTCAGCGTGCGCTTCACGAAGCCGGGGACGGCGGGGGAGAAGGGCGCGGTGCTCGATGCGGTTCCGGCCGGCAGCGTGATGGCTCCGGCAAGGGTCGATGGGGAGGTGGAGGTTTCCACGAGGTACGAGATTCCTCGTAGCACGGCGTCGTCGCGTTCGGGATACGACAGGGAAACGATGCCGGCTTGATGCGTGATCACAGGCAGCAGCGGGTGGCCGCCGGGGAGGATCATCGTGCCGCTTTGCGGGTCGCCGCCGAGCGCGTATTCGAGCAGGTTTTCCAAGGAATCGCCGTCCGGGTCGGCGGTCTGGCCGGGTTGCGCGAGGCCGGTGGACCACTCGGCGTAGGACGGCACGAGAGGGAAGGAGGGATTCGCGGTGATGGCGGGTGCGGTGTCGGAGTCGGCGATGATGCCCGGGTTGATCGCTGCCAGTGCGGGCAAGGCGGTCCAGGTCGCGGTGAAGGCAAGGCTCGCGCTGGCGGCGAGGGTCGCGGCGCGGAGGTTCCAGATGCCGAGGCCGGCGGATTCGACGACCCAGCCGGGCGCGCTGAGGGAAGATGGTTGCTGGCCGATGGGGAAGGTGATCGTGACGGCGAGATTACCGGTGAGCTCCGCGCCGGTGTTGGCGACCGAAAACGCAATTTCGCCGGGATGGGATCGACGAAGGGTGCCGGGGCTGGCGGAGGCGGACGGGATGCTGAGGGTGGTCGCGGTGAAGTTAGCTGGTGACATCCGGTAGCCGGAGCTTTGGAGCTGGGCGTCGACCTGCGCCGCGTAATGAGGGACGAAGGTGTCGTAGCTGGCAATGATGGGGCTGCCGGGATCGACCAAGGTGTGGACCCCGACCAGCGCCGCTTGTCCGCCGACCATGACGAAGCTGGGCGATCCGGAATCGCCCTCCACAAAATGGCAATCGTTGGCTCCGCCTGAAACCGTGTTGTAGTCGAAGCGGAAGAGGCGCGATTCGTCGAAATACGGGCCTCCATCGACGTTATCGAACCCGGCGATGGAACCCCGGCCGCCCTTCGCGAAGAAACCGTGCACCATGATTTCCTGGCCGATGTAGGCGGTTTCGTTCGCGAGGTTCAGGTAGGGATAAACCGCCACGGTGGACGGCAACGGGGCATCCAAAGTGCAAAGCGTGAGGTCCGAAGTGCCGGTGGAAGGGTGCGAGATCACGGTAACCGTGACGAAGGCCCGCGTGATCACCGTGCCGCTCGCATCCACGAAACGGAGCTGCTGTCCTGGGTCCGGCTTATTGTGCGTGGTGCACACGACATGTCGTGGAGTCACCAGGGTGTATTGCCTGCCGTCTCCGCCGGAGGTGATGTATCCCACCCCGGTGAATTTCGACGCGCCGTAGAGGAAGGTCGGATTCATCACGGGATTCGCCTTGAAGCCGGTAAAGCGGTCGTGGTCGGCGGCGTTGTAACCGCGGACAAAAAGCCCCTGCGCGGGCAGGGCCAAGGCAAGCAGCAGCAGGTGACACGGGTGCTTCACGCGGGGAAAGCTAACCGAATTCCCGCCGGATGCCAGAGCGCGATTGGGGGGGCGGAAAGGACGGGTCCTTTGGCAAGACTTGCAAAGCGCCGCCGCTTGCGGATGCTTTCCCCATGGACACGATCAAGATTCTGCTGAGCCTCACGGTGGCGCTGCTGCTCGGCGCGCTGGCGATGTCATGGAAGGGCTTTCAGCAAGACCAGAAGGAGACGCCGCCGGGCGAACTGGCGGAGGTGCAGCGGGAGATCGAGCAGATCCGGGTCGAGCGGGAACGGCTGAAGCTGGAGCGCGAGCGGCTGCTGATGGGGGACCTCGCGGGACGGGCGGCCGCGGTGCCGGATCCGATCCCGGTTCCGGTGGTGCCCGACGTGCCGCCGATGGCGGTGATTCCGGAGCCTTCCTTCGGTGCGCCGCCTGCCGCACTCCCGCCGCCGCCGGCCAATCCGCCGCCGGCCGCGCTGGCCGGGGGTGACGACCGGGCGAAGAAAATCGCCGCCGCTCCGGTGGTCGCGAAAATCACCGAGTGGGTGGAGGATCCGCAGCTCGGAGCCTTCGCGACGATCGAGGTGAAGGACCCCACGCTCCGGGCGGGAGTGACGATTTGCGTGCGTCGGAATTCCGGGATTCTCGGCCGGCTCAAGGTGGCGGAGGTGACTCCCGAAGGCGGGATTGCCAACGCGATGGGGCAGTTTCCCGGAGTGAAACCGCAGGCGGGCGACGAGTTGATTCTGGAGCCTTGAACCAGGCGGTCGAGATCGGGTCCGGCGGGCGGGCCGCGGTCTGATTTTGGCAGGGCTCCGCCTCGGGGAGATGCTGCAAACCGATGCATCATGTCTCTGATGGACGCGAAGGCGGTGGGGCACTCGCTGTGGCCGCGTCATCTGCTGGCGGGTCTATCTTGGCGACTTCCGATCCTTTCAAACAGGTTTGATAAACGGCGGAAGGTTTTTCGAAGGTCGGAGTGACCGGCGATGAATCATTTCGTGAAAAAAATAGCGAAGATCTTGTCACAGTCAGCGGCAAAGCGGGCATGGCCTTATTGCAACACTCCCCCGTCCTGTTCCGCCGCTGGTCTTCGTTGATGACGAACCGTACAAACTCCTTGAAAGCGATGCTCGTAAGATCCCCTCCCATCGGACGCGCTCATGACCCGCTTTCGAAGAACTTGTATCAAAGGTCCGGCGGCGGAACCGGCCGGGGGGCGGACGACTACCGGCGGCGGCTCGCCGCGGTTTTCTGCGCCGGGCTGGTGATGGCGACCGGACTTCCCGCGCTTGCCGAGGGAGCGGACGGAAGCGCCGGTGGGTCGCCTTCGGCTGGTCCTACCGCTGAAGCGGCGGCTGCCGATCAATCCCTTCCCCTGCCTAATCCAAACACCGCCGTCCAGTGGGTCGGCATGTTCGGCGTCCTGCTGCTTCTGGCGCGCGGTGCTTTCCGACGGTGAGTGAAAGGATGGATGCGGGACAGCCCGCTCCGCTCAGGCGAGCAGCTCCGCGAAGCCGCAGAAGACGCGCGAGCCTTCCTGCGGGGCGGGCGGCATCGGGTCGTCGCGATCGAGGTGGTCGCGGCAGGCGGAGTGGAAGTCGTCCGGCGTCTTCGCGCGGCGGATGCGGAATTCGAAGTCGGGATCGTGGCCCTGGGTGACGAACACCATGGTCTTTTTCATCCGCTGGACGTGGCCGAGCTCGTCGAAGCGGCTGGCGGAGGCGGCGAGTTCGTCGTGAAGGAGCAGCACATGTTCTAACAGGTCACGGCAGGTCGGAGCGGGCGGCGGGGTGCCTTCCAGGGCGGCGCGGAGCTGGGCGAAGAGCCAGGGATTGCGGATCGCGCCGCGGCCGATCATCAGGCCGGCGGCACCGGACTTTTCGAGGTAGGCGAGGCCGGTGGCGACATCGACGACGTTGCCGTTCGCGATGACCGGGCACGGCAGGGTGTCCACGGCGAGCTTCACGCAATCGGGGTGGACGGGCGTGCTGTAGCGCTCCTCGACGGTGCGGCCGTGGATCGCGAGGGCGTCGATCGCGTGCTTGCGGAAGATTTCTAACAACTGCGGGAACTCGTCGTGGTGATGGTAGCCGATCCGTGTCTTGACGGTGAAGCGGCCGGGGATGGCATCGCGCAGCGCGCCGAGGATGCGGTCGACCTTCGGCAGGTTCCGCAGCAGGCCGCCGCCGGCTTCCTTGCGGCAGACGACGGGCGCGGGACAGCCGAGGTTGAGGTCGATGCCGGCGACCGGATGCTCTAACAGCTCTTTCGCGGTGCGGACCAGCGCGTCGATCTCCTGGCCGATCATCTGGGCGAAGATCGGCTTGCCGGTCGGGTTCTCGTCGATCGAGCGGAGGATCCACGCGTTCGGCCGGGACTCGGGGTGGACGCGGAAATACTCGGTCACATAGACGTCCGCCCCGCCACGGGGGTGGATGACCTTGAGGAAGGGCAGGTCGGTGACGTCCTGCATCGGCGCGAGGTAAAGCGCCGGGCGATGGGTGGGGAGAAGGGACGTCATCACCGTGGCCGGGGAAGTTCGAAGAGATCGGCGGTGCGGCAGTACCAATCGGGCACGGCCATGCGGCCGATGGGGTGGTAGTGTTCCTGGCGGATGCGGAGGGTGGCGGGGTCGATGAGTTCGTCGCGGACATGGACGCGGTGGACGATGCCGAGGATCAGGCGGTTGCTACCGATTTCCTGGATCGAGTGGACCTTGCACTCCAGCGCGGCGGGAGCGGCGGCGAGGCGAGGCGGGGCGACGACCGACGAGGGCAGGGTGGCGAGGCCTTCGTGCCCGGTTTCGCTGACCCCGGGCGGGTGGGCGGCGGAGGTGCGGACCATGACCTCGGCGAGGCCGGGATCGACGAGGTTGACGACGAACTCGCCGGTCCGCTTCGCGTTGCGGGCGCTGTCTTTCGGCGTGCCGTCGTCGCGGTCGCCGGGGGCGAAGATCACGAGCGGCGGGTCGTCGCCGAAGACGTTGAAGAAGGAGAAAGGGGCGGCGTTGACGGTGCCGTTTTCGTGGAGCGTGGTGACCCAGGCGATCGGCCGCGGGACGACCAGGCCGGCGAGGATCGGGTAGGCACGGTCGGCATGTGCGCCGAGCAGGTCGAGTTCCATGGAGCCGAGGATGGGGGACGATGAGGCGGGGGGCAATGGCGGGATGATCGATGTTGGGGATCGTCGAACGGGCTCGCGGTTCTTTCGTCCGGGTCTTGGAGGTTGCCTTTGGGCGGCTGCTGATGCTTTCCTTCAAAGTCGTATCTTCCCCATGAATCGCTTTCCCGCCGGGCTCATCCTCAGCTTCTGGCTCTTGGCTTTCGGACAAGCCCAGGCCGGGATGACGGTGATCACGCTGACCGACATGGCGCGGGCCCGGTTCGACGCGCTGTCGTTCTTCCTCGTCGCCTATTTCGCCATCGCTTGGGGGGTGAAGCTCCTCTGGAATCAACTCGGCAAGTCCTTCACCTCGCTGCCTCGTCTCGACTACCGACGCGCGCTCGGGCTGGTTTTTCTGACCGGGCTCCTGTTTTACGTGGTGCTGACGATGATTTCCGGAGCGCGGGAATTGCTCACGCCGGGGGCTTGGGAGAAGCAGGGGATCGGCTACCGGACCCGCGAGGGCGGGATGGCGGTGCTGACCAAGGAAGAGCGCCGCGCCGCGCTGCGCGAGCTGCAGGACGCTCTGTGGGCCTACGCGAAGACCCACGACGGCAAGGCCCCCCCGGGGCGCTGAGCGGCGACATCGAGCCCGAACTCTGGCGCTTTCCCGGCGGCGGCCTCTACTGCCTGATGCCCGGGGTGCAGCCCGGTGGAGGTCGCGAGGTGCTGGTTTACGAGCCGAGCGCGGCGGGTGGCCGGCGCTTCGTGCTGCTGGCCGACGGGACCATCGAGGATCGGGCGGAAGGAACACTGAAGCGGCAGCTCGACGAGCAATGGAAGAAGTGAACCAGGACGAGCCGGTGAAGATGCCGCGGCGCAAGAGCTGGATCATCCGGCTGGCGGTGTGGGGCTTCGTCGTGGTTTTTTTCGGCACCGCATCGGGGCTGATCACCATGCTTGAAGCCCCGCTGCGGTTGGTCTTCGGCTGGGCCGTGCACGCTTGGGTCTCCATGCCGCCGCTGCTGCCGCGATGGAAGGAACTGCTACTGCCCCTGGCCGCGCTGGGGCTCGCGTTGTTTCTGATCGACCGCTTCATCCGCTGGACGCTGGCGGCGAAAGGGTCGGCCGCTCCCTGGCGCGGCTGGCACACGGTGTCGGCGACCTTCCTGCTGCTGCTCGGCGCGGCGGCGGCGATCGCGATGAGCGGGATCGTGCACCAGGTGGTGTGGCTGGGCGGGGAAAGGTGGTGGGATGGCCGAGTGCCGGGCTTCCAGCAGTCGACCGCTGTCAGCAACGCCCGGCAGATCCTGATCGCGCTCGAGGCTTATGAGGAAAAGAACGGCCGCTATCCGGAGTCGCTGGCGGAGCTGGATTTGCCGGACAAGCTGCTGCGGCTGCCAGTCGTGGACCGGGGCCTGCCGGAGCCCTTCGTCTATCTCAAGCCGGTGGAACCCCAACCAGCAGGTGAAGAAGTGGCGGTGATCGTTTCACCCGTGCTGCCGGACCTGGATCGGGTGGCCGTCGGCTACTTGTCCGGAACGGCCACAACGGTGCCGGCAAACCAGCTTCCCAATCTTCTTACCCGACCCCTTTCCCCGGACCATGACTGATCGCCGCATCGGGATCCTGTTCCTTGGCTTTCTCGCCGTGGCGGGGGTGCTGCTGGTGCTGTCCTTCATGATCGCGATGGCCGGCGGATTCGGGTTCCTCGAAATCATCTGGCGTCTGCTGACCGGCTTCGCCTCCTTCCTGCGGGTGAACCTGCCGCGGATCTCCTCCGACGCCGGGACCTGGGCGCCCGGGCTTGCGGCCTTCGGGCTGGCGCTGGTGGTCGGGCATTTCTTTCTCCGCGGCTGGGCGAAAAGGCGGGACCGGGCATGGTCGGCGGGGTCGACCCTTTGCGCGGGACTGGTGCTGCCGCTGCTGTTCGCGATCTCGTTTTTGGTGCCGGGGGTGCTGTTGCAAGTGGAGCGCTTGGCAGAGGTGAGGTGGTTCGGCGTGCGGTCGAGCGAGTCATCTTCGATGGGGATGCGGCTTTGGAGCCTGTATGCCGACTTGCTTTCCGTCGAAGAGGCGTATGGCCGCTTTCCCGATTCCCTGGAGGAGCTCGTCGATTGGTACCGGGTTCCAAGAGCTTCGTCCCTGTGGATGGGCGGAACCGGTGAAGTTCCGGCGGAGCCGCCGATCTATTTCGGGGCCGGGCTCACCAGCGAATCCGATCCGTCGCTGCCTCTGTTGATTTCACCGCGCTACTTGAAGAATGATGCGAAGATGCGGCAAGTGCTGAGCGTGGGCGGCGAGATGCGGGAGATCCGCGACGAGGAAGTGGACGCGTGGATCGACAAGGCGATGGCGGCGGGGAAGCGGTGAACGGTTCGGCATGGACTGCGGCAGCCTGCTGCCGCTCTGTTGCCACAGCCTGCTGTGGAGTCGGCCCGGACTCGCCAGCAGGCTGACGAGTGAGAGCGGCAGCAGGCTGCCCGCAGTCCAAGGCCGCTACCTGCCCATCGACTCCCGGCGCGCGATCTGCTAGAGGCCTCGCATGCCCGCCGATCCCCGCTTCATGCGCCGCGCCATCGAGCTTGCCCGGATCGGGATGAACTCTGGGGCAGGCGGTCCTTTCGGCGCGGTGGTGGTGAAGGACGGCGAGATCATCGGCGAAGGCCACAACCGGGTGCTCTCGACCCTCGACCCGACCGCCCACGGCGAGGTGGTGGCGATCCGCGACGCTTGTGCCCGGCTCGGCAGCTTCAGCCTGGAGGGCTGCGAGATCCACACCACCGGCGAACCCTGCCCGATGTGCCTCGGCGCGATCCTGTGGTCGCGGATTTCGCGGATCTACTACGGATTCAGTATCACGGACGCCGCGACGATCGGTTTCGACGACCGCGAGTTCTACCGGCAGTTTTCCTTGCTGGCGGCGGAGCGGCGGGTGCCGGGTGTGCAGCTCGCGCCGGAAGAGGCGAAGGAGCTGTTAGGCGAGTATGCCGCGCTGCCGGGACGGGTGGCGTATTGAGTCCTTAGAACAGCCCGAAGAACCACTTCTTCCGCGCGCTGCGCTTGTATTCGCCGTCGCCGACCGAGAGGACCTTCACTTCCACCTCCGCGAGGCCCTGATCCTTCATGCCGATTTTCCCGGCGGCGCGGGGCGAGAGGTCGATGATGCGGTCGCCGATGAAGGGGCCGCGGTCGTTGACGCGGCATTTCACCGACTTGCCGTTCTCGAGGTTGGTGATCTCGACCATGCAGGGCAGCGGCAGGGTCTTGTGGGCGGCGATGAGATGCCAGGGCATCACCTTTTCGCCGAGCGAGGTCTGGCCGCGCTTGAGGCCGAAGAAGCTCGACTCGTTGTACCAGGACGCGGTGCCGCTTTCGACGTGATAGATCGCCTGCTCGACGTCCATCGGATGATAGCGGCTCCCGCGGACGGTGTAGGAGCTGTCCATGTAGCCCTGATGGTCGCCGCCCGGATAGGCGCAGGACGCGAGGAGGGCGAAAGGAGCGAACGCGAGGGCTTTCATGGCGGAACGGCGGGCGAAGGCCGCCGCAGCGGGATCGCCCCGCGCCCCGGCGTCACTTGTCGCGTTCGCGGATCATCGGGAGGGTGCGGGCGACCTGTTCCTTCATTTCCTTGCCGGGCTTGAACTTGACCACGGCGCGGGCGGGGATCGGGACGTCCTTGTCCGGATCCTTGGGATTGCGGCCGATCTTGGCCTTGGTTTCCTTGACCTGGAAGGCACCGAAATTGCGCATCACCACGGTGTCGCCGTTGGCGAGGGAATCGGTGATGGAATCGAGCGTGCGCTGGATGACGTCGAAGACCTGCTGCTGGGTGAGGCCAGTCTCGTTGGAGATTTTGATGACGAGCTCGCGTTTCGTGATGGTGGCCATTGCTTTGCGGATGAGGTGAGTGTGCGGGGAACGCGGGGATTGGACATCATACGAGGCGGACTTTGTCCCGCGAAAAATCGAAAATCATGCGGAATCCGTGCCAGCGGTGTTTGAATTCCCGGTGACGGCTGCGGTGGTTTTGAAATGGAGCTTGGCCACCTTGGAAAGGGCGTCCGTGCCGTGACGGGAAAGGACCTCTTTCGCGGCATCGATCACCGCGGCGGAGGCCCCGAGCGGCAGGGTCACACCGCCTGCGGCGGAGGTTTTGTCGATCCAGTCGATGAATCGCTCGCGGGCCAGGATCGAGGCGGCGGCGACGGCGATGTCGGATTCGCCCTTGGTCCGCTGGTCGAGCTGGATGTCGACGCCCTGTTGTTTCAAGGCGCGGGCGAGCACTTCGGGCCGCGCGAACTGGTCGCTGAGGGCCCGCGGGCATTGCGGCCGCTGGGCGGCGAGGTTTTCGATGACCTTGGCGTGGCCCCAGGCAAGCAGCCGGTTGAGATTGCCGAAGGAGCCGAACATCTGGTTGTAGCGCTCCGGGCCGATGGCGACGACCGACACGGCGATGCCGGGGACCTCGCGGATTTTCGCGGCAAGCTCCCGGATTCGCCGGGCGCTGGAGATGCGCTTGGAATCCATCACGCCGGCGGCCTTCAGGGCACGGGCCACTGCGGCGTCGGTGTAGGCACCGGCGATGACCAGCGGGCCGAAGTAGTCGCCCTTGCCGCTTTCATCGATGCCGAAATGCGGGGCGAACATTTCGGGGTCGAGCTCTTCCTCGTAGCCGAGCTTGGCCTCGCCGAGGATCTCGGGTTCGAGGAGGAACGTGATGAAGTCCTCGGTTTCCTTGCCCTGGATCAGGACTTTCGGGCCCTTGGCGTAAACCGCGACGTTGAGCTTGCCCTTCTTGGCGGCGTAGAGGGTGTGCGGCTTTTCTTCAAACTCGTAGCCGCGTTCTTCCAGCACCTCGCGCAGGCGGGCGGCCTGGGCGGCGGTGAGGGGTGCGGTGTGGGAGGTCAAAGCCATGGCAAGGGGCGGCCCAGTGAACCGCCAAGATGCCGAGAGCGCCAAGGAATTTCGGTCGGCGTGGACTGCGTGCAGCCTGCTGCCGCTCTGTTGCCACAGCCTGCTGTGGAGTCGGGACCGGACTCGCCAGCAGGCTGGCGAAGGGAGAGCGGCAGCAGGCTGCACGCAGTCCATGTCCACGGCAGATGGAACTTTGCGTTTTTCATGGCGGCCTGCATCTTGCGCCCGTGCTGAAGCCCGTCGCCACCCGATCCCCGCTCGATGACCGCGAGGCATTCCGAAGCGCCCTCCGTGCATGGTTCGAAAAGAACGGCAAGGACTACCCGTGGCGCCGGACGAGCGATCCGTATGCGGTGCTGGTGTCGGAGGTCATGCTGCAGCAGACGCAGATCGCCACGGTGTTAGGGCGGGGATTTTACACGCGCTTCCTGGAGCGTTTTCCCGACGTCGTGACGCTTGCGGCGGCGGAGGACGATGTGCTTTTGAAAGCGTGGGAAGGGCTCGGCTACTATCGGCGGGCGCGGATGCTGCGGGAGTCGGCGAAAGCGGTGATCGCGCGGCATGGCGGGGAGTTTCCCGGCGATCCCGCGGCCCTGCTGGCGCTGCCGGGGATCGGGCGTTACACCGTGGGCGCACTGCTTTCGTTCGCCTTTGATAAGCCGGCACCGCTGGTCGATGGCAATGTGGCGCGGGTGCTGGCGCGGTTGTTCGACCGGGCCGATCCGGTGGACTCGGGACCGATGCTCAAGTGGCTGTGGGAAGCGGCGGAGGAGCTGCTCGATCGGGATCATCCGCGGATCTACAATTCGGCGCTGATGGAGCTCGGCCAAACGCATTGCCGGCCGGGTGTGCCGGATTGCCTGTCGTGCCCGGTCGCTGCGTTTTGCATGACGAAGGAGCCGTCGCTGCTGCCGGTGAAAGCCAAGCGGCAGGCGATCGAGGAAATCGATGAGCACGCGATTTATGCACTGCGCGACGGCAAGGTTCTGCTTTCCCGCCAGGGTCGTGGTCGGCGCGAGGGGATGTGGCGGCTGCCGGTGCGGGACAAGGCCGCGCTTTCTGAACTGGAGCTGTTGCATCGGCGGAAATACGGCATCACCCGCTACCGGGTGACCCTCCACGTCCATGCGGGCCATCCCGGTCATCCGGCGGCGATGGCGGCGGGTGGAGACGAGTGGATCGACCTCGAAGCAGTGGATTCCCTGGTCATCCCGCCGGCCGACCGGGCGGCGCTGGCGGCGGTGCTTGGAAATGCGGAAGAAATCGCGTGAGCCAAGGAAGTGAATTTGCTCTACTCTCCCCGGATGTTTTCCCCCGCACGTTTGACCTTGGCCGCACTGCTGGCGGCCCTTTTGCCGGCGTGCACGCTCACCCCACCCGCCCCGCCGCCAGATATGACACCGCCGGGCCGGGCTGTAATGCGCCAGGCGGCCGACCGCCTCACCGCGGTGGTCATTTCCTCCAAGAACGAGCTGGATCCCTGGGTGGAGAGCCGCTTCACCGAAGGCGATGGACCGGACGACGCGGATGGCGGGTCCGGGATTCCGATCTCGCCCGACGGCTATTTTCTCACGGCAGACCACGTGCTGGCCCGGGCCGCGGGGAAGAATGTCTTCGTCATCCACGGCCAGCTCGGCCGGCTCCGTGCGACGCGCGCCCGCATCGTCTGGCGCTCCGCCTCGACCGATCTCGCGCTGCTTCATATCCCGCTGGCCACGCCGCGCCATTACAACTGGACGCCGGACGACCGATGGCTGCCGGTCGGTACGCCCTTGGTCCATTCCGGCATCGCCACCGGCTTCCGCAGCGAGCCGGGCAAGCTGGTCACGGCCATCGCCCCGGGCAAAGGAGCGCGATTCAAGCACGACATCCCGCTCGAGCCGGGTGACAGCGGCGGGGCCGTGATCGATGCCCGCGGGCAACTGGTCGGGGTGAACTCGGCGGTCGAGTTCCTGGTCCCGCTCGACACCGCGTTTTTCATTGAATCGGAGGCAAACAGGCCGAACCTGCGGGCGCTGCAACGGGTGATCGAGCGCGACCGCCGCCGCAACAAGCAGCTGATGCCCGCCGTATCGATGGCCCGATGAGATTTCTCCTGCTGCTGACCATCCTCCTTTCCTCCTGTGCCCCGGTGCGCCGCGGTTGGGACGCGGGCTGGTCCGAGCGCGCGGCGAAGGACCGGATCATGCTGGTGCGCGAGACCCCCGAGACCCTCGGCCACCGGCGGCTGGTCTATCAATCCGCCGCGCACCCTGACCTCGGGAACTTCCTCGAGGGAAAGGGCCTGCCGGATTTCATCGCGGAGACCTCCAGCGACGACCGCCAGTACCTGATCCTCTACTACCTCGACTCCCGCCGCGCCTTCGCCTGCCGGACCCGCCGCAGCCCGGGCACGGTGATCGATTTCGCCGGGCCCTACCCGATGACAGAGCGGGAGACCAAGCTGCTGCGGGAGCTTCAGGAGAACAGCCGCCGGGACGGTTGATTTTTCCCCCAAGAGAATCTTGAGTCGCGCGTTCCCGAATCCATTCATGCGACTCCTCCGACTGCTTCCCTTCGTGCCGCTGGCCCTTCACGGGCAAAACCTGCTGGATCCTCTGGTGACCACCGCGTCGAGGATCGAGGACGCCGAAACCGATGTCCCCTACACCGTGGAGCGGATCGATCGTGACTTTATCGAGCAGAACACCCGCCGGACCCTGCCCGATGTCTTCCAGTTCACGCCCGGGGTGCTGGTCCAGAAGACTGCCAACGGCCACGGCTCGCCCTTCGTCCGTGGCTTCACCGGCCGCCAAAACCTGCTGATGGTCGATGGCGTCCGCATCAACAACTCCTCATGGCGCGGCGGACCGGTGCAATATTGGAATACCATCGATCCCTATTCCATCGACCGCATCGAACTGGTGAAGAGCCAGGGCTCGGTGTTGTTCGGGTCCGATGCCATCGGCGGCACGGTCAACGCCTTCACCCGTTCCTCCGGCTTCCAGGACGAGGCGGACGGAGCCTTCTTCAGCCACGGCGCGGCCTACTATGAATATCGGAGCAATGGCGACGACTCGCACATCGGGCGGATCGAGAGCTCGTTCGGCATCGGTGGAAAGTATGGCGTGATGTTCGGTGTCACTGCGAAGGACTACGGTGACATCCGCGACTCCGGCGTCGGCCTGATGCGTGGCACCGGCTATCCGGAGCAGGATCTCGATTTCCGCTTCGACATGGCGCTCAACGCGCAGACGACGCTCACGCTGGTCCACCAGCAGGTCAATCAGGACAATGTCTCGCGCTGGCACCGCACCCTCTTCAATCCCGGCTGGCAGCACTCCGGCCACGTCGCTGCGCCCGGCACCTGGCTGGCCAACACCTTCGACCAGGAACGCTCGCTGACCTATGCCCGCGTCGAGCAGGTGAACGACGACGGTTCCTTCATCAAGCGCTGGAACGCCACGGTTTCCTACCAGACCGGCCGCGATTCGGAAGCACAGTACCGCTCCGCGACCGACCGCCGCTATCAGATCGCCGAAGTCGACACCGTGGGCTTCGACGTGTCCTTCGAGTCCCCGCTCGGCGATGGCGACCTGATCTACGGACTGGATTACTATCAGGACACGGTGGAGTCCGAAGGCTACCGCAAGCGCGGGGCTGCCGCCCTGCTTTACGATCCGACCTTCCGGCCGCTCGCTGACGACTCGACTTACGAACTGTTCGGTGCCTTCACCCAGTATGTCTGGAAGCCGGTCGATGCGTTCGAGCTCACCGCCGGCGCTCGCTACACCTACGCCGCGGCGGAGCTGGGCCGGTTCTACGACAGCACCGCGCGGGCCGACGTCTACGGCGCGGATCGCAGTTGGGATAATGCCGTCGGCTCGCTGCGGGGCGTTTACCGCTTGAACGAGTGCTGGAGCCTTTACGGCGGCGCCTCGCAGGCCTTCCGCGCGCCGAACCTCGACGACCTGTCAGGCAACTTGACCGCGCGCTCCGGCGTGGCGGCGACCGGATCGGCCGACGTGGATCCGGAGGAATACCTCACTTATGAAATCGGCACCCGCCACACGACCGATGACACCTCGCTCAATCTAACGGCTTTCTACACCGACATCGACGACCTGATCGTCGCGGTGCCGACCACCGCGGGCGGCACCACCACGGTGGCGACGAACGGCCGCGACGGTTACGTCTATGGCGTGGAACTGGAGGGTGCGTGGCGTTTTCATCCGCAGTGGACGCTGTCCGGTTTCGCCGCGTGGCAGGACGGACGCACCGAAACAAGTGCCTTCATCGGTGGCCCGGTGGTCAACGAGCCCGGTTCGCGCCTGCTGCCGCTGACCGGATCGCTCGCCCTGCGCTGGACGGCGCCTTCAGAGGAATACTGGGTGGAAGGCCGCGTGCTGTCCGCCGCGGAGGAAGACCGCCTGAGCGCATCCGACCGCGCCGACAACCAGCGCATCCCGTCGCTCGGCACGCCCGGCTACATGGTTTACATGCTGCACGGCGGCTGGCAGGCGACGGATCATCTGGAGCTGACCGCCGGGCTTGAGAACATCTCCGACGAGGATTACCGGAATCACGGCTCCGGCCAGAACGAGGCGGGCTTCAACATGATCTTCGGCGCGAAGGTTCACTGGTGATCCGATTTCTCCCCCGCGCATCGGGGCTTTGGTTAATGAACGCCGCGGGATTCCGGTCCCGCGGCTTCTTCGTAAGGAGCGACGACACTCCTGTCGTCAGCGGGGTGGGGACAGGAGTGTCCCCACTCCTTATCGCTCCTCGACTCGGATGGTCACGTCGCGCTTTCCGCCGTTGCGCTTGTCGGTCACGGTCAGGACGTGGCTGCCAGGCTTGAGGCGGACCAGCGCTTCGACGCCGCCGGGGGTGACCTCCAGCGTCTCGCTGGACCAGGTCGCCTGACCGGGGAGGTTGGTCGCGAGATGGAGCACTCCGCCGTTCGGCAGTTCGGGGTCGAGGAGGTAAGTCGTGCCGTCCCGCGGGGCGAGGATGCGCAGCGGGAGCTCGGCGGGGCGGTCGGTGGCGATGGCGAATTGCGAGCGGCGGCGGTTATGCTCCGAGGCGAACCATTCCGAGTACGAGGAATCCAGTAGCACGCGGCCTTCGGCGTCGCGGTCGGAAGGGGAGGAGGCCAGTGGAAGGCGGTCGCTGGGTAGATGATAGATGGTAGATGGTGGATCGGGGATGGGAGAGGACGAGGCGACGGTGCCTCTGGCCTTCTCATCTGCCATCTCCAATCTGCCATCGCCCGCCCTCTTCCCCGTCAACGGGTCGATTGCGACCTCGACCAATCCGGCCGGCCGATCGAGCCACTCCGGCTTCTCGTCGCGGTGGAGCCGGAGCATGGTGCGGTGGAAGACCGGTCCCGCGCCGGCGACACCGGAGAGGCCCTTCATCGGGGAGTTGTCGAAATTACCGGCCCAGACCCCGACCGTATATTTCGCGGTGAAACCGAGGCACCAGTTGTCGCGGAAGTCGGACGAGGTGCCGGTTTTCGCCGCGCAGCGGAAGGGCAGTTCGATCGGGCCGCGGCGACCGAAGGAGGGGGCGCGGGCGACGGGGTCGGCGAGGATCTCGGCGATGAGGTAGGCGGAAGAGAGATGGCAGATGGTGGATGGTGGATCGGAGATGGTAGATGACGGAGCGGCGCTGGCCTTGGCATTTCCATCTACGATCCACCATCTACCATCTACCATCCAAAGCCGCGCTTGCCGGTGAACTCCTCCCTCCGCCAGGGTGGCATAGGCATTCGTCAGATCCAGCAGACGCACCGGGGCGTTGCCGAGGGTGAGGCCGAGGCCGTAGGGGGCGGGGTCGGGGCCGATGGTGTCGAGGCCGAGTTCTAACAGGAGCTGGTGCAGCGGACGCGGGCCGCCGAGGTCGTTGAGGGCGCGCATCGCGGGAACGTTGAGCGAACAGGCGAGGGCTTCGCAAACCGTGACGGGGCCGCGGAAGGTGCGGTCGTAGTTCTCGGGGGCATCGAGGCCTTCCTTGGTGCGGAAGCGGGTCGGGATGTCGGCGACGATCGAGCCCGGATGAAGGCCGCCTTTTTCGAATGCGAGCAGCCAGGTGAATGGCTTCAGCGCGGAGCCGGGGGAGCGTGGGACGAGGGCGCCATTGATCTGGCCGCCGTTGGGGTCGCGCCAATCGCCGGACGAGACGAGGGCGAGAATCTCGCGGGTGTCGTTGTCGAGGACGACGACGGCGGCGTGCTTGAGGTTGGAGGCGGAGAGCTTGTCGAGTTCCTCGCGGACGATGGCTTCAATGTCCTGCTGGAGGTCGGCATCGAGGCTCAGGCGGGTGGTGGCGATGGAGCCTCCGAACGAAGCGGGCAGCCACGGCGCGAGCGGCTTGTCCGGGAGCGGGCGGAGGTTGAGCGGTTCGGTGCGGGCGGCGGAAATACGAGAGGCATCGTAGGTCGCGGCGAGGCGGTCGAGCACGATGCCGCGGCGGGCGAGCGCGCGGGCCGGGTGCTTCAGTGGATCGAGGCGGCTGGGGGCCTGCGGGAGACCGGCGAGCAGGGCGCTTTCGCCGAGGGAGAGGTCGGCCAGCGGCTTCTGGAAGTAGAAGCGGGCGGCTTCGGCGGGGCCGCTGCGATGGTTGCCGTACGGCAGGCGGTTGAGGTAGGCGGTGAGGATCCGGTCCTTCGACCATTTCATCTCGAGGTGTCGGGCGAGCAGGGCTTCGCCGAGCTTGGTGCTGAGGGTGCGCGGGGCGGCGGGTGACGAGAGTTTGACGAGTTGCTGGGTGATGGTGGAGGCGCCGGAGACGCTGCGGCGATGGAGCACGGCATCCTTTGCGGCGCGGGCGGTGGCGAGCAGGTCGATGCCGCCGTGGGAGCGGAAGCGCTTGTCCTCCGCGGCGAGGGTGCAGGCGATGAGGTCGGCGGGGACTTGATCGAGCGCGACCGGGGAGCTGCGGGTGAAGTCGGGGAGGACGAGGTGGTGGAGCGGCTTGCCGTCGCGGTCGAGGAGGACGGGGGAAGCGGAGGGGTTGTCTGTTAGAGACGTGGGGAGCGGGAAGAAGAGCGGGAGGAGGAACCAGCCGAACAAGGCCGCCGCGAGCGCGGTCCCCGGGAGGAGGAAGCGCTTGCGGCGGAGAAGTTGGCGGGGTTTCACGGGCGGTGACCGGGACCGCGGACTTTAGTCCGCTTGAATGAGGGTAGGGCCGGCAGTTGGGAAGGCTTCGAGCGGACTAAAGTTTGACCGCCGTTCGTGGTTCATAAGTCGCGGTCCATCTCCGCTTCGCTCCGGTTGCGGTCCAGTACACGCCCCGGTGATCAGAACTCCCTCGACGCCGAGAGCGCGGTGTTGTCGGGGTCGTACATCGACTCGACCTTGGCGGGCGGGGCGACGGCTTTGCCTTCCATGGTGCAGCGGGCGAGGTAACTGATCTCCTGCCGGCCGCTCCGCCAGACGCGGTCGAAGAAGAACATCGCGCGGTCCGAGCGGAGTTCACGGTGCGAGATGCTCCAACTGTTGTCGCTGGAGGCGCGCACGTTGCCTTGCGCGGCCTGGCTGGCGAAGTCGCTGTTCACGGCTTCGAAGATCGCGGGCAGGCGGTCCTCGACGATGAGGTAGCGCGAGTCGTCGGCGGGCAGATCGACCCGCAAGGTGATGCGCACCAGGTCGCCGAGCTTGGCGGCTTCCAGCGGCTCGGTGCTGCCGTCGGACTTCACGCGTTCGTAGAAGCGGGTGATCTGAAGGCCGTTCTTCGCGACCGGCTTTTGCGGCACGAGGTCGGGTTTTGAAGCCAGCTTGACGCGGACGAAGACGTTTTGATCGGAGCTGGCGGCCAATGCGAGATTGGCACCGAGCGGGAAGTCGAAGGCGGCGGCGGGCTTGCCGGCTTCGAGCGTGATCGTCTTCGGTCCATCGGCGCTGGTGAGCGTGACGGTGGCGGGCTGCGCTTCGTCCTGATTTTCAGCGTAGGTGGCCAGGGCGAGCAGCGACCAGGCGTTGACCCAGGTGGTGTTCCAGTGGCCATACGGGTTGCGATCCTGGATCAGTTTCTCGAGCGCGGCGGTGGCTTCCTTGCTGTCGGAATCGATGGCGGACCACGCGAGCAGGGTCATCGCGCTGTCGTTTTGCCACGCCATCCAACCGTCGTCCTTCAGGCGGAACTTCGTCTTGTCGCGCAGGATGGCGGCGGCGTCGATGTTGCCTTCGGAGGCGGCTGCGAGGGCCAGCAGGCAGCGGGCGCGCGGGCTGAGGTCGGCCATCCGGGCCTTCAGCGTGTTGATGTAGGCGGCGGTCTCGCGGTCGATGAGGGCGAGCACCCACACGGCGCGGCAGACATTTTCGAGATCGTGGGATGAATTCGAAGTGCCGATGCCGCGCAGCGACGCTTCGAGATGCGTGCCAAGCGCGGCGATGGCGGCATCGGGGACCACGGCTCCATTCTCGGCGGCGAGGACGAGCCCGAGGCCGGCGTAGGCGCTGGCCCACGGGACGGTCTCGGTGCTGCCCGGCCAGTAGCTGAAGCCACCGTCGGGAAGTTGCATCGAGAGCAAGCGGTCGACGCCCTTTTGCAGCGCGGCCTTCACCTTGGCTTCCGGGTATTTCGCGAAGGACGGGACCACGTCGCGGAGCTGGTCGACGGCGAGCCAGGGCATCATCGACGAGGTGGTCTGTTCAACGCAGCCGTAGGGGTAGGTCAGCAGGTAGTCGACCGAGCCGGCGGCTTCGGAGAGCAGCGAGCGGGAGAATTCCAGCTCGAGATGGCCGCGGCCTTTCAGCAGTTCGGGATCGAGTCCGTCGAGCAGGTTGGCCTTGCCGTTGGTGATGTTGACCAGCTTCGCCTGGCGGAGCAGCGGGACCGGGTAGTGGACCTGGAAGCGCGACTCGACGCGGTCGGCCAGTTTGGTGGCGAGCACCGGCGTGAGTTCCGCGCCGTCGAGCGCGACCGGCTCGGCCTTCCAAGAAACAACGGCCTCGCCGGTGTTCTTGAACGCGACCGGGAAGATGACCGGAGCGGATCCGCCAGCGGCGATGGTCAGTGTTTTTTCGGTCTCCGGACCGGCGATCGCCGCGACCGGATCGGAAGCGGGCGGGTTCGCGGTGAAGGTGATCTTCCAGGTGCCGGAGAACTCCGAGGCGTTCTGGACCAGCGCGCGGACCTCGAGCGTATCGCCTTCGCTGGCGAATCGCGGGGCCTGCGGCTCGATCATCAGCGGCTTGTTCACCACCAGCGCGGCCTCGGCGTGGCCGAAGCGGCTTTCGCCGTGATGCGCGACGGCAATCACCCGGTAGCGGGTCAGCGTGTCGGGCATCCTGAAGGTGGCGGTGAACCTGCCCGTCGCGTCGGTGGTTAGAGCGGGTTGCCAGCCGGCGCAGGGATTGAAATCGCGGCGCATCGCCGGGGGCATGCCACCCATCTCGCCATCGCCGCCGCCGATGAAGAAGCCCTTGTTGTAGAAGGTCTGCTCGTCGGGGGACTCGGGGATGAAGTCGTCAAGCGTGGTGCCGCAGTTCACCCGCAGCTCGCGGGGGTCGTAGAAGTGGGCCATCGGATCGGGCGTTTCATAGCCCATGACGGCCAGGGTGCCTTCGTCCTCGGCGTAGAGGGTGACTTCGGCGTTGGCGGCGGGCTGGCCGCCGGGAAGTACGATGGTTCCCGTAAGTGCAACCTCCTGGCCGGGCAGCACGCTTTCCGCCGGCACGTCGAGCTTCACCGCGAGCTTGTCGCGGACGTTCTCGACCATCAGCTCGCAGTAGCCGAGCCGGAGCTGCGGCTCCTTGAACTGCCGCGCGCTGTCCTGGGCGCCCTTGATGACCATCACCGAGACGAAGGCGTTCGGCGCGTCGTCGTCGGTCAGCGGGATCTCGATCACCGGCTTGTCGGCTTTCAGCTCGACCATGAAGGAGCGCAGCACCTTCTCGCGCTCGACGGTGACCAGCGCGGTGCCTTCGATCGGCGAGAGCACCAGCACGCGGGCGGTGTCGCCGGGCTGGTGGATCTTTTTCTCGGGCACCAGCTTGATCCGTACGTTGTCCTCGTAGGCCCACGGATACTCGTCGCCGCCGTAGACGTGGATCGTCATCACGGTGGCGAAAGGCCGGCCTTCGGGGTCCTTGCCGCGGAGCTCGATCTCATGGAGTCCGGCGCTGGCCGGGGCGAACAGGAACTCGGTGCCTTGGCCGCCGGCAAGCGCGAGGGCGGTGGTCGACAAGTCCTCGCGCCGCGACTCGTTGCGCACCGCGGAGCCGCCGTCGTCGCCATCAATGCGGACCTGCTCGTTGACCTCGCGGGTCAGCTTGGCTTCGAGTTTCAGCTCGCCTTCGAACGCGGTGCCATCCGGCTTCACCGCGACGATCCCCAGCGGCACGCGGTCGCCGGCCCGGACCAGGCGGTCGAGGCGGGAAATGCCGACGTAAACCGAGGCCGGATGTACGAGGGTCTCCGTACCTTCGTTGAGGGTTTGGCGGTTGGCGTCGGTGACCTCCGTCGAGATCGAGACCTCTCGGGCCATCGGGAACTCGGCGTCGGGGAGCTTTGCCACGATGCGCGCGCTGCCGTCGTCCGTCAGCATGCTCTTGGTCGAATTGCTGTCGGAGCGGCGGGAGCCGTTGTCATCGTCCCAGCGGTAGCCGAAGTAGTGGTACCAGTAATTGAAGTCCTGCGAGCGGTGGTCACCGAACAGGTGGTCGCGGAATTTTTCCGGGTAGAAGTTGGTCTCGGCGACAGTGGTGAACGTTTCCACCGTGCCCTTCGCGACCGGCTGGCCTTGGTAGTAGGTGGCCTTGAGGTCGAGCGTGACTTCCTTCGCACCGTCGGCGGGCGGGGTCACGGTGTGGGCGAGCTCGAAGGCATTGCGGCGGAACTCCTCCACCCGGATGCCGGTTTCGAAGACCGCGTTCGCTTCGATCAGGGCACGCTCCGACCAGTCTTCGAGGCCTTCCAGCTTCGCGAGGTCCCCGGGGTAGTCGAAACGGATGCGGTGGTAGCCGGTCTTTTCCGCAGGCAGTTCGAAGCTGAGGTCGAAGCCGCCGCTCGGGGAGACTTCGATCGCCTTGGTCAGGATCTCGCGGTTGGTCGGATCGGTCACGACAACGCGCGACGGGGCGGCGGGCTGGGCACCGATCACGTTGCCGTCCTGGCGGCGGACGATGCCTTTCAAGTGCACCATTTCACCCGGGCGGTAGAGCGAGCGGTCGGTGAAGAGGAACACCCGGCGTTGTTCCAGCGGGGTCGGTTCCCACGAGTAGCGGACCGGGAAGCGCCAGAGGCCGACGGTCGGCAAGGTGCTGTCGTAGGCCACGGTGTAGCGGTCGTCGCCAAGGGTGGCCTGGAGGTGGCGCGCGGCGGCTTCGCGGGGGAGCGTCGCCATGCCGTCGGCACCGGTCCTGGCAACATGGGGCAGGGCCTTCGCGTCCTCACCGAAGGTGGCGAGTTCGACGCCGGGGAGGGGCTTGCCGGTGAGCAGCGAAAAGGCGAACACGCGGGACTCGCCATCGATGATCTTCCACGCGAGGCCGAGGTCGGTGAGCTGGACCAGCGCCTGGGCGACGGGGGATTTCGGCGCTTCGGGGTCTTCGTTTTCTTGCTCGTTCTCTTCGTCGTCTCCGGTCGGAGCACCGGGTTTCGGGGTGCCGGCGATTTCCAGGAAGAAGGCGGCGGGGGCTTTCGCGGCGGGCACGGCGGCGGTCGCTTCTTTCGGGAAGCCGAGCGTGTAAGGCTGCGCTTCGCCGGCGAGCACCTTGTCCCAGTCGAGGATCAGCGGCTGGGTGGTATCGAGGGCATTGGTGATCGGGATCTCGAACTCGGCGATCGTCTCGCCGGCCATCATTTCGTAGGGGATGAGGTGGGTCGGAGTGAGGTCCTTGCCGTCCGGGCCGACGCCGGTGTAGTGGCGGTAGCCTTGCTGGGCGCGGATCAACTGCGGGCCGTCGAGCTTCTTCACGCGGATCTTCACCCGCTCGAGATTCACGGTCTGGATCCGGTACTGCCGCTTGCCCGAGGCAAGCTGGCTTTCATCCTGGCTGGCGATCGCCAGCTCGGCGGGCAGCGGCTTGAAGATGAGCTTTTTCGAAACGGCCGTGCCGAGGGCGCGGCCATCTTTCGAGGCAAGCGAAGCGTCGAGCGTGATGTTCCACTGCGCCTCGCCGGAGAAGTCGCCGAGCACGTGGAGCTCGTCGTTGCGGACTTCGATGCGGAAGTCCTTCGGCAGCGGGTCGACCTTGACCATCGCGGCGGGGAGGTCGAGGGGCAGCTTGGCGTTGAAATCTGCGACGATCCGGCGCGGCTCGTCGGCGGAAACGCGGGCGACCAGGCTTTCGATTTTCAAGGGATCGATGTCCCCGATGTGGCGGGTCGAGTCGGCGGCGAACTTCGCCTTGCCGGTGGCATCGGGCAGGCCGTTGAGCAGGGAGAGCCGCCAGTTCTTGCCGACCGGCAGCGGCTGCAGCGGGGAAACGATCAGGCCGTTCGGGACTTGCAGCTCGGGCTTGAGTTCCAGCTCGGGGGCGGGCTGGCCGCGGCGGGCGAAGCGTTCGCTCCACGAGGCACCGAGGTAGCCGGGTTGCTTCAGCCGGCCGAAGGTCGCACGTTCGGTCTTGGCGGCGACCCTTTGGCCGCCGTCGGCTTCGTAGAACAGGAAAGGCGCGGCTTGTTCCGGCGAGACGTCGCCATTGAAGCGGAGGAAATAGACCGCGGTGCGCGGGCTCCAGTCATCCTCATAGCGCTCGAGCAAAGTGGCGTAGTCGATTTGGAATGGTTCGCTGGCGACGGTGCGCACCGGCCCGGTCGGGATCGCCGAGCCGTCGAGGTGGGCGTGCTTGCCCGTCAGCTTGAAAACATAGGTCGCCCCCATGGCGGGCGGACCCGCGGGCCGGAATTCGAGGACGTTTGCTTCTTTCCAGAAGAGGGTTCCCTTCCACGCGGGCTGGATGTCCAGCCACGGGGTTTTGACTTCCTTGCCGATCCGATCCGGGCCGGCGACGGCGTGGTCGAGGACCAGTTCAATCGTGCTTTCCGGAGTCAGGGACTCCGTCGAGACGTGGAGGCGCGGTGCGGCGGAAGCACCGGAGATGCAGAGGCCCGCCAACAAGACGGCAATGGGGCGCATGGGAGTGGGGATGGGGTTGTGGGAACAGATACGAGATCGGTCCCGGCAGACATGTCATCCCGTGCGGGGAAATTTGCAACGCCGGTCTTCGATTTGACGAAGAGATTTCGAGCCGTGCGCAACGGTTCATTTTCCGCCCGCGGAGACTCTCGCCGTCCCGGTCTTGCCCGCGATGCTGAAGCTCCGCTTTACGGGGTAATTTCCCGATTCCGCTTTTGCCTCGGTGTGCCACCATTGCCGGTCCAGCGTCAGCAGCGGGCGGTAGAAGGTGCTGTACAGTGCCGGGACCGGTGCGCTTCGAAATTCATCGAGGCCGCAGAAGCCGTTGAACGGATTCCACGCGTAGCCAAACTTGGAGACAACCTTCACGGTCCCCCCGGGCCCTGATACGAAGCCCATCGGTCCGGAGTCGTAGTCACCGTCCCGCGACACCACGAGGTAGCTCACGGGATACAACGCCAGGATCAATCCCAGCAGCAGCAGGCCACGGCGTTTCGGCATGGTGGAGCTTGGGCGGATCATCGTTGGAACACCAGCCCGCGTTCTTCCGATCGCGGTTCAAGACTCCCGGGCTGGATCCTTCGGGACAGGCGATAGGCATCGGTCGATGATCACGGGATGGGCTGCCGATCTCCCCAAGGAAGCGAATCACCCGTGATTTCCCGCACGGCTGGAACCCCATCCGGGGTTCCTCATCACGCGGGCCATAGGTCCGGTGGTGTTCGCTTCGCTCGACCACCGGCCATGGGCTGAAATCCCTCCGGGATACCCGGAACGTGCCGCGGACCGGCCGGGCAATCCGCAGCCTTGCCGGGTGAAGGCGTCCGCCCCCGGAGCCAAAGCTGCGTCATGCCGCAGCACTCCATAAGATCCCGCGGCTCGCTCACTCCTCCACCTTCTCCACCGACAAGGTCAGCTTCTGATCGCCCTTTTGCCATAGCACCACCTTCTTGCCGGGGGCGATGCGGACGGTGGTGCTCAGCCGACAATCTTGATACTCGATGTTGCCGTTGCCCGTCGGGATCGGCACCCGCGCGCCGAGGCTGACGACCACCTGCCAAGGCTCGCCCGGGGTGAGGACTGCTTGGAAGGTGCCGATGGTCGGGGCGGGACCGTCCGATTTCAGGACCATGTCGGTGCTCACAGTCGTGCCGCAGGTGGTGACCGAGAAGTCGGTGGGGATGGTTCCGAACAAGGACCCTTCGAGGGTGAGCTTCACGTTGTGGGGAAGCTCGGCCGCGGCCTCCTGATGATGCGGTTGACCGGGTTGGCCGGGTTGCGGGGGCGGCACCATTTGCCGGAGCCGCGGCGGGTTCTGCGCGGCGGCGGGCAGGGCGAAAGCGAGGAGCGGGCAAAGGACGACGGACAGGTTCTTGAGGTTCATGGCGTGGAGGGGTGGACGGCGGAATGCCGGATCCATTCAAGGGAATACCCGCCGCCGCGACTTTTCGTTTGACCGATGCGATCCCATCCTGCCATCGTCCCCTTGTTGCGACTGAGTCGCAATAACGGAAAGCTTCCCACGCACCCGATCATGAAACGAACGACCCGAAGGATGGAACTCGCGGCCTGCGCCGCGCTGATGGCGGTCAGCACCGCCGCCCAAGCCCAGGATGCCGCCCGCGATGTGGATACCCTCGAGGCGATGACCGTGGTCGGCAGCGCCGAGGCGGTGTGGACGCTTCCCGGCTCCGCGGCCTATGTGGATGCCAAGGAATTCACCGAGCGCGGCTACACCAACCTCGCGCAGGTCCTGGCCAAGGTCCCCGGCGTCTATGTCCGCGAGGAAGACGGCTTCGGCAATTTCCCCAACGTCTCGCTCCGCGGCGCCGACGGCACCCGCAGTGAAAAGGTGACCGTGATGGAAGACGGCATCCTCACCGCGCCCTCGCCCTACTCCGCCCCGGCCGCCTACTACTCGCCGAAGCCGGCGCGGATGGCGGGGATCGAGGTGCTGAAAGGCTCGTCGCAGGTCCGCTACGGCCCGCAGACCACCGGCGGGGTGATCAATTTCCTCTCCACCGAGATCCCGGAGGACTCGAAGTTCTACTCCCGCACCACCTACGGCAGCGAGAACACCTTCTTCAACCACACCTGGTATGGCGACACCGTGACGACCGACGCCGGGACCTTCGGCTACCTGCTGGAGCTCCACTCGCAGACCAGCGACGGCTACCGCGAGATCGATTTCGGCGGCGACAGCGGCTTCGACCTGATCGAACCGATGCTGAAGTTCTTCTGGGAGCCGAACACCGCGCTCAAGCAGCGCTTCGAAGTGAAGGCGGGCTACACCGACTTCGATGCCAACGAAACCTACACCGGCCTCACCGAGTTCGACGTCCGCGCCACCCCGGACCGCCGCTACGCCGCGACCAAGTTCGACCAGTTCGAGTCCAGCCAGTGGCGCAGCTACTTGAAATGGATCGCCGAGCCCTCCGACGCGCTGCGGATCGAGTCCGCGGTCTATTATAACGAGTTCAGCCGCAACTGGGACAAGCTCGACCAGGTCAACGGCACCGCGCTCCACCAGGCGCTGCTCAATCCCGCGCTGGTCAACGTCCTCAACGGCAGCGCCGCCGGGACCATCCGCAGCACCGCCAACCTCCGCGACCACCAGGCCTACGGCTGGCAGAACCAGGCGAACATCCGCTTCGCCACCGGCTCGCTCGAGCACGACTTGGCGATCGGCGCGCGGTTCCACTACGACCGCGTCGATGCCCAGCAGCAGCGCACGACTTACACGGGAGTCGGCAATGGCAACTTCACCTTGAACCCCGGCCAGCCCGGCGCGATCGCCAACAACGGGATCAACGAGACCTTCGCGACCGCGCTTTACCTCGAGGACGAGATCAAAGTGGGCAAGCTGACCTTGCGTCCCGGTGTCCGCTACGAATTCCTGGATCTCGACTACACCAGCGGGGCCAGCCGCCAGTTCGCCGGCAACGAGAACCTTTTCGCCGGAGGCATCGGCGCGAACTACGAGTTCGACGACGCCAACTCGCTGTTCGGCGGCATCTACCGTGGCGTCGCCTCGCCCAGCCCACAGGGCTACCTGACGGCCGGCACCGAGGATGAGGAAAGCCTCGGCTACGAATTCGGCTACCGTCACCGCAAGGATGCCTTCAATGCGGAGCTCGTCGGCTTCTACACCGACTTCGACCAGCTCATCTCCACCGACGCCGGCTTCGGCTTCACCGCGCCGAGCCAGAACGCCGGCGAGGCCGCGGTCTACGGCCTGGAGTCGCTGGTCGAATACGATGCCGGCCAGGCGGCGGGCTGGTCGCTCGGCCTGCCGATGTATGTCAGCGCCACCTGGACCAGCGCGGAGTTCAAGAATGGCACTGCCTCGGTGGCGGGTGGTGGCGATGCCGTCTATGCCGGCGGCCGCGATGGCAACGAGATCCCCTACGTGCCCGAGTGGAAGCTCGCCGCAGGGATCGGCCTGACCGGTGAGAAGTGGGCGGTGAACCTCGACCTGAGCTACATGGGCAGCACCTGGGGCACCGGCTGGAACGGCACCCCGCGCGTCGACATCGTCGGCACCCCGGCGAACGAAGGAGTGGCCACCATCCGCGACGGCAAGATCCAGGCGCTGCTCCAGTTCGACCTCTCCGGCCATTACCAGCTCACGGAGAACGTGAAGCTGCTGGGCGGCGTGCAGAACCTGTTCGACGAGCGGGTCATCGTCAGCCGCATCCCCGAAGGCCCGCGGGCGAATGCCCCGCGCATGATCTTCGGCGGCGCGGAGATCACTTTCTGAGTTTCCAGGGTATTCGGTATTGCTCAGACAACTCCCCCGGTGGCGCGAGCCACAGGGGGATTCTTGTTTCCGGGAGTGCCTTCCCGGGAGCGCCGGTCATCAGACCGGCAGAACGGTCCCCGACGGCCCGCCTCACCATCAAGTGTCGAACGCACCTTCCCGTGGCTCCACGCATTTCCCGAGCGCCCGCTTGCGGGATCTCCGGGACGTCGCTAGCATGCCGGGATGATCAAGGACGCTTGGCCCGAAACACCTGTAAAGAGAGTGCGCCGGATATCACCACCATTCCGCCGGAATGATGCCATGAAAATACTATTAATCATCACGTCGATGATGATGGCCGCCACTTTCTCCTGTTCTGCATTTTCCGCAAAACCATTTAAAGTATCCCAAATCACATTGGACTTCGAGTTGGGAAGGAAGGCGATATTCACTCTGGAGGCATTTGCCGCACCCGCGAGCGGAAAAAAGCATAATGTGAAAACCCAAGTCGTGGCAATTGAGTTCGTGTTCGAAAATGGAGCAACTGCCATGGTTTCAAAAGAAGGATTGGCTGGTATCACGTTCACAGACCTTGACCTTACGACGATTGAAACCGGGTTCGGGAACGGCACGTGGTTTCTGACGTCGAGGATCGAAAACACCGAAGAGATTCCAAATCGAATCACAGATGATTGGGTGGTTTTTGCTTTCGAAGGATTTAAGTATAAGGATCGCCGGATTGAGCGAAACGGGAAAGGCATCTCAATGATGACCTTGGAAGAATCCAAAATTCTCGAGAAGCAGCTCGCTCCGCCTGTCGAGTCGAAATAGGACGGCGGTAACAAGTCTCAACCAAAATCCGAGGGGCACTCCCCGTAACGCAGTGCAGGCCTCGTCGCCGTCAAGGAGTCCCCTTGAAACTCGACATGGGTGGAGGTGGTGGCACCTTCCCAACATGACCACTCAGTTCCTCACCGACGATCGCGGCGAAAAGGTCGCAGTCGTGATTCCGATCGCGGAATACGAGTCGCTCAAGGAGGATATCGCCGATTTCGCGGCTGTGGCGGAGCGCCGGGATGATCCCCGGATTTCCCTCGACGATCTCAAGGAACAACTGGTTGCCGATGGCCTCTTACCGCGTTGAGATTTCCCGGTCTGCCATCAAAGACCTTCGGGGAATCGACCGCAAACTGATTCCGCTCACTTCAACTCCCCCACCTTCGACAACACCACCGCATCCCCCGTCGTCACCCCGATCGCCTTCGCCGCGTTCCCGCCGTTGATCACCACCGCGACCCAGCCGTTCGGCGTCAGGTAAAGCGCGCCTTCGCCCGGCGCGACGTCGGAGCGGTAGCCGACGACCTTCACGGCGAGCTTGCCCTTGCTGCCCGACACCACGGCCATGTCCCCGCTCTTCAACCCAAGCGCTGTTAGATCCGCCGCGACGAAGCCGGTGGAGAGATTCCCCCAGGATTCCGAAGCGAGCGTCACCTTGCCTTCCAGTCCGCCGTCCACCTTCTTCGCCGTGCTTTCGCGGACTGGCGGGTAAACGGTGCCGTCCTTTTCCTTGGCGGGGACCGTGCCGTCGATCCACGCGTCCACCGCGAGCAGCGCTTGCAACCGCTCGCTGTCGGAGGTGTTGCAATGCCCGTCGCGCTTGACCTCCCACAAGGCGGTCTTCTCCGGCCCGGCCTTGGTGCGGTAGTGCTGCGGATGCTCCAGCTCGTCCTGGTTGGTGAGATAGATCAGCGGGGCTTTCGGCTGCCAGGTTAGGGCTTCGTGAAAGCCTTCCCGCTTCTCCGTGCCGAGGTAGGCGCCGATCGCCACCACGCCGTCGACCCGGTCGAGCGCGCCTTCCGCGGCCAGGGTGCCGATCAGCCCGCCCATCGAGCTGCCGATCACCAGGCAGCGCTTCACCTCGCCGTGTTCCTTGACCACGTGGTCGCGCAGCGCCTTGAGGTCGAGCAGGGCGTCCTCGACGATCCAGCCGTTGCGGCGGTAGCTGGTCGAGGCGATGCCCCAGCCCTTCTCTAACAGCGGCGCGGCGAACTCGTCCTTCACGTCGAATTCCGCATCGAGCGGGTTGCCCTCCGGCCGGTAGCCGTGGGCGATCAGCACCAGCTTGCCCTGCCACTTTTCCGGCGCGGCGATCATGAACTTCGCACCGCCGATCTCGCCGCGGGTGACCCCGGCCGCCGCGCTTCCGATGAGTCCGACCAGCAGGCAAAGCACTCTTTTCATCCCGCCAGGCTAGGTGCGGGGACGGGTGAGGTGGAGAAAAAAGCCGCCGACCCGCTGCCCGGCCGCGGGAGTGCTGCGTTTCGCGTCGACTTGGCGAGGAAAGATGGTCTGCTCCGGGGCGGTAGGCATTCCTCTGAGCCAGCTCCGCCAGTCCCGTCGGATTCGAATCATCCTTCACCGCACACCTTCATGAAAGTCAGCATTTTCAACGACGTCATCGGCCCCGTGATGCGCGGCCCTTCCAGCTCGCATTGCGCCGCCGCCCTGCGGATCGGCCGGCTGGCGCGCGACCTGATGGACGGGAGCTTCACCGACGTGCTGGTCGAGTTCGACGTCAACGGCTCGCTGCCCAACACCCACGACACCCAGGGCTCGGACATGGGTCTGTTCGGCGGACTGATGGGTTGGGACGCGGCCGACGAGCGCCTTCCGGGCTCGCCGCAGGCGCTGCGCGACACGGGAGTGCGGATCGCGATCGAGACGGTCGATGCCGGAGACCCGCACCCGAACACCTACCGCCTGACCCTTCACAGCCCGGAGGAAACCCACACCCTGCGCGCGATTTCCACCGGCGGCGGGATGATGGAGGTGCTCGACCTCGACGGCTTCGCGGTCTCGATGTTCGGCGACTGCTTCGAAACCCTGCTGTGGGTGAAGGGAAACGGAGCCGCCGTGGTCGCGGCATTGGAGAACCGGATCACCGCCGATGCCATCCTGCTGCACGAAGCCGATGGCCGCCAGTTGGTCGAGGTGAAGGCCGACCGCTTCGTCCCGGATGACATCCTCGCCGAGATTCCCGGCATCGTCGCCATCCGGCGGCTGCATCCGGTCCTGCCGGTGATGTCGCGCAAGGACACGAGCGTTCCCTTCGGCTCCTGCGCCGAGATGTTAGAACACGATGCCGGCCGCGGCACGCCGCTGTGGAAGCTGGCCGTCCAGTACGAATGCGCGCGCGGCGGGCTGAGCGAGGCCGAGGTGGTCGCCAAGATGGTCGAGATCGTCCGCATCGTCCGCCGCTCGATTGCCGAGGGCATCGCCGGCACCGAATACGACGACCGCGTGCTCGGTCATCAGTGCGGGCGCTTCGATGAACTCATGAAAGCGGGCCGCCTGCTCGACGGCGGGGCCTTGAACCGGATCATCCTCTACGTGACCTCGCTGATGGAGGTGAAGAGCTCGATGGGCGTGATCGTCGCCGCGCCGACCGCCGGTGCCTGCGCGGCCTTGCCCGGCGCGGTGGTCGCGATGGCCGAAAGCATGGGCCTCGACGAGGAGGCGATGGCCCGGGCCTTGCTAGCGAGTGGCTTGATCGGCGTGTTCATCGCCACCCGCTGGACCTTCGCCGCGGAAGTCGGTGGCTGCCAGGCCGAGGGCGGCTCCGCGGCCAGCATGGCGGCGGCGGCCTTGGTTACCTTGGCCGACGGCCCCTTGAACCAGGCGGTCGCCGCGGCCTCGATGGCCATGCAGAGCATGATCGGCCTGATCTGCGATCCGGTGGCGAACCGGGTGGAAGTCCCCTGCCTTGGCAAGAACGTGATGGCCGCGGCCAACGCCCTGTCCTGCGCGAACATGGCGCTGGCCGGCTACGATCCGATCATCCCGCTCGACGAGGTGATCGACACCGCCAAGCAGGTCGCCACCCAGATGCCGCGCGAAGTCCGCTGCACCAATCTCGGCGGGCTTTCGATCACCCCGACCGCGATCGCGCTCGAGGAAAAGCTCGCCGCCAAACGCGCGGCGGCTTGCGGGGTGGGTTGTGGCTGCGGGTGAGGCGTCCCGATAAGACGCCGGGCTGCCCATTCAGGGCCAAGGGCCTATCCCATATCAGCCTAGGCCGCAGGCCCAGGTCTTTCGTCCGGAAATTTGAAGGGCCAACGGCCCGCTCGATCTGCGGCCACGAACCCTATCCCCCTATGGAACGGACCGTTGGCCCTCGCGAATGGCTACGGTTCCAGACCTAGGCCTGCGGCGTAGGCTGGTATGGAGCGCGCCTTTGGCACTGGGGTTTTGTACGAGAAGGCATGATTTTGACGCATCGAAGGAGACCGCAAACCTTGTGCCGGGCACCCGGTCTTTGGTATCGACCGGATCCTGAACTGCCGCACCCCATGAAGTACCACGCCTTGTCTCCCTTGCTTGCCGCCTTGGCCTTGCTCTCCGGCTGCTCGTCCGACGTGCCTTCGATGCCGCCCGCCCCATCGTCGGCCTTGTCGGTCGCGGCGATCCGGGGGGATTCGGACCAGCGTTTTTCGGTGCTGTTGGAGGGAGCCGCGGGCAATGACATCTTTTCCACCTACGCCACCGACCGGCCGTCGCCGTGGGGCGGGAATTTCACGCGGCGGATGAATTTCACCGGCGTCGCGTGGGACGACTCGCGGACGGCGACGCTGGTCTCGCCGGAGCACGTGGTGATGGCGGCGCACTACCCGCGGCCGGTCGGATCGACGCTGGTCTTCCACGACCGCCGCGGCCGGCCGCAGCGGCGGGTGCTGGCGGCGGTCGAGTCGCTGACGGGGATCGCCGACGTCGCGGTCGGGCGGCTCGATGCCCCCTTGCCGGACTCCGTGCGGCCTTACCGCGTGTTGTCGCCGTCGGACGGCTACGGCGCGCTGACCGGCTGCCTGGCGGTGGTAACCGACCAGCACCGCAAGGCCTTCGTCCATGAAATCGGCGGAGTCTCGGGAAATGGCATCTCTTTCCGGCATCCCGCGAGCTCCCGGATTTCCTCTCACCTCACCAAGAACCTGGTGACCGGCGACTCGGGGAATCCCTCGTTCCTGCTGGTCGGCGGCGAACTGGTGCTGATCGAAACCCACACGACCGGCGGCCCGGGAGCCGGGCCTTTTTTGTCGGCCCCGCCGGTCTTCGCCGCGATCAATGCCGCGATGTCGAAACTGGGCGGCGGGTATCAACTCCGGACCGTCCCGCTCGCCGGGGGAAGGTAATCGGTTAGGTCCGTGCCGTCCTGCCTCACGCGATGACTTCCTTCACCACCCGCGATGGCTTGGTGACGTTCGACAGGCGCTGCTCCAGTCCTTGATAGGGATAGGTCAGCTTCTTGTGATCGTAGCCGAGCAGCGACATCAGGGTCGCGTGGAAGTCGTGGGCGCTGACCTTGTCGACGGCGGCCTCGTAGCCGATGGGGTCGGTCTCGCCGTAGGTGAAACCTTGCTTCACCCCGCCGCCGGCCATCCACAGCGTGTAGGCGCTCGGGCTGTGGTCGCGGCCGACGTTCCTCATCTCGACGCCGCCGCGGTTCTCCCGCATCGGGGTGCGGCCGAATTCACCGCTCCAGATGACTAGCGTTTCATCGAGCAGCCCGCGCTGCTTGAGGTCGTTGAGCAAGGCGGCGATCGGCTTGTCGATCTCATTGCACTTGTCGACGAAGCCTTGCCGGAGGTCGGTCTTCGGATCGGTGCCGTGGGAGTCCCATCCCCAGTCGAAGAGCTGGATGAAGCGCACGCCACGCTCGGCGAGGCGGCGGGCGAGCAGGCAGTTGTTGGCGAAGGATTCCTGGCCGGGGGCGGTGCCGTACTTCTGGTGCATCGCTGCCGGCTCCTGTTTCAAATCGAAGGCATCCGACGCGTGGATCTGCATGCGGAAGGCCATTTCATACTGCGCGATGCGGGTGACGGTCTCCGGGTCGCCGACCTCGGTGGCGACGCGTTGGTTGAGGTCGTTGAGCGCGTCGAGCGTCCGGCGGCGCAGCGATTGCGAGACGCCGTCGGGATTCGAGAGATAAAGCACCGGCTCGCCCTGCGAGCGGCATTGCACGCCCTGATAGACGCTGGGCAGGTAGCCGGAGCCCCAGACCGATTTGCCGGCATCGGGGTTCTTGCCGCCGGAGGTCAGCACGATGAAGCCGGGCAGGTTCGCATTCTCCGAGCCGAGGCCGTAGGTCGCCCACGCACCGGCCGACGGCGAACCGGGGATCGCGCTGCCGGTGTGCATGAGAAGTTGCGCGGGGCCGTGGTTGAACTGGTCGGTCCACATCGATTTGATGAAGCAGACCTCGTCGATGACTTTCTCGAAATGGGGCAGCCGGTCGGAGATCCACTGGCCGCTCTGGCCGGCCTGGTGGAAGGGGAATTGCGAGCCGAGCATCTTCGGCACGCCCTGGATGAAGGCGAACTGCTTGCCTTCGAGGTATTCCTGCGGGCACTCCTTGCCGTCGAGCTTGGTGAGTTCCGGCTTGTGGTCGAAGAGCTCGAGCTGGCTCGGCGAGCCGGCCATGTGCAGGTAGATCACGCGCTTGGCTTTCGGCGCGAAGTGCGAAAGGTCGGGCATCAGCGGATTCGCCGGATCCTTCTTCAGGATGGAGCCGTGGCCCTGCGACGCGAGCCACAGCCCGCCGAGGCCGACCGAGCAGTTCTGCAGGAAATGCCGACGCGTCTGGTGGCGGGCGCGATCGAGGTGGAGCTGTTGGAAGAGGTTCATCGGTTCAGCGCGATGTCGGAGTTGAGGAGCGTGTTGGCGACGAGGACCAGCGCGGCTTCGTCGGGGGTCGGGGCGAGTTTGGCGGATTCGGCGGGAGCCTTTTCGTAGTCCGCCTTCGCGTCGGCGTGGAGCTTCGAAAGCGTGGCGATCACGGGCGCCGGCGCGTCTTGCAAGGTGAGGAGCCGGTAGCCGTGGGCGAGGCGTTCGTCGAGAGTCGCGCCGCTCATCCGCTTTGCAAATGCCTGGGCGAACTCGATGTGCGCCGGGTCGTTCAAGGTGACGAGTGCTTGCAAGGGCGTATTGGTCGAGATGCGGCGGGGCGAGCAGACATCGCGGGTCGGCATGTCGAAGGTGAGGAAGCCGGGGAAGCCGCTGGTGCGCTTCGAATAGGCGTACACTCCGCGGCGATAGCGGTCCTCACCCTGCGAGGTCTTCCAGCTTTCGCCGTTGTAAACCGAGCGCCAGATGCCTTCGGGCTGCGGCGGATAGACCGGTGGGCCGAATTGCTTGCGCGAGAGCAGGCCGGAGACCAGCAAGGCCTGGTCGCGAACCATCTCGGCCGTCAGCCGCTGGCGCGGGGCGCGGGCGACGAGCTGGTTCTTGGGATCGCGGGTGACCAGCTCCGGCGCGACCTTCGAGGTCTGGCGGTACGATGAAGATAGTACGAGCTCGCGGAGGAAGGGCTTGATCCGCCACTGGTGGTGCTTTTGCAAGCGCAGCGCGAGGTGATCGAGCAGCGGCTGGTTCGCCGGGGCGAGGCCGGAACTGCCGAAGTCCTCCTGGGTCTCGACGATGCCGGTGCCGAACAATTCGGCCCACAGCCGGTTCGCCAGCACGCGGGCGGCGAGCGGGTTGCTGTCGCCGACCAGCCAGCGCGCCATGTCGAGGCGGTTCAGCGGCGCGTCGCCCTGCGGGCCGCCGGTCAGCACGGGGATGGCCGGCTTGACCGCGGCGTCAAGGGTCATCCGGTTGCCGCGGACGAAGACACGGGTGTCGCGGGTCGCGGCGGGCAGGCGCTCCTGCATCACCGGGATCGTCTTGCCGGGAATGGCCTTGTACTGCTTGTTTAGTACTTCGTGCTGCTGCCAGCGGGCCGCCCGCTCCGGAGCGTTGACCAGCACCGCCAGCCGCGGGTCGCCGGAGAGGGAGATCTTGAAGCGGTTCAGCACGCAGGACTGGCTTTCGTTGCACCGCGCACCGTGGCGGATGCGGACTTCAAGCTGGTCCCCGGCGGCCGGCACGACCGCCTGCTCCGGTACGAACCAGCCGCGGCGCGGGCCGTGCAGCATCGGGAACTCGCCGAAGCCGGGTGCCCCGTCGCGGATCGACTCGTTCGGATCAAAGGGTCCGGCGAGGAAGTCGGCGATGACTTCCTTGAAAGCCACCGGCTGGCGCGTGCCATCCGCTTTCACCAGATCGACCTCCAGCTTGGAGACCACCTCGCCGCGTCCGGACCAGGTCTTGGGGTCGTCGCTTTTGGTGAGGATGTCGAGCTGGAGCGCGGCGAAAGGAAGCGCCGGTCCGGTCAGCGTGTAAACCGCGCCCGGCGGGTTGGTGCCGGAGGCGTGGATGATGCCGTCCGACTGCGGGGTGAGCTGGCCGTCCGGTCCGCTGGACTTCGCGGCGGTGGCGGTGAAGGTCTGCCAGTTGGCGATGCCCTCGGCGAGCGTCTTTCCTTCCCCGTTGATCGCATCGCGCAGCTGGCGGATCTCCTTTTCCAGCCGCACCGCCTCGCCTTGGACGGCGGGGTCATTGGCGACCTTGGTGCGCGGGAAGTCGCTGTCCAGGTCCACGTCCTCCGTGTTGTTGAAGAAGGCCATGAACTTGTAGTAATCCTCGTGCGGGAAGGGATCGTAGGGGTGCGAATGGCACTGGATGCAGCCGAAGGTGGTGGCGTTCCACGCGGTCCAGGTGGTGTTGACCCGGTCCATCACGGCGGCCATCCGGTATTCCTCGTCGTCGGTGCCGCCCTCGGTGTTGTTCTGGGTGTTGCGGTGGAAGGCGGAGGCGATCAGGTCGCCGGGCTCCGGATTTTCTAACAAGTCACCCGCGAGCTGCTTCACCGTGAAGGTGTCGAAGGGCATGTCGGCGTTGAAAGCGTTGATCACCCAGTCGCGGAAGGGCCAGATGTCGCGGTGCGGGTCCTTTTCGAAGCCGAAGGTGTCGGAGTAACGGGCGAGATCGAGCCACATCGAGGCCCAGCGTTCGCCGAACTGCGGCGAGGCGAGGAGGCGGTCGACGGCGGCCTCCATGGCTGATTGTTGATTGTTGATTGTTGATTGCTGGAACGATTGCCACTCCTCGGGCGAGGGCGGGAGGCCGGTGAGGTCGAGCGAGACGCGGCGCAGCCATTCGGCGGGCGAGGCTTCGGGAGAGGGGGCGAGGTCCAGAGCTTCGAGTTTGGCGAGCACGTGGCGGTCGAGATCCGCTTTCAGCCAGGCGCTGTTTTTGAGCGGCGGGACCGGCGGCTCGACCGGCTTTTGGAACGACCAGTGCTCGCCCCATTTCGCGCCTTCACTGATCCAGCGTTCGAGCAGCGCGACCTGGGCCGGCTCCAGCGGATGCGGGTGATCCTCCGGCGGCGGCATCTTTTCGTCGGGGTCGTCGCTCTTGATCCGGCGGATCAACTCGGACGCGGCGGGGTCGCCGGGGACGATGACCGTCTTGCCGGACTCGCCTTTGCCGAGGGCTTCCTCGCGGTAGAGGAACGAGACCTCGCCGGCCTGCTTCACCCCGCCGTGGCAGATCGTGCAGTTCTTGTTGAGCAGCGGCCGGATGTCGCGGTTGAAGTCGACCGGCTCTGCCGCCGTGGTGAGGGCGAGAGGGATCGGAGCGAGGGCAAGGAGGAGGCGGCGCATGGGTGAAACCATCCTACGGCAGGATGGAGCGGATTTCCATCGCGCGAAACTTGGACATTCACGATAAAACATGTGGATTTTGGGAGAAAATCACCCGAAAGAGTGAAGAAGTGAAGGATCGCCATTGGAAGATTTGGTCGGAGCAGGTGCAGTCACCTCTCGGCAGCCTGGTGGAAATCGGGGAAGTGGTCGGCTCCGGTGGCAAGATGTCGCGCTTTCGCTACCTCCGCCGCTTCGCGTTGGTCGTGATCACCCGCGGCGAGGGGCACTACGAGGACGAATCGGGCCGCGAGCGGAGCCTCGGGGCGGGCGACTGGATCCTCGTTTTCCCCGATTTGGGGCATTATTACCGGCCCTCCCGCCCGGGTGGCTGGGACGAGGTTTACGTCATGTTCGAAGGGCCGGTGTTCGAGACTTGGCGGGTCCAGGGGCTGCTTGATCCGGCGCGGCCGACCGGCCGGCTGGCGGATCCGGAGGGATGGCTGGCGGAGTTCAGGTGCGCGATGTCCGAGTCGAAGTCCGGTGCCGTGGTCCGCTTGTGCGAGTTCCAGCAGTTGCTCGCCGCCGCCCTCGAAGGCGCGGGCGATTCGGCAATTTCACCGAAAGCCGGGGCGGCATGGTTCACCGATGCCTGCCGCCTGCTGTCGCGGCCCGAAGGCGGGGCCGAGCAAGCCGCGCGCGAGCTGGGGATGAACTACGAGACCTTTCGTAGGAAATTCAAGGAGCACGCCGGCACCGCGCCGCACCGCTACCACCGCCTGCACGTCGTCAACCTCGCGGCGCGGATGCTCGATTCCACCGACCTGAAGTCCGCCGAGATCGCCCGCACCCTCGGCTTCTGCGACGAGGCCTACTTCTCGCGCGTCTTCAAGCAGGTCACCGGCCGTTCGCCGCGGGAATACCGGCGGCGTCAGGAGGCGGGCTAATCCAGCAGGTCCGGCCGGTTGCGGCGGGTGCGCTCCAGCGCTTGTTCCTTCTTCCACGCCTCGATCTTCGCGTGGTGGCCGGAGATCAGGACCTCGGGGACTTTCAGGCCGCGGAAATCGATGGGGCGGGTGTAGGCGGGGGCCTCTAACAGGTTGGGATCGGAGAACGATTCCTCCTGGTGCGAGCGCTCGTCGCCGAGCGCGCCGGGGAGCAGGCGGACGATGGCATCGGTGACGACCGCGGCGGCGATGGCACCGTTGGTGAGGACGTAGTCGCCGATCGAGAGTTCGAGATCGACGAGCTGTTCGATGACCCGGTGATCGACGCCTTCGTAGTGGCCGCAGAGCAGGATCAGGTGCTTTTCTTCTGACAGCTCCTTCGCGATCGCCTGCTTGAAGACCTTTCCCTGCGGGGTCATCAGCACGACCTTTGACTCCGGCGTGCGGAGTTCCTCGATCGCCGCGAAGATCGGGCCGGGCATCATCAGCATTCCCTGGCCGCCGCCGCAGAGGGTGTCGTCGGTGCGCTTGTGCTTGTCGGTCGACCAGTCGCGAATGTTGTGGGCATGGATGTCGACCAAGCCGGCGGCGCGGGCGCGCTGGAGGATGCTCTCGCTCAGCGGCGCGAGGGCGATCTCGGGGAAGAGGGTGAGGATGTCGATGCGCATCGGCAGGGGCTTCTTAACCGCGAATGGCCACGGAGGGCCGCGAAATTTTTCCGGGGTGGCGCAGGCGATCCCGCTCCGAGGCGAAACCCAAAAAGGCCCGCGCGAGGCGGGCCTTCTTGAGAAATGGGAAAGACGGGCTTTGGCTCAGTCGACCAGATTGTCGATCCGCTGCGCGAGCTCGACGTCGGCATCGGTCACGCCGCCGGCGTCGTGGGTGGTGAGCTTGAGAGTCACCTTGGTGTAGCGGATGCGGATGTCAGGGTGGTGCTGAGCCTCGTCGGCGATCTCGGCGAGATCGTTGACGAAGTCGATGGCCTCCATGAATTCCTCGAACTCGACGGTGCGGTTGATCGAGTTATTTTCGTAATCCCATTCGGGGCACTTCTTGAGGGCGGTGGTGAGATCGTCGTCTTCGAGCAGGTCTGACATGGGAAAAGGCGCGGTTGCGCGGCGAGATTGCGTTTACGGATTCTCGCTTGGCAAGAGAGTTTGACACTGAATTTTTCGGCACGCGTGAAGTTTGCAGCGGCGGGGCTGCCGGTGTAAGGGGTTATCGATGAAAATGAAGTTCCTTGCCGCGCCGCTTCTCGCGCTCGCCTTCGCCTCATGCGTGCCCTCCACCCCGGAGGCGCGGATCACGGCCCAGCCGGCGATGTTCGACAGTCTCCCGACCCGCCAACAGGAGTTGGTGAAGCAAGGTAGGATCGACAAGGGAATGGGAACCGACGCCGTCTACCTCGCCTGGGGAAAGCCGGCACGGGAGTATGAAGGCAGCGAGGGCGATGTGGCGACCTTGCGCTGGGACTATGCGGGGAGCACGCCCGTCTACTCGAACCAGGTCTATGGCTATGGCGGCTACCGATATGGGCGCAACGGGCGCTACGGCTATCCTTACGGCTACGGGATCGGCCAGGAAATCACCTACGTGCCGTATCGCCGCGCGTCGGTGCTTTTCCACAACGGCCGGGTAGCCTCGTGGGAGCGCTCGCGCGGGGATTGAAAAAACCCCGGGCCCGGAATGACATCCGGGAACGGGGGCTTGAGAGACTCGAAAAACCTGCGGTCAGAAGTTCCACATCTTGCCCTTTTCGGCATCGCGAAAGACCTGCGGGCTCATCATGTAGGAGTTCGGCGGGTTCGGCAGCGCGCTGTCATCGAGCACCGGCAGGGACTTGCCGACGGTGGCGTCCCACGGCTGGCTGCGGGCGACGTCGATCGGAGTGCCGACGCGGACGAGGTTGAAGACCTTGCGGGCCGAGTTCAGCGGGAGGCGGACGCAGCCGTGGGTCGAAGGGTAGGGCTTCACGAAACCCCAGTGCATGCCGTAGGCGGGGCTGTAGAATTCCATCCAGTAGGTCATCGGGTAGCCGGCACCGGGGCTGCTCGCGCGGCGGCGTTCGGCTTTCTTCGACCGGATCGGGAAGGTTCCACCCGGGGTCGGGGTGGAAGGCGTGCCGACGCAGATCGGCGTGGCGAGCAGGACTTCATTGCCCTCGACCACGTAGAGGCGCTGGGCGCTGGTGCTCAGCTTCACGCGGACGGCGGACGGATTGGTCGGCTGTTTGACCGGGGGGTCGAACTTGAACGAGGTGTTCCCGCCGCTCCTGGTGGTGGTGGCGCAAGAGCTGAAGGCCAAGGCGGCGCCGGCGAGGATCAGGGCGGACAGGGATCGGAAGTAGACGGTTTTCATGAGTGAAAAAGAGTAGATCGGAATGCGGAGGTGACTTTCCGCATAAAAGGCAATCCAACCTGAGATGCAATCGGGAACTTCACGGCGAGACCAGCAGCGTGAGGGCAAGCACGGCGAGCGCGATGCCGAATGCGCCGTCGATCCAGCGGGCGGAGTTCTCGTAGCGGGTCCTCAGCGGGCGCCATTGGAGCAGCCGGGCCCAGAGCGCCCAGAGCGTCCCGCCTTGCACGATGACCAGCGCGACGATGGCGAAGGGCCACCACGGGGGATGGCTGCCGCTGAGAAAGGGAGCGCAGGTGGCGGCGAGGAAAACGACGGCTTTCGGGTTCAGGAGATTGCAGATCAATCCGCGGAGGTAAGGGCTACGGGGCGCGGCGCGCCTTTGATCGGTGGGGCCGGCGGGCGCTGAGGGGGCCCATGCGGAACGGAGCAGGCACCCCGCGAGCCAGAGCAAGTAGGCAGCGGCGAGCCAGGTGACCGCATGGCGCAATCCGGCGCTCTGCTGGAAGGCGACGGCCAGCCCGGCGACTGCGATGGAGGCGTGGACGGTGAGTCCGGTGGCGATGCCCAGCGCCATCCACGCGCCAGCCTTCGCTCCTTCGGCGAGCGCGGTGCGGGTCAGCAGGATCATGTCGGGCCCGGGACTGAATTGTCCCAAGGCCATCACACCGGCGAACAGCGCGAGTTCGAGCGCAGGGTTCACTTTTTCGCGGCCAGGATGTAGGCGGTCAGCGCGGCTTCATCGTCGGCGGGAATTCCCGCATTCCAGGACATCCCGGGGACGACCACGTGCCAGTCGGCCTTGCTGATGTCGGCGGGCAGGATCGGCGCATGGCAGCGGCCGCAATGGGCGAGGAAAACGGCGTGGCCGCGTTGGAGCGTCTCGTATTTCACTCCGCTGCGGGTGGCCATCGACGCGTCGGGGATCGGCGCGGTCTTGGTCGCGCAGGCGGCGAGCAGCAGGCAGGGGAGGAGGACGAGGGCTTTTTTCATGATCGGCAGGCTAACACCCGGTCCCGCGTCCCGGCAATCAATCACTCGCCCTTCACCGCCAGGACGTAGGCGAGCACCGCTTTCTCATCTTCGGGTGCGAGCCCGGCGTGGCGGATCATCTTCGGCATGGCGTCTTCCCATTCGTCGACGTCGACCTGCGCGGGCAGCATGTAATTGTGGCACTCCCCGCATTTCAGCATGTAGGTCACGTGGCCGTGCTGGAGCTTTTCGAGCGGCGTGCCGCTCTTCTTGGCCATCGCCGGCGTGGGGTTCGGGACTTCGGAAATTCCGCCTTCCGCGGGCTCGTCACCGGTCTGGATGTTCCCGTCGGCCGGGATGCCGGTGCCGCCGCAACTGGCGAGGACGAACGAGAGGCCGAGGGCTCCGAGGGTTTTACGCATGGCGCAGCCTAGAGGCTCCGGGGTCCCGGTGAGAAGTGCCAAGTGGGCTGGCGGTGAAATCGCTGCGCCCCGACGACGTGCGACCGGACCGGATCCGTGAGGCGTTGGCGGGTTCTAAGCAAAAACACGCGGTTTATTTTCAGGTCCGGGCAGTTCCACCTTTACACAAGGTTGTTATTTCGGAAATCCTTACTACATAGCTTTGCTAAGCGTTTTTCGCCCCGGGTTGCCGGTGACGGAAGCGCAGGTCCGACCGCTCTTCAGCACCCGCATTTTCCCATGATCCTCAGTAAGATCCGGCAATTCTCCAGCATCCTCTTGATTCCGCTCCTCATGGCGGCCCCGGTTTTGAGCCGGGCGCAGGACGAAACCCCGGGCCACCTCCGCACCCAGGAAATCCCCCTGAAGAAGGGCTGGAACGCGGTGTATCTCGAAGTCGAACCGCTCGACGCCACACCGGCCGCGGTCTTCGCCGGGGTGCCGGTGGACAAGGCGGCGGCGCTTTTCAAAAACCCGGGCAACCAGCAATTCGTCACCGATCCCGAAGTCAACCTGTCGAAGGGCCAAGGCTGGGGCGTGTGGTATTCGACCGAACTGCCGGAGGCCTTCCTGAAATCGCTGGACGCCATCAACGGCAACCGCGCCTACCTCGTCCACGCCAAGTCGGACTTCCAGTGGCGCGCCACCGGGCGGGTCACCGGAGCTCCGGTCGCCTGGCAGCCGGACGCGTTCAATTTCACCGGCGCTTCGGTCGCGGCGATCGGCGGGCCAACCTTCGCCCAGTATTTCGCCGGCTCCACCGCCCTGAAAAACCAGACGATCTACCGCATGGTCAACGGTCGCTGGAAGCAGGTGATCCAGCCTTCCGCCGAGTCGATGCGCTCGGGCGAGGCGTTCTGGATCTTCTGCAAAGGCTCTTCCGACTACCAGGGGCCGCTGCGGGTGGAAGCGACCGGCCAAGCCCTCGCGCTGGGCCGCGGCCCGGCCGAACTGACGATCCGCAACGAGGCACCGCATCCACTGACGCCGACCCTCCAGCACGTCCCTGGCGATGCCTCGCCGCTGCCGCTTTCGGTGCTGATAAAAACTTACGGCGACCCGGACGCCCCGGTGAAATCGGTGCCGGTGAACTTGCCCGCCGCCGCCTGGCAGCAGCCCATGCCGCCGCTCGAACTCGCCGGCGCGCTCGCCATTCCCTTCGAGTGCCGCAGCGGCGAACTGCTCCGCCCGGTGCAGGGCTCCCTGCTGAAAATCACCACCGACCTCGGGACCGAGACCTGGGTCCCGGTGACCGGCCGCCGCGACGACTGATCTTTCCCCCTTCTCCTTCGACCATGAAGCCGTCCTTTTCCCTTTCCTCGTTGCTGGTGTGTGCCCTTTGGACCGCCGCGGCCCCGAACTCCGCCGCCGAAGCCAGTCCCTATCGCGGCCTCTGGGTCGGCGAGGTGGCGCTTGGCAAGGTCAACGAGGTGACCGTCCCGCTCGATGCCCAAAACATTCCGCGCGCGCCCAATCCCAACACGCCGACGCCGACCTTCGCGCCGCGAATTTCCGCCTGATCGTCCATGTCGATGCGATGGGCCGCGCCAGCTTGCTCAAACAAGTCGCCATCCTCGCCCGCAAGTCCAACCTCCAGAAAACGGAAAGTGACATGGCGCTGGTGACCGATGAGCGGCTCTACGGATCCTTTCCCCCGCAAGCCGCGACCCGTATTTCCAGCGTGGTTTTCGACTTCGGAGATGCCAAGGCGACCGCCGCCGTCGATGAAATCGTCTCCCGCGCCGCCACCGCCGCCGCGACCGCCGAGACTTCCACATCGACCGTCACGACCATCCGCACCGCTGCTCAAAGCGCCGCCAATCCGGTGATCGGCCAAGCCGATGTGGCGCAGGCCTTCAGCAATTTCCTCCGGGACCACCTCGACGTCGCCAAGGTGCGCGCCATCGCCATCGGTGGATCGTCTTCGGCCGCCACGACCGCGGCCACCGACCTCCAGAACTCGTCGTTCTTCAGGGACACGCGCGGGCTCGAAATGATCAGCGCGATCAACGCCGCGGTGTCCGCCTTGCCTCTCACCGCGACTAACCCTCAGAAAGAAAAAGCCGCCCTAAATGCCGCCGCCGCCTTTGCCGAGACCGACCGCGGCTACGACCGCTTCCTGGCCGGCGAACTATTCGGCGACGCGATCGCCGCCGCCGCGGAAAAGGCCGCCACCGTCGCGGACGGCATCGCACCGAAAGCCATCACCGCTTTCGCCTCCCATGACGGCGGCGCGGCGGTGGCGATGACCTCCTCCACCCACGGGCTGGCCTCAGGCACCGAGATCGCCATCCATGGTGCCGCGATCCAATCCTACAACGGCCTCCACACCGTCCTGCGTCTCAACGATAGCACCTTCCGCATCGCCAAGCCCTTCGTTGCCCCCGGCGGGACGATCACCGGCTACAGCCCCTCGAACGGTGTCGCGCCGCTCCGCGTGACCTCGACCGCGCACGGTCTCGCAAGCGGCGACCGCATCACGGTCCGCGATTCGCTCCCCGCCTACAACGGCAGCCACCTGGTCACCGTCCTCGATGCCAATACCTTCAGCATCGATACTCCCTATATCTCCGACCCGCCGGCCCGCGGGAACTGGTCGGAGCGCGCGGGCGAGATCACCAGCTACGAAGGCACCGGCGGCGTGTCCGCCGGAATCAAGATCGTCTCGCCGGGCCACGGCCTCGACAACGGCGAGGTCATCGTGATTCGCAACGCCGGGATCGCCTCGTACAACCGCGAGCAAACCATCACACGCATCGACGCCGATTCGTTCTCGATCCCGCTGGCCTTCGGGGGCAATCCCGCCGCCAAAGGAAGCTGGGACATTCCCGTGGCGATCAGCGCCCTCCAGCCGCCCGCGGTCGTGCCGACCTTGGTTGCCTCGAACGCTCACGGCCTCGTCACCGGCGACCGCGTCAAGATCTCCGGCTCGGGGCGGCCGGACTACAACGTTGAGTTTATCGTTACCGTCACTGGCCCGAACGCCTACTCAATCCCGATTCCTTTCGATATCGCCTTTGGCAACCCCGCCGTCAAAGGCTCCTGGCAGCCAGGCCAGGGTAACCGCACTTAGGATAGCCCGAGGAATGCGGCGAGGCGTTTCGGATTGAGAGCGGCGGCCAGTCGCTTGGAGCGCACTGACTTGCCGGAAAGCTCGGGGCTCGTCT